>Ga0315554_1000900_pt1 | contig 17648 bp, 18 predicted proteins | sample SalMarSW160370MG_FD_202114 | JGI IMG/M metagenome (GOLD analysis project Ga0315554, IMG submission 202114) | Salt marsh sediment microbial communities from the Plum Island Ecosystem LTER, Massachusetts, United States - Salt Marsh Sediment SW1603-70 ... | reverse complement strand
GGAAAATATGCTCTACATCCCACTGATTGTGGCGAAACTGCGCTACAAGCTGTTGCGAGGTAGTTATTGCCTCCCACGCCTGTTCTGTAAATCGTTCTTGCCTCATTGTAAACCTCCCCTAGCTTATCCCCGGCTACCACCAAAGTTTGCCTCCAGGAAATCGACTATTCGCTGCCGAACCTCGGGATACTCCCAGCTATAGTCATGCCCTGGCGCATTGATACAGTAAGTAAATTTCTCCGGTCTCCCTCGCAGCCGAGACTCAGCCCACCGGTATGGAGCCGTGACATACGCTTTGAATCCCTTCCACAGGTCCCTGTTACACATGGGGTCGGACATTAATCCGTTGCTATCAATCGCCAGCGTTCTCTCCGTAATTACCCTACGTTTCATGTGCGGGAAAAATATACCCAACTCGATGCTGTAGACCTGTGGGAAATCATCCAGCTCCCGCATTACAGCATTGCTGAATGCAGCCCCCTGACTAGCCCCAATCAATATTACCTTCAAGTCACGGAGATGGCCGGTGAGAAACCCCAATGCGGCTGCCAGTATCCTCGCCTGCAAGGACTCTCCCTTAAAAAAGAAGAGCGTTTCCTTTCTGACATCCCGCATATGTCGCCAGAAGCTGTTGCCGCTGCGGAAGTACTGGACCAAGGCCCAGGTCCGCTTCAGTTCATCCATAGTGCTGGTAACACCAGTGACTATGCTTCTCTCCCAGTCCAGACAGTCCTTAAGAACCGCGTTCCCCCAGCCCCCGGGGTTATGAATCAGGAGGAACTCTTTACCCCGAGCCTGGCTGAGAGTATTTTGGAGCCAGCTAACGAACTGGGTACGCCTTCTATCATCGCTCGCCAGATACTCCAAGGCGAGGTGGTCAATTTCTCCCTGCAAAGCGGCTTCATCACTGGCCATATCCAACTGCCCTTTCAACGATGATATACCTCTTGACCACCTGACACGCCCCTCTGCTTGAGGTACATCTTGTCCCCCTTCTGCCATACCCAGAGGTGGTGTTCAGGTATTATCCAAGCAGCGATAGACTGCCGGTACGGATATACAACAAAAACTGTTTCGGCCACCCGGTTGAGCTCATCTAGTGCCTGCACGGCATCCCCAGTGGTCGGCATATGCTCCAGGAGGTGGCTGACAAAAGCCGCCCCGAAGGTATTATCTGAGAAAGGGATATGGGTAACATTACCAACCACCGCACACGGATGACCATAAACCGCACGACGGTCAATGTCAAGGCAAACATCACCGTCACCATGAGCCGGCTTGTTGAGCCAGCGACGGGCTGGCTTCACACCCCACGGGCTAGGAACCACCAACAGTGGCTTGGCCCTCTCCCGGGCATATTCATGAGCCGCCCGGTATTTCTGGTTCTTGTCCCGAATCTCAATCATCCACACAATAAGCTGCCAGATTCCTATGGCTGCCAGTACTGCTAAAACCACATACAGGGCTACCTGCACTACCTTACCTCCTCCACCTTCACGCTCCCACCCAGGAGAACAGCGAATTCAGTCCATAATAGCCACAGAAGGCAATTATCAGACTCTTGAGGCCTGTACCCAGGAAAGAAAAAATTACAAATTTATGAGGAGGATAACGGAGGGCAGCGATGGCAATCGTCATCGGGAGATGAATGGGATTGGGTACTAGCGACATCATAAAAACAGCCAGCGAGCCGTGCCGCTCCGCGAATATTATTCCCCGGTCATAAAAACGACTGCTGAATTTGCTGGTCAACCTCTCAGAAAAAGTCCGACCTCCATAGCCAATCATGTAAGTAATAAACTGCCCTGTGGTGGCACCCACGCCCGCGAGCAAGCCGACCCATACCGGCGAGAGTATACCGTAGTCATCAACAATAAGACCTGGTAAGGTGAATACCAGAAGCCAATATGGGACTGGAATAGCAGTGACGCTGAAGGTACTGCCAGCAATAAAGGAGACAACCAGCACACCCAGCAGTCCAAACCTGGCCATGTATTCGCTGTTAATCAGCTCATCTTTGTAATAAACAGCGGCAGCACAGAGACCAGCAGTAGCCATGATAGCCAGGGCACCCAGCCCCAGTTCCTTCTTAGACCAACGCCACTTGACCTCTTCTTCCATGACTACGGTTTGTCCCCATGCGATGAACCTGAGTAGTCTCTACTTCCACAAAGTAGCCTCTATTATAACAATAATATTCTAGCGAGCACAATATGTCATGTCATCAGGCACGGCAGATGTAACGTCATTCTGGGAGCCAGAGCCATAGACCAGGGGCCGGTACCTATGGCCCCTCATCGCTAAGAATGTCGGCTAAAATATCGAGGAGTTGCTTGAGTATGCGGGCGGTAGCTCCCCAGATTACCTTATCCTGATAGTGATAGTAGTACTGGTCAATCTCCTCGCCTTCAAGGAAATCCTTGCTCCGCCGAACATTGCTCTTGTCGAGGAGTACTGAGATAGGGACCTCAATAATCTCCTCGGTCTCCCACCCATCCACCTTAAACTGGTAAGGGCACGGTATCCTGGCAATAAAAGGCGATATCATATAACCAGACCCGATTGTGCGGAAATCGTCGAGCTCTCCAAGCACCTGGACATCCTCAGCCATCAGACCGACTTCTTCGGCGGCCTCCCGGAGGGCCGTCTGGAGCAGACTTTCATCCTCTTCTTCGTAGGCCCCACCCGGGAAGGATATCTGTCCCTTGTGGTCTTTCACCCGGTCAGTCCTCTGGATGAAAAGGATATAGGGCTCCCCCTGTTTGCGATATATGGCTATCAGCACCGCCGAGGGCACGCGGTGAGGGTCGGAAATATGAAGTTTCTGCCTCTGAGAGAGGGCCTGCCTGAGTTTCTGCTCCACACCTTATATACTAGCACCACCCGCCAGCCAAGACAAACACACCCGTAGCTCGCACTAGTACATATCCGAACGAAACATACGGCTTAGCAAATAGACTATACGTGATAGCACACAAGTAAAGGTGGTACGGCAAAAAGCGATTATGAAAGCTTATCACGCATAAAACTTGACAATCTCACATTTATCCCCTTATAATCAAAACAGCTTGTTGTGGTTCCACGTGCCCCGCAGTTATTCCTAACGTAAGGTTACTTCTTGACCCGACATTTTATTTCCCAGCATGTCAAAGTACATCTTTGTAACTGGTGGTGTAGTTAGTTCAGTAGGTAAGGGCATCACTGTCGCTTCTATTGGTACCCTCCTTAAGAGTCGTCAGGTTACCGTGACTATACAAAAGCTTGACCCCTATCTTAATGTTGACCCGGGAACGATGTCACCCTATCAGCACGGTGAGGTGTTCGTCACCCAAGATGGTGCCGAGACCGACCTTGACCTAGGAAACTACGAGCGGTTCATCGACATTGACCTGACCGCCGACTCTAACGTCACGTCGGGGCAGATTTACAGTGCCGTTATCGCCAAGGAAAGGCGCGGCGATTTTCTCGGTGGCACGATTCAGGTAGTGCCCCACGTCACCGGAGCCATCAAGGAGCGGTTCATGCGGCTGGCGGAGCAGTCCCAGGCAGACGTGGTCATTATCGAGGTCGGCGGTACCGTTGGCGACATCGAGGGGCAGCCTTTCCTTGAAGCCATCCGGCAGATGAGGAAAGACGTCGGGCGTGATAATGTGCTTTTCGTCCACGTCACCCTGCTGCCCTATCTCAACTCTACCAAGGAATTGAAGACGAAGCCGACACAACATAGCGTTAACGAGCTCCGCCGTATCGGTATCCAGCCGGACATCATCATCTGCCGCAGTGACCTGCCGATACCGGAAGGAATTAGAGATAAGATATCTCTCTTCTGCGACGTCGAGCGGCAAGCGGTTATCCCCCTGCCCACAGTTGACAGCATCTACGAGGTGCCGCTGATACTGGAAGAAGAAGGGCTGGGGAAACTGGTGGTTAATATGCTGGGAATTGAGGCGCAAGCAGCTGAATTGAGTCAGTGGCAGGAACTGGTAAATCGTCTCAAGGAGCCACATGAGCCGGTGAACATTGCCCTAGTGGGCAAATATGTTGAGCTAGAGGACTCCTATTTTTCTGTACGCGAGGCATTGCACCATGCTGCCCTGTTTCATAACAGAGACCTCAACCTTTCCTGGGTCCATTCTGAGGAACTGGATGAGGACAATATCCAGACAGCGTTACGGTCCGCCCAGGGAATTATTGTCCCCGGTGGTTTCGGTATCAGGGGCATAGAGGGTATGATAAAAGCTGCCAAGTACGCCCGCAATAATGACATCCCCTACCTCGGTCTGTGCCTGGGACTGCAGGTCATGGTGATCGAGTTTGCCCGCTATGTCTTCGACTCAGACAGGCCAAACTCCACAGAGTTTGATAAAACCACCCCTTACCCGGTTATTGACCTGATGGCGGACCAGGATATGGAGAAAATGGGCGGGACGATGCGCCTCGGTAACTACCCCTGCCAGCTGCTCGACCACAGTCGTGCCGCCAAGGCCTACGGACAGTACCTGATTCAGGAACGTCATCGTCACCGCTACGAGTTCAACAACAGGTTCCGCACCCCTTTAGAGGAAAAGGGAATGGTCTTCAGCGGGCTGTCACCAGACAACAGGCTGGTAGAAATCTGCGAGCTGGCTGACCACCCCTGGATGGTCAGTTGCCAGTTCCATCCCGAGTTCGGTTCCCGGCCTAATCGGCCCCACCCCCTGTTTCGCGATTTCATCGGTATCGCCAAAGGCATACTACGGGAGGGGGCTCAGCCAGCGCTACCCCTTTCGCCGTAATGCTCAAATAGATATCCCGGCTGCCGGGGGCGAATTTTCCGTAACACCAGTGCAGGAGAGGATAAGTTAATAAGCTCAGGTGAAAACGCAAATGCGCATTTTTCTGGACACAGCCAATATTGAAGAGATACGGGAAGCAGCCAGTCTGGGTATAATCAGCGGCGTTACCACCAACCCCAGCCTCGTGTCAAAGGAAGCCACTTCTGATTACGAAACGGTCATCAAGACCATCTGCTCCATCGTCAGTGGGTCTGTCTCCGCCGAGGTCCTGGCCGAAGACGCTGATTCGATGATTGAGGAGGCCCGTGTCAAGGCATCCTGGGCACCCAACGTAACCATCAAAATACCGGTTACCGCCGCCGGGCTGAAGGCAACATCTGTTCTGAGCAAAGAAAAGGTAGACATCAATATGACTCTCTGCTTCTCGGTGAACCAGGCACTGCTGGCCGCCCTTGCCGGAGCTGCCTACGTCAGCCCATTTGTCGGCAGACTGGACGACGTTGGCCATGATGGGATGCAACTGGTGAAAGAAATCGTCGATATCTACAACCACTATGAGTTTAACACCAGGGTAATCGCCGCCAGTATCCGTCACCCCCTGCACTGCGTGGTAGCGGCCAAGGCGGGGGCCCATATTGCTACGGTACCATACAGCGTATTGATGCAGATGATACAGCACCCGCTGACCGACGTTGGCATCGAGCGCTTCATCAGCGATTGGCGGCGCGTTTCGGGACAATGAAAACACAAGAAAACCCTGAGGAGGGACAGGCAGCATCAACAACAAGGGAGACTACTAAAATGGACATTAATCAGCTAGAGTCCAAGAGTAAAGATGAACTGATTGAGATTGCCAAGGAGATGGAGATTTCTGACTATTCGGACCTCAGCAAGCAGGACCTCACCATGCGACTCCTCCAGGCGGAAGCCGAGCAGCAGGGTAATATCTTCTGCGGCGGCATCCTGGAGATAATGAGTGACGGATACGGATTTCTCCGGCAGAGCTCCCTGCTGCCCAGCTCCTCTGATATCTATGTCTCGCAGTCCCAGATACGGCGCTTCGGCCTGCGCGTTGGTGACATGGTCGCCGGGCAGGGCCGGCCAGCCCGGGCCGGCGAGAAGTACTACAGCCTGCTACGGATAGAGGCAGTCAACGACATCAACCCGGAGCTTGCCAAGAACCGACCATACTTCAACTCACTTGTCCCCACCTTCCCCGACAGGCTCGTCAATCTTGAGGTCCCCAATGATAACCTGTCCACGAGGCTGCTTAACCTGATAGCACCCATCGGCCGCGGCCAGCGCGGGCTGATTGTTTCCCCGCCAAAGGCAGGCAAGACAATACTGCTCAAGTCAATTGCTAACGCCGTCAATACCAACTATGACGATATTCATATCATGGTGTGCCTCATCGGTGAACGCCCCGAAGAGGTCACCGACATGAAGCGTTCTGTCAAGGGCGAGGTAATCAGCGCCACCTTTGACGAGCCGGTGGAGAACCATACCCGTGTGGCTGAACTGGCCCAGGAGCGCGCCAAGCGACTGGTGGAGAGCGGACAGGACGTATTTATCTTGCTTGACGGTATTACCCGCCTTACCCGCTCCTACAACCTGGCAATGCCCTCAAGCGGCCGTACCCTCTCCGGTGGTATTGACCCCGCTGCCCTGTACCCCGCCAAGCACTTCTTTGGCGCTGCCAGAAATACCGAGGAGGGCGGCAGCCTGACAATACTGGCTACCTGCCTGGTCGACACCGGCAGCCGGATGGACGACCTTATCTACGAGGAGTTCAAGGGCACCGGCAACATGGAGGTCCACCTTGACCGCCGGCTGGCACAGCGCCGTATCTACCCGGCAATAGACATCGAGCAAAGCGGTACCCGGCGCGAGGAATTGCTCCTCGACGAGAATACCTTGAAGCAGGTCTGGCTCCTGCGGCGCATGGTAGCCATGATTTCTGCTGACTCAACCAACTTCGTTGAAGGCACCGAGCGTTTGCTCGAACGCCTACGCCGTTCCAAAGACAATGCACAGTTCCTGGCTACCCTGAGCAAGGACGCTGAATAAACAGGGGCTTAGTACATCTTCGCCCCCCACGACTCTCTCTTTCCCGAGGATGTCGAATAATCACGTAATCACGGAGCATCTGGGACAAGCATAGCCAATCAAAACTGAGCCTCCATTATCACGAGGATACCTCCAAGGGGGACACCCCCTTGGAATCCCCCTCCAAAAGCGGTTTCACCCCTCTTGAACACCCCAAAACGGTGAGAGGGCAGACTTCAAGCAGGGGTCGTTCGCACCTTAGAGAGTGCCGTGCTATTCTATCAAGAGCTTAGGTAGCGACTGTAAGCCGAGAGTCTGAGAGAGGCGAAGCCTCTGGGGTAAATAAGCACTCCAAGCACCGTTCAAAGGGTGTTTTAAAGGGCGCAGCCCTCTTATATTAATTTTCCCCTTCCCCTCTGGGGAAGGGGAAAAAGGGGATGGGGCCACCACCAACAAATAGAAAGTGAGGCAAAGTTTCACCAATCACATCAGCAGACAAATCGACTTGCCAAGAACCGAAATAAGGGGTTAAGCTTGAAGGGATGGCAGTATGAGGGGGCCAATTTGACAAGCAGCCTGATAACCGAACAGCTCAAGCAACTACCTGCCAGCCCCGGTGTTTACCTGATGAAGGATATCGAAGGTAATATCCTTTACGTGGGCAAGGCAACCGACCTCAGCCAGCGGGTACGGTCGTATTTCAGTCCTGGACAGAACCTGCCCTACAAGCTCCAGCAGATGGTCGCTAAGGCCCACGACATTGATTTCTATGTCACCAGCCTTGAGCAGGAAGCCCTCATCCTCGAGCTGAACCTGATAAAGCAGCACCACCCTCCATACAACGTCCGTCTTAAGGATGACAAGACCTTCCCCTACCTCAAGGTTTCACTTAATGAAGACTGGCCCAGGGTATATTTTACCCGCCGTCTAGAAGAGGACGGGGGACGCTACTTCGGGCCTTTCGCCAGTGCCAGGTCGGTACGCCAGACACTTAAAGCACTGAAGAGAATCTTCCCCTTCCGCTCCTGCTCCAAACCCATCACGGGCACCGATTCCCGGGCCTGTCTCGAATACCACATGAACCAGTGCGTCGGGCCCTGTGTCGGTGCTGTGAGCAAGGAGGAATACGCCGACGTCATCAGGCAGGTCATCCTTTTCCTCGAGGGCAAGCAGGAGGTGGTTATCCGGGAGCTGGAGAACCGGATGCAGCAGGCCGCCAGTGCTCTCGAATTCGAGAAGGCCGCTATCATAAGGGACCAGGTCCAGGCAATAAACAACATAATAGAAGGGCAAAGAATCGCCGATGTCACCAGCGAGGAGCAGGACGTTATCGCCTTTGCCCAGAATAGAAACCAGGCCTGTGTCCAGGTCTTCTTTGTCCGGGGGGGTCGGCTGATAGGCCGGGAGAGCTTTACACTGCAGGGCACCCGGTCTGAAGAGCCTGTGCATATTATGTCGAGTTTCGTGAAGCAGTTCTACTCCTCGGCCCCGTATATACCACCGTTGCTGCTGCTTCAGCACCCGGTGGAGGACCAGGCAGCCATCGAGGAATGGCTTCAGGGTAAGCGGGCAGGCCGGGTGCGCATCCGCGTGCCGCTCCGGGGTAATAAAAAACGGCTGGTCAATATAGTTGCCGAAAACGCCGCGCAGGGTCTCCAGCAGATGAAGCTCAAACAGCTGGCTGCTCCGGCAGCCCTGACAGCCGCACTGGAAGAGATTGAAAAAGAGCTACACCTGCCTTACACCCCCTCCCGCCTCGAGGGGTACGATATCTCCAACATTCAGGGAAAAGGGGCAGTGGGCAGCATGGTAGTCTTCGACCAGGGCAGGCCTAAGCCCTCCCTCTACCGGCGCTTCCGCATCAAGACCGTCGAGGGGGCGGACGATTACGCCATGCTCCAAGAAGTGCTCCGGCGCCGCTTCAAGCGGAGCGTCCTAAAGAGCAACGAGACCTTAAAAGCGGACACCTGGGCAGTCCTGCCCGACCTCGTCCTTATTGACGGCGGTAAAGGACAGCTTAATGCCGCCCTTTCGTCAATGGAGGAAGTCGGTGCCGGGTCGGTGCCCGTCGCCAGCCTGGCCAAGGAGAACGAGGAGGTCTTTATTCCGCAACGGAAAGAGCCGATAGTCCTCCCCACCAGTTCCCCCGGCCTTCAGTTGCTGCAGCGTCTCCGCGACGAGGCGCACCGCTTCGCCCTGGGCTATCACCGCAAGGTCCGTCGAAAGCAGACCTTCGACTCATCGCTCGATGCCATACCGGGTATCGGCCCGAGGCGTAAGCACGCCTTATTGCGGCAGTTTGGCTCGGTACGCGGCATCCGCGATGCCTCTGTTGAGGAACTGGCTTCTGCAAAGGGTATGTCGCGGGGTCTGGCCAGGAAAATAAAGGAATATCTGTAATTACTCACTCCTATCCACCTTACTGCAATGAATGTACCAATAAAGTTACCTCAATCATTTAGTGACATTACGACCGGATATACCTGGAATGAGGTGACGATTGGCAAGTCCACAGCAAAGACGTATCGTCTGCAGCATCGCCATCAGCCAACCATGTTCCTGAAGATAGACCAGAAATGGCCAAGAAGAGAACTGACGGAAGAGAAGAAAGTGCTGGAGTGGCTGTCGGGTAAATTGCCAGTAGCCACCATGTTATTATTCGACGAGGACGATAAAAATGACTATCTACTCATTTCAGCGATTCCGGGAGTAGATGCTGCAAACCTGGTTGGCAAAATCGACAATACCGAACTCGTTATACTCCTCGCAAAAGGGCTTCGGATGATTCACCAGGTCCCTGTCGACGATTGCCCGTTCCAAAGAACACTGGACATGATGATTGAAACCGCCGGGTTCAACGTAAAACACAAGCTCGTTCATGAATGGGATTTTGCTGATGCCAGACGTGGAAAAACGGCAGAAGAACTATACGAGGAACTCCTCCTGCTCAGACCACAGGACGAGGACCTGGTTTTTACCCACGGAGACTATTGCCTCCCGAATATCATGATTCACCAGCGAAAGATTGCAGGGTTTATTGATTTGCATAGAGCGGGCATCGCGGACCGGTACAAGGATATTGCTCTGGCAATAAGGAGCATCAGGTCTAAAATTGGTCCTGGTTACGAGCAGGTTTTTTCCAACGAATATGGAGTTATCGAGCCTGACGTCAAAAAGATAGAGTACTACATGCTACTGGACGAGTTCTTCTAAACGTCCCGCTCTCTCAAAACCAGGGTTGGCAGATGACCCATTTAGTATAATGAAATATAATATAGATTAACGAACAAAGGCTTTTAAAGCTGGAGAAGACATGCCGGCCAATCTAACGCCAGCCTATTTTGAGGCCGAGAAGAGGTTCCGGGAGGCGAAAACCAACCAGGACAAGATTGTCGCCCTGGAAGAGATGCTGGCGGTTATGCCCAAGCATAAAGGGACCGACCACCTCAAGGCTGACCTCAGGAGGAAAATCGCCAGGCTGACCCAGGAGTCCGAGCGGAAATCGGCCACTCAGCACGCCTCCATGGTGCTCCCCAAAGAGGGGGCTGCCCAGGTAGTCATCGTCGGACTGCCCAATGCCGGTAAGTCCCAGCTTGTGGCCAGTATCACCAAAGCCACCCCCACCGTGGCGGACTACCCTTTTACCACGCAGAACGCCACCCCGGGGATGATGGAGTTCGAAAATATCAAGATACAGCTGGTCGACATGCCGCCGCTGGTGTCCGGTTCAATACCTTTCTGGGTACCGCCGATGCTGAGAAGGGCCGATGCCCTGCTTATCATGGTAGACCTCGGCAATGCCCCGCTGGACCAGCTAATAGAAATCTCCATGCAACTGGAAGAGATGAGGATTGGCATCGGGGAAAAGAAGCCAGAACCGGAAGAGGAAGCGCCCGGCTGGACATGGAAAAAGGCCCTAATCATCGGCAATAAATTAGACCTGGCCGAAGAGAACGGCACCGCCGGGGCTGACCTGCAGGCCCTCCGGGATGAATGCAAGGGCCAGGTACCGGTGCTGGGTATCTCGGCGAAAAACGGCACCGGCCTTGAAGACCTGAGACTCAAGGTCTTCGAGGTCCTGGACATCATCCGGGTCTACACAAAGACGCCGGGGCAGAAACCGGACCTTGACGACCCGATAATTCTGAAGCGGGGGAGCACGCTGGCCGACGCCGCCGAGGACGTACACAAGGACTTCCGCGCCAGGCTGAAGTTCGCCCGTCTCTGGGGCTCGGGGAAGCACGACGGTGTCATGGTAAAGCGGGACCATATGCTGGAGGACGGCGATGTCATTGAACTGCATATTTAGCAATTTGACAGTCCGTCAGGCGCGGGAGTAGCATAGCGGCAGAGGACAGAGTAAGTTTCCATGAATATCCTGGTAACCAACGATGACGGTATCGATGCCCCCGGTCTCTGGGCCCTGGCTGAGGCGATGAGTCGGGTGGGGTATACCATGGTCGTTGCCCCCGATAAGGAGCAGAGCGGCGTCGGCACGTCCGTCTCCCTGCACAGTGGCATGAGAATCGACGAGGTGCCTTCGAAGATATCCGGCGTCGTGGCCTTTGCCGTCGACGGTACGCCGAGCGACTGCGTGATTGTCGGCCTGCGCCAGCTTGCCAAAGGACGGCATATCGATATGATTATCTCCGGGATTAACCCCGGCGCCAATACCGGCCGGGACATCCCCTACTCCGGCACTGTCATGGCGACGCTCCAGGGCTACTTCCGCAGGATACCGTCGATAGCCGTGTCCCTGGCCTACCGGGAGCGCGGCGAAGAGCTGCACTACGATGTCGCCGCCAGGGTAGCCGAGTCGCTGGCACGCCGGGTACAGGGCAGCAATATGCCGGCTGACGTCATCATCAACGCCAATATCCCCAACCTCCCCCTGGAGGAAATCAAGGGGATGGTCACCACCCGGGCAGCCACCGACTCTTTCTACAGCATCCCCAGGAGCAGAAGGAGCGAGAGCCTGGACGCTGCCGTGGCCAGCTTGCCGACCATAGTCGACTTCCCTCACCAGGCGGTTGGCGGCGTGGAGCGGGTCATCGAGGAAGGGACAGACATCTGGGCAATCATGGGGGACATGATATCGATATCACCCCTGAGAATCGATGTTACCGACCACGACTCTCTGGCGGCCATGGAAAAACATGTGTTAGAGCTGAAAATAGACCTGCTTGGCGATGGCAGGAGGATGTAGGAGAGGGAGATGCCGATACGACCGAGCTGGTACGAAGACTACTGGGACAAGCAGGACAAGGACGTCTCCGACAAGGTGAGGACGACCTGTCCCCGCTGCGGTAGCTCCCGGACGTATTACAACCAGCAGTACCAAGTCTGGCGCTGCGGCCGCTGCGAGCACTCCTTTATCATTGAGGGGCTGGGGCGGAGGCCCTGGTGGAAGCGGCTCTTCGGGAGAGGGTAAGATGGCACAAGATTATGTTCAGCCTCAATTTGGATTGAGAGGCTTTAATTGTCCTCATTCCGATTGTGGAACCTACGCCCATCAGAGATGGTTTCATGGAATCGCCATCTATCCCACACAGAATGTACAAGCTGGCTTCATCTCTTGGCTACAGGATTATAGTGTGTCAGTATGCGACAGGTGTGGCCACTTCTCTATCTGGCACAACAAGAAACTAGTCTATCCCGCTACCTATATAGCACCTCTATCTGTTCCCGATATGCCGGAAGCTGTGAAAGGTGACTACAATGAAGCACGAGCGATATTGAATGAGTCACCACGTGGCGCGGCTGCGCTTTTACGACTTACGATACAAAAACTTGTCATTGAACTGGGCGAGAGTGGCGAAAATCTAAATAGAAGCATCGGTAACCTCGTTAAGAAGGGCCTCCGCCCTGCTATTCAACAAGCCCTCGACGTAGTTCGCGTAGTGGGTAATAATGCTATCCACCCTGGAGAGCTCAACGTGGAAGATAATCCTGAAATGGCTCTCAGTCTCTTTAAACTCACAAACCTTATCGTAGAGGACATGATAACCAAACCAAGAGAAGTAAACGAGTTGTTTAGTTCATTACCCGAAGGCGCAAGAGATGCTATCTCAAAGAGAGACAGCACAGACTAACACGATCTCTTCGCACACTACAGCAAGAACAGTCTAATGTCCCAAAACACTAACCCCCAAAACCCCCGTTAAGACCCATGAAGAGGTGAGAGATGCTGGAGAGGAAAACTGGTGTTCCCTTAGCTCCACAGGAGCTGGATAAACAAAGGATTACCAGCGACATCTATACCGTCCAGTGCAGCGTCGTCGGACAGGATGCACACACGGAATACACAAGCTGGGTAATCACCGAAGACGGTGTCGTGATAATCGACCCGGGCAGCTACCGGGTGTGCACCATGCTCAGAGAGGAGCTGGACAAGGCCGGCCAACCAGTCAGGTATCTTATCTATACTCACGCACATGGTGACCACATTGGCGGGGCCGCTGCCTTCCTCAACCAGGAACCAAAGATAATCGCCCACGAAAACGCACTTGAGCGGCTGCGCCGCTATGAAGTGACCGCCGGGTACATCCGGCGTATCAATAGCATCCAGTTCCATTTCAATATTCCGGCCGGTACTCCGCCGCGGCGATACCCGCCGGTCTATCCTACCGAGACATATCACCACGAGTACCGTTTTGAGCTGGGAGGGAAGACCTTTGAGCTGTTCCACGCCAAAGGCGAGACCGACGACTTCACTGTTATCTGGATACCGCAGCTGAAAGCCGTCTTCCTCGGTGACCTGCTGGAGGCTTCCTTTCCCAACCTGGGCAACCCTTTTAAGGTGATGCGCTATGCCCGCGAGTGGGCTATAGCACTGGAAAAGGCCCTTGCTCTTAAACCCGAATTCGCTATCGGCGGCGACTGCGTTCTGACCGACAATAAGGAAATCAACGAAGTTCTGAGCGTGAATATCGAGCTGTTTAACTACCTGGAAGACTCCGTTGTCCGGGCAGCCAATGATGGTAAAAACCTGGAACAGATGATTGAAGAAATCCAGCTCCCGCCCCACCTGGCCGACAGCCCGTATCTGAGGCAGGTCTACTCCCGCCGGGAGTTTGCCATCTACAATATCTGGCGGCGTTACTGCGGCTACTTTGATTTCTCACCATCCGGACTGCTACCGCGACCCAGACGGGAAATTGCCGGGTTGGTGCGCCAGCTAATTAGTGACGACCAGGCTATTCTGCACAGGGCTGAGGAGTTGGTACGCCAGGGCCAGCTACAGCTCGCGCTGGAAACACTGGATATCATCCTGAAAGTGGACTATGAGGACACGGCGGCACGGAAACTGAGACACGAGATACTACGGAAGATGGCGGAGACCGATGAATGTCTCATGTCCCGCAATGTCTGGGTCCACTACCTTGTAGAGGATGAGCGCTTTCTGGGTATGAAAGCTGATAAGGCCTGATGAGAAGACGGCCCTGGTGGAAGCGGCTCTTAGGGAGAGGATAGTTTTTATCCCACCCACCCTATAGTTTAGTTTGGTGGTAGTTCTATCTTCGACGTTCTCTAGTTCAATACGTTACCTAAATTTATAGGCAAAATCTAGATCTATGTGTTACGATAGCAAGCATGGATTCTCAAACGTGGACGGCAGTCGCGACTATTCTATTGGCTATTGCTACCTTTGTTCTTGCTTTTTTGGCCTGGAAAAGTATCAAACAGAATAGCGAAATAAGGCAAAAAGAAAGAAAAGAAAGACTTTTAAAAGAGATCATTGAATGGGGCGAATCGATTAGAAGATGTAGTTTTGTCTCCAACTTGGAGGAGTTGAGTATAGTACTAAAACTCGAGGGAGACGACAAGAGGCGTGTTTGGGCACTCAAGCATGAAATGGAATGTAGAATTGTTGCGGTAAGATATACCTATCTGAAGGAAATCGCTTCTGAACTCGATGGCAGCATACAAGAATCTATTAAAGATGTCAGTGATGATCTTGCCCGACATATAAAGCTTTTAGGTTTAGAGTTCGAAGGAAAAACCACCGAAACTGATGTTCCCGACAGTATAGATAAGCTAAAAGCAAGTGTTATTAAGATGATAACGGTTACGGTGAATTCTTTACCCAAGTAATTGAGTTTTAAATGAGCGAGGCTTTCTGCATTACAGTGAGATATTATGCCTCAAAAACCTAATCCCCAAAAACCCACCTTAAAACCCCTGAAATGGTACCGGAAGCTGGCTGCCCGGAAGGGTCGGCTGGAGGCGGACGCCTTTATCGTTGAGGGGGAGCGGGCGGTGAGGCAGGTCGTGGAAAGCCTGCCCGAGGAAATACTGGAAATCGTCACGGTGGAAGGAATAGCCACCCCCTATCCCCGCTACCCCCACCGGACTGTCACCGTGAGCCAGTTCCGTAGCATCTCCCAGGCGCAGACACCCCAAGGGCTCCTGGCGGTCGTCCGGCCACCCTGGCAGACCTATACCGATAACCTGCCCCTGGACCCCGGCAAGAGGCTCCTCCTGCTGGAGGACATCCAGGACCCGGGCAATGTCGGTACGCTCATCCGTACCGCTGCTGCCCTTGATTTCTCCGGCATCATCCTCACCGATAAAAGTGCCGACCCCTTCTCGCCGAAGTGCGTGCAGTCCTCCGCCGGCAGTGTACTGTCAGTCTGGCTGAGGAGGACAGACGAGTACCTGGAGATGGTGAAGGCCCTGAAGAAACGGGGCTATTTCGTGGTGGCCGCCGACCTTAACGGCAAGGAAGACACATCGGCATTTGATAAGCGGAAAATGGTACTGCTGGCACTGGGGAACGAGGCTGCCGGACTCTCCAAGGAAATGCTGGCTGCTTCCGACTACCAGCTCAAGCTCCCCATCGTCCGTGAGAAAGCGGAATCCCTGAATGTCGCCGTCTGCGGGGCAATCTTTATGTACCTGGCTACCCGGAAGTAGCTACTGACCAGCACCGGCAGCAGAGGCCTTCCTGGCCTGGTACCTTGCCTGGCCCTCACTGAATAGCCTTTCTTCTTCCTCGGTGGCGATTATCAGCGGGGGTACCTCGGTTGGCCTGCCCTCGGCATCGAGGGCTATCATGACGACATAGGCAGTCAGCGCTTCGACCCTCTCACCAGCAAGGAGGCTCTCCATCTCAATCCTGACCTGCACCTCCATCGAGGAGCGGCTGGTGAAGGTGAGCCGTCCGCGGACAATCACCAGGCTGCCGACACGGACCGGGCTGCGGAAAATAATATCGTCCACCCGGCCGGTGACGATATTGGTACGGCAGTGACGGGCAGCCACGACGCCAGCCGCATTGTCCATCAGTTTCATCAACTCGCCGCCGTGGACAAACCCGGCCGGATTTGCCTGGTTGGGCAACATCACCTGTGCCATCTCAACCGCCGAATGGCCTACCGTCCTGCCTTCGAATTCCCCACCCTTCTCCAGCCCCTCACGCAGCTTGAGATAGTTTGCCTCATGCCTCGCCTCGACCTTGCTCATCCGGCGGAAGAAGTCGGCAATATCAGTAAAACCCTCTGCTGCGGCGGTCTCGGCCGCTTCGGGGTAGAAACGGGTGGCCTCGAGATGCTCGCCCTTTATTGCCTGCTCCAGATTCTCCACAACGTCACCAGCGCCACCGAGGAACTCGAACTCGTGCCGGGCATGTTCCGCCTCATTCATCGCCGTGGCGGCAAACAGGTCGGCAATCTGCTCCAGACCGGCCTGCCTGGCAGCGTCGGCAAAGTATCGGTAGCGGGCACTGACGCCCACCTCCGCCGAAAAGGCCTTCAACAGGACTTCCTCAGTCTTGCTTCCCTTCAGTTCCATGATAGTCCCCCCTAAAGTACGTACCTCTCAACGGCAACCGCCACACCACTGTGGTCGACATCGGGAACGACATAGTCGGCCACGGCCTTCAACTCATCGTGGGCGTTCCCGACGGCAATACCCAGGCCAGCTGTTGACAATAACGAGATGTCGTTGGCGCCATTACCGATAGCGACGACCTGAGACAGCGGTATTGCCAGAAACAAGGCCAGCTCCTCCAGCGCCTTTCCCTTGGATACCTCCCGGCTGATAACATTGATGAAGTCCACATCCGGGTAGGCCGGTGTCATTGTCCACGTGAAGTTGAGACGGCCCTCGAAGTGACGATAAAAACGGTCGGCCTGTGCCTTCTGTTCCGCCGAGCGCACCACCAGCGTCCCCTTGATAATCCGCTCCCGCAGCCAGACGTGGTTCAGGTCCATGATGGTCGGTTCAAGCCCGAAGAAGGAACGGCGGATATCGGTCACCCAGTCTTCACGCTCAACGAAGAAATGAGTGGACGAATACAGGTCAATCCTCATCTCATGCGCATGGATAAACCCGACAATCTCCTTTACCAGCTCCTGCGGCACCGGTTCGACATATACCTCAGTATCACAACGAGGGTCAGCCACCAGAGCGCCGTCAGAGAACACGTGATAGCCGTCCAGCGAAAGCAGCTCAAGGATTGTCCGGCAGGCCTGACTTACCCGCCCGGTTGACAGGGAGACCCGGACGCCCGCCTGTACGGCACTGGCCAGTGCCTGCCTGTCCTCAGCAGAAATGTTACCGGCCCGGTTTATCAGCGTGCCGTCAATATCCACTACCAGTAGGCTGGGTCGGTCTGCCAAGACTTTTTCCTCCGTATTTCTCGGTGTAACCGATTGCATTATGTCAATCCACAGATTGACGGGCAGGTTCGGGCTGTGTTATATTTGACCTGCACGGCAGCGTAGCTCAGTTGGTAGAGCAGAGGACTCATAAGCCTTTGGTCGTGGGTTCGAATCCCTCCGCTGCCACTTACTATTTCTTACCCAAGTACTTACTTGATTATAG
>Ga0315554_1000899_pt1 | contig 17670 bp, 17 predicted proteins | sample SalMarSW160370MG_FD_202114 | JGI IMG/M metagenome (GOLD analysis project Ga0315554, IMG submission 202114) | Salt marsh sediment microbial communities from the Plum Island Ecosystem LTER, Massachusetts, United States - Salt Marsh Sediment SW1603-70 ... | reverse complement strand
GGGGAGTCGGTGGGCGGGTACGTCCGCCGCTGTCCCTGCCCCGGCGGCAGGGCCTGTCCCGCCCCATAGGACTCAGGCCGCACCTGGACGGACTCGTCCGCCGGCGCCTCGTAGCCACCTTCTTCCTCGTCAACAAGACCGAGATAGAAGAGGGTCCTCTGCCACAAGCTTGCCATTACGTGTGCCCTCGCTCGTCGGGGGATGGACAAAAGATAGCTCGTCCCACCCGCAAGATAGTGGCACCTTCCTCTACCGCAACTTCGAAGTCGTCGGTCATGCCCATCGAAAGCTCGGTCAGCCCCGGCCACCGCCTCGAAAGCCGATCCCCGAGCGCGGCCAATGTGCGGAAGTGAGAACGAGACGTCTCGGGGTCGTCGGTCGGCGGCGGCATCGTCATGAGACCCCGCACATCGAGCCCTGATCTCATCGCAAGCTCCACCAGAGCCTCGGCCTCCTCGACGGCCACGCCGGCCTTCTGCGGCTCCGCCGCCACGTTGACCTGCACGAGAACGGGTGGAGGCAAGCCGGGACCCTTGACCCAGTAGTGCACCAGCTCGGGCCTGTCCAGCGAGTGCAGCAGGTAGGCGACGGGACGCACCCGCCTCACTTTGTTCCCCTGGAGCCTCCCAACGAAGTGCCATCGAGCATCACTCGGCAGCAGCTTGACCCGCTCCAGAAGGGCGGCCGCTCTGTTCTCCCCAAAGTCACGATGCCCCTGCCGGTAGGCGACGAGGATCGCCCCTGCATCGGCCTGCTTGCTGATCGCCACCAGCGTGACGTCCTCGACGGCACGCCCAGCGCGAGCCGCGGCCGCCGCGACCCTTGCCCAGACCGCGCTCAGGCCGTCAGCCATGCCAGCGCAGTCTGTCTGTTTCCGGTGCCGTCCCGCCGAAACGAGTGGAATCCTTCACCACACATGGTGCACGCGCCGCTTCTCCACACGTCGAGCCCGGACAGCTCGGCCTCGAATGCGCCGACCAGGTCGGCGCTCGGCGCTCCCCAAGTGGTGCGGCCCAAATGACCGGCGAACCGGCCGGCGACCTCGGCCCCCACCTCAAAACAACAGGGCCCGATGCCCGGTCCGATGGCGGCACGCCTAGGACGTACGCCCAGCCCTTCCAGAGCCCGGCGTGTGGCGGCTACCACCCCGGCGGCGGCTCCTCGCCACCCGACGTGGGCGATCCCGACTCCGCCTTCACCCTCCAATATCACCGCGAAGCAGTCGGCCGTCGCCACCGTCAGGGGCAGCCCGGCCGCCGCCGTCACCAGGCCGTCACCGTTGCCGACGAGACCCGGCCCGGTGGCCTGCAGCACCCGGCTTCCGTGAACCTGCCGCAGCCAAGCCCATGCAGCGGGAACGCCGAGACCGGCGGCTATGCGACGACGCGCCTCGGGATCCGAACGGTCTCCATCTGCGGCAGTGCCGAATGCCGCCCCCGCGAAACCGGGGACCAGGATCATCCCTTGAGGAAATCCGGGATGTCGAGATCGTCGAACGCGTCGCCCGGCTCGGCCGGCTCCAGCGGCAGGTCGGCAATGGCCGTTCTGGCGGCGCGGGAGCGCGGCACCGGCCGGCCCTGTTCGGTCTCGAAGCCGGCGGCGATGGCCGTAACCCTGATCTCATCGCCGAGTGAGTCGTCGATGATGGCACCGAAGATAAGGTTGGCATCGGGATCGCAGTGCTCGGCGATGGACACCGCGGCGCGATTCACTTCTTGCAGCGTCAGGTTGGCCGGACCACAAATCGACAGCAGCACCCCGTTCGAGCCCTCCATCGATGCCTCGAGCATCGGGCTGTTGATGGCCCGCTGTGCCGCCTGCTCCGCCCGGCCCTCGCCGGAGGCCCGGCCGATGCCCATGACCGCGGAGCCGGCGCCGTGAAGCACGGAGCGCACATCGGCGAAGTCGACGTTGATGAGGCCAGGAGTGGTGATCAGATCGGTGATGCCGCCCACGCCGTTGAGGAGTACCTCGTCGGCGAGGCGGAAGGCATCGAGCATAGAAAGGCCGGAATCCCCGTGCTCCAACAGGCGCTGATTGGGAATGATGATCAGGGTGTCCACGGCATTGCGAAGCGCCTGGATACCCTGCTCCGCCTGAACCGAGCGACGCCGTCCCTCGAACCCGAAGGGCCTGGTCACCACTGCAATAGTCAGGGCCCCTATGCCGCGGGCGGCTTCGGCGACGATGGGAGCGCCACCGGTGCCGGTGCCGCCACCTTCCCCTGCTGTGACGAACACCATGTCCGATCCGCGGAGCGCCTCTTCGATCTCCTCACGATGGTCTTCGGCGGACGCTCTGCCCACCTCGGGGTCGGCGCCGGCCCCCAAGCCCCTGGTGATGTTGCGCCCGATGTCCAGCTTTATGTCGGCGTCGGACATGAGCAAAGCCTGAGCGTCGGTGTTGATGGCAACGAACTCGACACCGCGCAAGCCTGCCTCGATCATGCGGTTGACCGCGTTGACGCCGCCGCCGCCGACGCCAACGACCTTTATCACAGCCAGGTAGGCCTGCAGACCTTGTGCTTCCGTCGTCATCCAGGTTCCTTCAAACGTGGCGCGCGCGTGCCCTGAACCTTCCGTAGAAGGTTACTAGGGAGGACGTCGTCACTATGTACATCAGATCACACCCTCAACCTCAACTTGAAACTTCCGGCTCCCCCTCGCTGCTTCCCCCGACGGGCATGTCGGCAGAATGCCCGGGCAGGCTGATCGCGGGACGCGAGGGCGCGACCAAATCGACGACCGTCCCCCACGGCAGATCTTCATCGAGCAGCGCTTCCAGTGTCCGTGCCTTCTCGTCGAAGTCCACGATGCGCCCGAGGCGCACATCCAGGCCATCCAAGACCGTCCAGACCTCTGCACCCTTCCACGACAGCAAGGTCCGGGCCGCCACCTCCGGGCTCAGCATCTCGGCCATGGCCACGACCTCGTGCCACGCATCGTCCGAGGGCCGCTCGCCCGGCAAAAGATCGAGAAACCGCAGATCAGCCGCGAGCAGGCCGACTCCCGGCTCCGAGGCGACTTCCAGCACCGTGCCATCTTCAGCCACGAGCATCCAGCTGTCCTGGCCACCGATCCAGACGGACCCGGTGTGTTCGACGACTTCCACAACGAGGCGATTGGGGAAGATGCGCTCGGCGCGAACGTCTCGCACCCATGCATCGGCCAGCACCGCCGCCTCCACCTCAGCCGTATCGAGCCAGATCATGATGGCTCCTTCGCCGATTCCGGCATCGGCCAGCCGGCCCGCCACGTCGGCGCGGTGGGCGCCGACGATCTCGATCTCCTGCACCGACATCCACGGGGAGTGGAGCACGGCGATGGCGGTAGCGGCGGCGACGGCAAGCACGAAGCCGGCGATCACGAGGAGGCGCCGGCGCACCGCCGTCCGGGGTATGTCTTCCTCGCCCAGGCGCCGAATGTGATCGTTCATGGCGCGAACGGACCTACGAACCGAATCTCGGGCTCCAGCTCGACGCCGGTGGCCTCATGCACTCGACGGCGGACCGCCACCACGAGGTTGTGGATGTCCTGCGGTGTGGCCGCGGGTCCGGCCACGAAAAAGTTGGCGTGTCTTTCGGAGACCCAGACGTCACCGACGCGGAAGCCCTTCAGGCCCTGCTCGTCGATGATGCGCCCCGCCGTGTCGCCGGGCGGGTTCTTGAAAATGCTGCCGGCGTTCAGGGTCCCCCCCGGCTGATGCCGTCTGCGCCAGCGGGCCACCTCACGGATGAGCTTCTCCGATTCGGCACGACTCCGTGGCACGGTGCGGAACGTGGCGGCCACAACGACATCGGTGTCGGAGAGGTTGCTGTGCCGATAAGCGAGCTGGAGATCGTCGGCAGTACGCTCGCTGACGGTCCCGGTCCCCAGGTCTACGACCCGTGCGTGCACGAGCCATCCGGCCGTGTCGGAGCCGTGGCCCCCGGCATTCATGCGAACGGCTCCTCCCACCGAGCCCGGTATGCCCGCCATGAACTCCAAGCCGCCACGATTCATATCAGCCGAGCGACGCGCCAGCACGGGAAGCGGCAGGCCACCACCGGCCTCGACGGTGCCGTGGTCCCCTACACGGAAGCCCGCCAGCGCCAGATGGACCACAACCCCAGGAAACCCTGCAGCGGAGATGACGACGTTGCTACCCCGGCCCAGCACCATCACCGGGTGAGGATCTTCGCGCAGAATCCGAGCCAGGCGCAGCAGGTGTTGCTCGTCGTCGACCTCCATCATGTAGCGAGCTGGTCCTCCGAGCTTGTAGGTCGTCAGGGACGAAAGGCCCACGTTCTCCCTCAAGAGCCCTTCCGCGAGGAGATCGCCAAGGCTGCTCACGTCGGGCTCCCGAGCAGCGGCGCCAGCTCGTCGGCGACGATGGTGACGTCGCCGGCACCCATCAAGATCACGACGTCGCCGGCGCGGACCCCTGCGACGATGGCCTCGGCCAGCTCGGCCCGGCGGGGCACATACGACACATCGGCTCCGGCGGCGGCAGCTGCATCGGCCACAAGCCGGCCGCTGACCCCCGGCACCGGTGCTTCGCCGGCGCTGTAGACGTCGGTCACGAAGACCCGATCGGCCCCGGCGAGCACCGACCCGAATTCACCTGCGAGCTGCGCCGTGCGACTGAAGCGATGCGGCTGGAAGACGGCGACGATCCGCCCCTCGGCACCCAGCCGGGCCGCCTCGATGACGGCGGCCACCTCACTGGGATGATGGGCGTAGTCGTCGATCACGGTCACGCCGGCAATCTCGGCGCGCACCTCAAAACGTCGCCGCACCCCGCCGAAGGAGACCAGGCCGGATGCGGCCGCGCCCACGTCGAACCCCAGCTCACCCACCAGAGCCAGCACGCCGGCGGCGTTCCGAGCCACGTGGAGCCCGGGACGGGGAACAGAGACATCTACCTGTTCACCACCATGATCGAGATCGAACCGCACCGCGCCGGCCCCATGACGCACGTTGACCACTCGCCAGGCGGCCGCCTCGGCAGTGCCATACGTGACGGTGCTCTCGATCCTGGCCGCCAGCCGGTGAGCTCCCGGATCGTCGATGCAGGCCAGCACCGGCCCGTCGACTCGTGAAGCCACGTCTGCAAAGGCATCTTCGAGTTGCGGCAGTGATCCGTAGTAGTCGAGGTGGTCCATCTCGATGTTGGTAACGACGAGGCCGACCAGATGCAGATCCAAGAATGTGCCGAAGGCCTCATCGGCTTCGAGCACGAACAGCCCCGGCTCACCACGATGCGCATTCGTGTTCAGGTCGCCGAGATGGCCCCCCACCATGAAGGAGGGGTCACGGCCGAGAGCCCGCATCCCGGCAACCAGCAAAGCCGTCGCCGTGGTCTTGCCGTGTGTCCCGGTCACGCCGAGAGCCGGCTCCTTGGCCGTCATCTCCGCAAGCAGCCGAGGCCGCTGCCACACATCGACGCCGGCTTCGGCGGCCGCCACGATCTCGGGATCGGATTGCGGCACGGCCGACGAGGCGACCACAAGATCCGATGCGGCCGCGGCCTCGGGACGGTGCCCGACCCACGTCTCGACGCCCAGAGCCAATAGCTCGACCAGCGCTCGCCCCGGCTTCAGGTCCGACCCGGTCACCGTGTGGCCGGCCTGGGCCAGCAGCTTGGCCAGCCCGCTCATGCCCGCACCGGCCACCCCGATCACATGTATGTGGGCGTAATGCTCGATTCCCCTCATCTCGCCGCCTCCAGGAGGTGCGCTGCAATCACATGAGCCGCGTCGCGGTGCGCCACCGTCGCTGCGGCCGAACTCATTCCGGCCCGCACATCCGCATCACCAAGCAGCTCGATCACGATCTCGGGCAAGCGCGAGACTTCCGCCTGCCGCACCACCCTGGCGGCGCCGACATCCTCAAGAGCGGCCGCGTTGTGGTGCTGACCCACACGCTCCAAAGGAACGAGCACGGCGGGGGTGCCCGTGGCCGCCACTTCGCTCACCGTCATCGCCCCGGCCCGGCAGAGCAGGAGATCCGCCGCGGCGTAGAAGAGATCCATCCGCTCCTCGAAGGGCAGGCACAGCCACGGTAGCGGCGCCGCCTCGGAGCGACGGGTCATTGCCGCCGCCGCCTCTCGACCCGTCAGGTGGAGCACGGTCAGCGGCCCTGCCTTCCACCGCTCCACCACGGCCGCAACCGACTCGTTGAGGACCCGGGCGCCCAGGCTCCCCCCGGCAACGCCCAACACCGTCGATTCGGCGGCGATGCCGTACCGGTGCCGCGCCTCCTGCCGAAGCCGCTGCCGATCGAACGACACGATCTCCGGACGCAGAGGATTGCCGGTTAGCACCGACCTCGGGAGCGACTGCGCGGCCCCGGGCAGCCCCAGGAACGTGGCCCGGGCCCGGCGGGCGGCGAACCGAGCCGCCAGGCCCGGCACCGCGTTCTGTTCCTGAAGGAACAGCGCCGCTCCGGAACGCGGGGCGGCAAGCGCCGCAGGCACCGTGGCATATCCACTCATGCCGAGCACCACCCCGACGTGGCGGGCGGTCAACTCACGGGCCATGGCACCGGCCGTGCGTCGCACCGCTACGGGAATGAGCAGGTTGCGCGGCGTGAAGGACCTCTCGAGCCTCACCAGGCTGAAACCCACAAAGGGGAATCCGGCCGCGGGCACGGCCGTTGCCTCGAGGCGATCACCTCCGAAGAACACCACCTGGGAGCGTGGCACGCCGCGCTCCACCAGAGCTTCCCCGATTGCCAACGCCGGAAAGATGTGGCCACCCGTCCCGGCGGCCACCAGCACGATGGTCACACCGTCCCCCGCAGCGTCGGGCCCTGCTCCCGCAGCACGCTGATGAGGACGCCCACGCCAATCATCTCGGTCACGAGAGCGCTTCCGCCCATCGAGAGGAACGGCAGTGGAATCCCTGTGATCGGAAGGGCGCCGACCACGCCTCCGATGTTCACAAGCGCTTGTGTCACCAGCCACGTCGTGATGCCGACGGCGACGAGTCGCCCAAACCGGTCCGATGAACGGTAGGCCACCATCATGCCGGCCACGGTGATGGTCAGGAACAGCGCAATCACGGCGAGTGATCCGGCGAGCCCGGTCTCCTCACCGATGATGGCGAAGATGAAGTCGGTGTGGGCATTGGGGAGGAACGACCAGCGTGCCCTGCTCGCCCCGAGGCCGACGCCGAAGGCCCCACCCGTTCCGAGGGCGACGAGCGACTGAATCGCCTGATAATCACTGCCCAGCGGGTCCGAGCCCAGTTGGAAGAACGAGATGATGCGCTCCCACCTCTCCGGCGAGGTCGCGGCGAGCCCCAGAGCGGCCGACCCCCCCAGAAGTGCCCCGCCGAGCACATATCCCATCGGAGCCGCGGAGGCGGCTAGCACGGCGAACGCGGCCGCAGCCACCAGCACGGTCGTTCCCAGATCCGGCTGGAAGACGATGAGGAAAGCCACGATGCCGAGAGAGCCGGCCACCGGCCAGAAGAAATCACGGAGGCGGTGCATCGAACCCTCGCGACGGCTGACGAGCGTGGCCAGGAAGAGCACAGTGCTCAGCTTGGCCAACTCGGACGGCTGGATGGACACGGGCCCCACGATGAGCCAGCGCGTCGCCCCGTAGGACCGCTCGCCGACGAACAACACAGCGACGAGAAGCAGCACCGTGACGGTGAAGATCGGGAACGCCATGCGCCGCCACCAGCGCAGCGGTGTGGCCGCCGCCACGGTGAGAGCCAGGATCCCGACGCCGAGCCACATCAGCTGGCGTTTGAAGTAGAAGAGGGAATCGCCGGTCTCCCGCAGGGCAAGCACCGAAGATGCGGAGAGCAAGGCACCCAGCCCAACGATGATGAGCAGCGCCATGGGGACGAGCACAAAAATGGACAGACGCGACGAGCTGCGAGCCAGCCGCTGCGCCTCCCGCATGGCCGTCCTCGTCGCCGCGATCGAGACCACACGCGTCGCCATCATCCCTCCTTGAGGCGTCTCACGGCATTGGCGAACAGATCCCCGCGCTGAACGTACGAGTCGAACATGTCAAAGGAGGCACACGCCGGAGCAAGAAGCACGGTGTCGCCTTTGGCCGCCCAGCCATCTGCGACGGCCACCGCCTCTTCGAGGTTCGCGGCGACGGTCCCGGCTTTGGCGGCGTCCACGATCTCCTGGCCCGCCTCACCGATCCCGATCACGTAGCGCACCGACGCTTCCTGCGCCACGGGAGCGACCTCGAGGCCCTTGTTGCGTCCGCCGGCAATGAGGACCACCGAAGGGTAGGAACGGATGGCGGCAACAGCGGCGTGCGGGTTGGTCGCCTTCGAATCGTCCACCCATAGCACCCCGCCCCAGCTGCCGATCTCCTGACGCCGGTGCCGGCCCGGCTTGTAGTCCCGGGCGACTTCAAGGACCGCTTCCGGGGTCGCCCCCGTTGCCAGAGCCGCCTCGCCGGCCGCGGCGATATCGACGAGGAACGCCGGACTGGAGGCCTGCATGCTGGAGAGATCGAGTGCAGCGGCCCCGATCCACAGCTTGCCGTCCTCCGGTCCGCTGCCCCCGTGAGGGCGGCGCGATCCGCTCACCTCGACTCGGGGCACTCTGACGTCGGCAACCGCCTCGGCCGCTCCGGCGTCGTCGCCATCGAAGATGAGGACGTCGTTGGAGTCCTGGTTCTCCCAGATACGCGCCTTGGCGGCCGCGTATGCGTCGAAGGTACCGTGCCAATCGAGATGATCGGGCGCCAGGTTGAGCAGCACGGAGACCTCGGGATGGAACTCGTCGATGAAGCGCAGCTGGAAGCTCGATGCCTCGACCACGAGCACGTCCCAATCGCCGTCCACGGCGTCGCTGAGCGGCAGCCCGATGTTGCCCAGGGCTCGGGTGCGCAGACCCGAGGCGCTAAGCATCTCGGCGGCCACGTCGGTCGTCGTCGTCTTGCCGTTCGTGCCGGTTATGGCGATGAGCGGGGCGTCGATGTGCCGTGCCGCCAACTCCATCTCGCTCCAGACCGGAAGACCTGCACTGAGCGAGTCCTGGATCGGCGCGGCGTGCTCGGGCACGCCGGGACTCACCACCACCAGGTCGATCCCGCGCAGCAGCTTGGGATCCCAGTCTCCACCGTGAGTCTGCCTTCGGCCCTCGAGCCCGACGAGAGATCTCGGGTCTGCGTCGTAGGCCACCGTCTCGTGGCCTTCGTGCTCGAGCAGGCCCAGGGCAACCCGCCCGCTCACGGCAGACCCGATGACAAGAACTTTCATCCCACACCTCCCGATGCGATGAAGTCGTAATAGAAGACCCCGAGGGCCAGACCGATGGATAGCGCGGCGATGATCCAGAACCGGACGATGACCGTGGTCTCCGGCCATCCCTTGAGTTCGAAGTGATGGTGGAGGGGAGCCATCAGGAAGATGCGTTTTCCCCAGATGCGAAAAGCGATCACCTGGAGTATCACCGACATGGTCACCATGACGTAGAGCCCGCCCACGATGCCGAGCAGCAGATGGGTGTTCGTGAGCAGGGCCAGAGCCGCCATGGCGCCCCCCAGCGCCTGCGAGCCGGTGTCGCCCATGAAGATCTTCGCCGGCGCCGCATTCCACCACAGGAAACCGAGGACGGCACCGAACAGCGCCGCAGACACGATGGCGAGCTCGAGAGTGCCGTCGGTCGTGCCGTAGAAGCTGGGATGGCGGAACTGCCAGAACGACATGATCGTGAACGCGCCGAACACGAGAGCTGCCGACCCGGACACCAGGCCGTCGAGACCATCTGTGATGTTCACCGCGTTGGCCGTCCCGGTGAGCAGCAGCAGCACCCAGAGCCAATAGACGCCGTTGAGATCGAGGCCGAGCGGCCTGGTGAACGAGAGCTCCGTGCTCACCCCGAAGCTGATGGCCCCCCAGTAGAAGAGGCCGGCGATGGCGAGCTGGCCGAGGAACTTCCAGCGCTTCTTGAGCCCGAGGTTGCGGGCTCGGCGCACCTTGGAGTAGTCGTCGAGAAGGCCGATGACTCCCATACCGACGAAGGCCAGCAGCACGAGCAGGCCGGGCAGGCCGAAGTCCCGGAAGCCGAGACGCCAGTGGCCCTCGGCGGTGCGAGCATCGATGTGCGCCACGAACCAGCCGGCGATGACGCCGAGCATTATCACGAGGCCACCCATCGTCGGGGTGCCCCGCTTGTGCATGTGGCCTTCGACCTCTTCCTGAATGAACTGGCCGATGGCCCGCGCCCGCAGCATGCGAATGGCAATCGGAGTGATAATCAACATGGCCCCGAAGGCAGTGGCCGCCGCCAGCAGCATGACGATCACGCGACACCTCCCGCGATGGTCGCCGCCAGCCCCTCGAGGCCCTCGGCGCGCGACGCCTTCACCAGCACGAGGTCTCCCTCCCGGAGTAGCCCTCGGAGCACGCCGTGCGCCTCTTCGGTGCTGCCCACACTACGTGCGACGGGCCCGGCCCCTGCCGCAATGCCGGGATCGGCGCCGACGACCACGACGAATGCGAAACCGAGCTTCCGAGCCAGCTCGCCTACCTGCCGGTGCGCCGACTCCTCGAAGTCGCCAAGCTCGTGCATCCTGCCGAGCACGGCAATGTGGCGGCCTTCGAGAGCCGCAACGGTCCGCAGCGCCGCTTCCATCGAGTCGGGGTTGGCGTTGTAGGAATCGTTGATCACGGTGATCGCACCCTCGATGACCTCCATACGCCACGGCGACAGGTCTGCCTCGCCCACCCGGCCGGCGGCCACAGAGAACTCGACACCCAGCGCCAACGCGCCGGCCACGGCGGCGGCCGCGTTGCGCGCCTGGTGCCTGCCGGCGACCCGTAGCGACACCTCGGCGATCTCCCCCCCGCGGCGCAATTCGAAAGTCGGCCGGCCGCACCTGTCGAGACGGAGCCGCGCAATCGCCACGTCGGCATCGGGCACCTCGCCGAAAGTGAGCCGCGGAGCTTCGCCGCGTCGTTCCACAAGACGCCCATCTTCTCTCGGAAGCACGGCGACGCCTTCGGCGGGCAAGGCCTCCACCAGCTCCCATTTCGAATCGAGCACGCTCTCGACATCGCCGAAGGTCTCCATGTGGGCCCGGCCCACGTGCGTGATGACGGCCACGTCTGGACGCACGGCCGGCGCCAAAAGAGCTATGTGACCACGTCCTCGGCTGCCGACCTCGACGATCAGGGCCGAGGCGTCCTCCGGCATCGTCAGCACCGTGAGCGGCACCCCAATCTCGTTGTTGTAGGACGAAAGGGCCGCGTGGGCGCCGGGTCCAACCGCCGCAGCGAGCATGTCCTTGGTCGTCGTCTTCCCCGAGGAACCGGTGACGGCCGCCACCGGGATGCTGATTTCCTTGCGCCGTGCCACTGCCATGAGCCGCAGGGCCTCCAGCGTGTCGGTCACTTCGACCGCGTCGACGCCGGGCGCGGCGCGTCCGCGTTCCACCATGACTGCGACGGCGCCGGCCGACAGGGCGTCGGCCATGAAGTCGTGGCCGTCCGCCCTCTCGCCGTGGAGTGCAACGAAGAGATCGCCGGCCACGACATGCCGGGAGTCCGTGGCCACACCGGTCACCTCGGCCGAGCCGAAGGCCTCTCCCCCGACGGCGGCCGCAATGGTGTTGAGACCCCACTTCATAACGCCGCGGCCTCCTCCATCGCAACGATGCGATCGTCGAAGGCCACGACGTAGTCGGCGAACTCCTGCCGCGCCTCGTGGCCCTTGCCCAAGATGAGCACGACGTCGCCGGGTCGAGCAGCAGCGAGAGCGCTCCTGATGGCCAGGCGCCGGTCGATTTCGACGTGGACCTCGGCGGGCTGACCAGCGGCTCCCGCAGCCACCTCCGCCACGATGGTGGCCGGGGCCTCGGACCGGGGATTGTCCGAGGTGAAGAATGCAATGTCGGCCTGAGCCGCCGCCGCACCCATCAGCGGCCGCTTGGCCCGATCCCGATCGCCTCCGGCGCCGAGAGCCACGATCACTCGCGACCCGCCGACCAGCGGACGCGCCGCGGCGATGACTGAAGCCACGCCATCCGGCGTGTGGGCGTAGTCGACGACAACGGCGAACTCCTTCCCCACGTCAACGATCTCAAAACGGCCCGGCACCGAACCGACCGAAGCGATTCCGGCGGCGATGCTATCGGAGCCTATGCCTACCGCGGCAGCGCAGGCCGCGGCCACCAGGGCGTTGGCCACGTTGAAGTCCCCGCCGAGCTTCAGCTCGACATCCGTTTCCTCCCCCGCCCCTGTGAGCACAAACGACGATCCGTCCAACCTCATCTCCAGGGCGCGTGCCGACACGTCGGCCTGCGGGTCGAGACCCACGGTGGTCACCGGCAACTCGGTCTCCTGGGCCAGGCGGCGTCCGGCCGGATCGTCGCTCCAGATGACGGCGCGGCCGGCCAGCTCGGGGACGAAGAGCGCCGCCTTCGCCTGGTAGTAGCTCTCCATGCTCCCGTGGAAATCGAGGTGATCCTGGGAGAGGTTGGTGAAGGCGACCACAGCGAAGCGCGTGGCCGCCACCCGGCCCAGAGCCAGGGCGTGCGACGACACTTCCACGGCGGCCACATCGACCCCGGCATGCACCATGGAGGCCAGAAGCCGCTGGAAATCGGAAGCCTCCGGTGTGGTGCGCGGCACTTCGACGGCGGCCGAGCCAATACGCGCTCCCACCGTGCCCACCAATCCCGGCACCAGCCCGGCAGCCGACACGATCGCCTCGAGCAGGTGCGTCGCCGTCGTCTTGCCGTTGGTGCCTGTGATGCCCACGACGCGCAGGCGCCGCGACGGATATCCGTGCACACGCGCCGCCAGCGGCCCCAGCGCCGCTCGCGTGTTGGAAACGACGATGGCGGGCCCGCCGTCGCCGGGGTCCTGCTCCGAGCAGACGGCGGCGGTGCCGACGGCACGCGCCTCAGGGATGTAGCGATGGCCGTCGGTCCGGAAACCGCGCACCGCAACAAAAAGCACGCCGGGACCTGCCGATCGTGAGTCGTGGGTGACGTCGGTGACCACGATTCGCGAATCGCCGACGAGGCGTCCCCCCACCTCGCCGGCGAGGTCCCCGAGGCTGACTCGATCACTCGGCATCGGGAGGCACCCCCAGTTGGTGGAGCGTGGCCAAGGCCACCTCGGAGAACACCGGGGCCGCCCCGCGGCCGCCGCTTGCGTCCTCCTGCGGCGCATCGAGAACAACCGCCACCACGATCCTCGGATCGTCGATGGGGGCAAGGCCGATGAAGGAAGCCACCACGTCGTTCTCGCTGTACTCCTGGGCGTCGGTCAGGTACTTCTCCGTTGTGCCCGTCTTGCCGCCGACGCTGTAGCCCTCGACGGCGGCAAGCGAGCCGGTGCCGCTGGCGACCACCGCCTCGAGCATGCTGCGCATGCTCCGCGCCGTCTCCGCCGATACCACAACGCGTCGCTCCGGTTCGACGGCCTGGCGTGTGCCCGTACCGTCGACGATCTCGGCGACCAGGTGCGGCTGGACCCAAACTCCGTCGTTGGCGATGACCGCGTATGCCATTGCTTGCTGCAGCGCCGTAACCGAGACGTGATAGCCGATGGAGGTGCCGGCCACGCAGGTCGTGACGCACCACTCGTCGGCCGGGCGCAACACACCATCGGCCTCTCCCGGGAAGTCGATGCCGGTGGCCTGTCCCTGCCCGAATGCCGACATGTAGGCATGGAGCTGCCGGGCACCGAGCATCTCCCCCAGCAGGATCGTGCCCAGGTTGGAGGACTGCGCCACGATCTCGGTGACCGTTAGTACGTCGGGATGCTCGGTGAAGTCCTCGAAAACGGTGTCCTCGATCTCGATACGATCGGGGATCTCCAGGGTCGTCCACGGTCCGACGACGCCGGACTCGAGCGCCGCGGCCACCGTGACGAGCTTCTGCGTCGAGCCGGGTTCGAAGACGTCGGTGACGGCTCGGTTCCGGACGACGTCGGCATCGACATTCTGCCGGTCGTTCGGGTCATAGGTGGGCAGGTTCACCATGGCCAGTATCTCGCCGGTGCGGGGATCGAGCACCACGACCGAGCCGGCGCGCGCCCCGGTGCGCTCGAGCGCAGCCTCGAGCGCCTGGCGAGCGACGTACTGGACCTCAGTCTTGATGGTGAGGACCAGGTCACTCCCTGGCTCGGCCGGGACGACCGAGTACTCCCCCTGGGGAATGGTCCGGCCCTGCGGGTCCCGCTCAACCAGCAACTCGCCGGGAGCGCCGGCGAGAGCGGCGTCGTATTGGTACTCGATGCCCTCGATGCCCACGTTGTCGTCGGGCCTCACGAACCCGATGACGTGAGCGGTGAGGCTGCCCACCGGATAGACCCGCTTCGGTTCGCTCAGGAAGTAGATGCCGGGCAGCCGGGCGGCTTCCACGGCTTCGGCATCTTCCCTCTCCATCTGCCGAGCCACGTAGACGAAGCTCGCATCGGTGGCGAGCAGCTCCTGTACCTGTGCCGGCTCCCGGCCTATCAGCGGCGCGAGAAGATGGGCCACCGTCTCGGGGTCTGCGATCTCACGTGGGTTGGCGTAGATCGTGACCGAATCGATCGTCACCGCCAGCTCTTGCCCGTCACGATCGAAGATCGTGCCCCGGTCGGCAGCCAAGGTCTCCCGATATAGCCGCTGATCGAGACCCAGCTCGGCGTACTTCTCGGACTCCATGGCCTGCACGACGACCAGCCGGAACCCGATGGCGACCCAGGCGACGGCCAGAACGGAGCCGACCGCGATGAGGCGGGCGTTGAGCCAACGCTGCTTCCGCAGGTCCGTGACGAATGGCCGGCTCATCTCAAGCCCCCGGCCCAGGGCGCCGGATCATGGCTGCGCGCTGAGGAGCGCCTTGAGGTCGACCCAGCGGTCTTCCACGTCTCCGCCTGGAATGGCGATGCCACTCACCTCGACGGTGCGCACCTCCGATGGGTAGACAAGCCCGATATCCCGGGCGAGCTGGGTGATGCGATCGGGCGATTGCAGCTCGGCGGCCTCCAGCCGAAGCTCCCAGTACCGCGTCTCTGCAGCTTCGAGCCGCTGTTCCACGTCTTCGAGCACGAAGGCGGAGTGGTCGAGGGTCACGCGGGAATAGATGAGAAGGAAGAACGCCGCCACCACAGTCAGAGTGAGCAGGAGCCAGCCCCTCAACCGGGGAACCCGCCCGACGCGGCGTCCAATGACGACGCGCAGTGCCGGTGGCTCCGCCCCCCCGACGTACCCGGGGCGGGCTGTCACGCCGCCACCTCGGCAGCACGAAGGCGGGCACTCCTCGCTCGAGGATTGGCCATCACCTCTTTCGGCTCCGGCCTCAGCGGACTCCGAGTGAGCAGGCGCAGCTCGGCGCTCCTGCCACATCCGCAGACCGGTAGACCCGGTGGACAGACACAGCCGCGTCCACCGGCGCGGAAGCGGCGCTTCACCACACCATCCTCGAGCGAGTGATAGGAGATCACCACGATGCGCCCTCCCGGCCGCAGCAGCCGGATACCGGCGTCGAGGCCGTCGGCGAGTGCTCCCAGCTCGTCGTTGACGACGATACGGAGAGCCTGGAACGTGCGGCGGGCAGGGTGACCCGATCTCCGGGCCCGAGCGGGCACGGCTCCGGACACGACTTCGGCGAGCTGCGCCGTATCGGCGAGGGGACGCGCGGCGAGAATGGCTCTGGCGATGCGGCTCGCCCACCGCTCTTCGCCGTAGCGGCGAATCGCGTCGGCGAGGCTGCGCTCATCCCAGCAGTTGACGATCTCACCTGCCGTGAGGGCCGCGTCCGGTCCCATACGCATGTCGAGGGGACCACTTCTTCGGTAGGAAAACCCTCGGTCCCCCACGTCGAGCTGATGCGACGAGACGCCGAGGTCAAAAAGGATTCCATCGATCTCATCGAGGCCCTCCTCCTCCATCACCGTTTCGAGCTTGCGGAAATCCTGCTGGTGAAACGCCACCCGGCCGGCAAGCCGGGCGGCTTGCGCCGCGGCGTCCCCATCCCGGTCCACGGCCACCACCCGGATGTCCGGCATCGCCGCGAGCAGAGCCCGCGTATGACCCCCGCCGCCAAAGGTGGCATCGACGATCACTCCCCTCCCGAGAGGACGGAGCATCTCGACCACCGTGTCGGCCATGACCGGCACGTGATACGGACGTTCGCTTCGGTTCACCTTCAGCCCCCCGGAGCGCTGGCGCCAAGTAGGAAGCGGGCGGAAAGAGGGGCATTCCACGTGGCATCCGGGGGGCTGAAGGTGAGCCGACGGCAAGACACGGAGAGGAGCGATCCACTCAGATCCCCTCCCCTCCAGCAGGTGGCCCGACACCGGCGTAGGCCTTGTCGGCCTTCTCCGATTCGACCCTCCAAGCTTCGGAGTCCCAAATCTCGAGCCGATTGCCGACTCCGATGATCGACACTTCCTTGTCTATTCCGGCGTATGTACGCAGCGGCACTGAGAGCTGGATCCGACCCTGCTTGTCCGGACGCTGCTGGTCGGCGCTGCCGACAACGACCCGCAGCCTCTCGCGGGTGGCGCGCTCGTCACCCGGCAGATCCATCAGATAGGTGTATTCGTCCTCCCACTGTTTCGCCGGGAAGACGAACAGGCAGCCCTCTCGGCCTTTGGTGACGACCAGGCCGTCGGCCAGCCGCGGCCGGAACTTGCTGGGCATGACCAGCCGGCCCTTTTCGTCAACGCTGTGCTGGTACTCGCCAAGGAACACGACTGAAGTACCTCATCTCCGTCATGTCACCCGGTTCCTCCACCGAGGAAGCCGGGTAGGCGGAGCCGACGACGGCTCCACCCACGTCTCACCACAATTCGCCACTCTACTCCCCTTTGCCCCACCTGCAAACCCTTTTTCCCCACCCGTCCCTCTCTCGGCCCCCTGCCGCGGCAGCTTGGTCTCGCACCGAGTAGCCTCCCCCAACATGCTGGACGGACGCCGCGTGATGATCACCGGTGGTTCATCGGGCATCGGACGCGGGCTGGTTCGAGCCTTCACCGCTCACGGCGCCCTCGTGTTCGCCGTGGCCCGCCGGCCCGAGGCCCTCGCCGAGACCCTGGCGCCCACCGAGCCGGGCCGCGCCCGGTCGATCGCAGCCGACATCACGAGCGATGCCGGCCGACGTGCAGTGGCCACCGCGGTACAGCACGCCGGAGCCGTACTCGACGTCGCCATCCACGCCGCCGGAGCCCTGGGGCCCATTGGAGACGCCGGGCGCCTGGTCGACTACCCGGCCGACGACTGGAACCGCGTGCTCGACGTGAACCTGTCGGCCGTCCACTTCCTGCACCAGCGCTTGGTGCCGTTCCTCGACAACGGCACCGCGCCGGTCGTCATCGGGGTATCGAGCACCGTGGGTCGCGCCGGGCGCGCCGGCTGGGGCATGTACTCCATCTCGAAACGAGCTCTCGAGGGCTGGCTGGAGGTGCTCACCGAAGAGTGGGACGGCCGGGTCTACTCGGTCAACCCGGGCGGCACTCGGACCCCGATGCGTGCCACCGCTATGCCGGACGAAGATCCGGCAACGCTTCCCACCCCATCCGACATCGCCCCCTTGTTCTTGAGACTGGCCCATCCGCTGGCGCCCGAGCCCTCGGGATCCAAGCTCGATGCCCGTGACTGGATCGGCAGGGATCCCTGGGAGGGCATCCCGACCGCGTAAGCTGGACCCAGACCGAAAGGGAGCATCGATGAACGACTACGAACCGGGTGCCGCGGCGCCGCGGGA
>Ga0315554_1000896_pt1 | contig 17687 bp, 14 predicted proteins | sample SalMarSW160370MG_FD_202114 | JGI IMG/M metagenome (GOLD analysis project Ga0315554, IMG submission 202114) | Salt marsh sediment microbial communities from the Plum Island Ecosystem LTER, Massachusetts, United States - Salt Marsh Sediment SW1603-70 ... | reverse complement strand
CGACGATCGGTGCAACTCGCCAGAAGTAGGTTGTACAATCCAGCAGTTCGATCGTTGAGGTCCAACCCGGGTATGGACCGTCCGTCGTATCGCTAAGTATCACTTCAGCGAAAGTCGAATCCAGGGCCAGGTCGATCGAGAACTCCTGCGGTTCACAACTACCTTGCGAATTTTCCCATTCGAACAACGGCGTGAGGCTGTTCAGGGTCACCCCATTCTCTGGCGATTGCAGCGTTACGTAGGGGAAATCTTCCCGCGGACACTGTTCGGGAGTCGCGGTGGGGATCCCGCAGGCGGCTAAGAGTCCGGCCGCAATCGCAAGAGTCAGTCCGCATAACTTCCAATTTGAGCGTGTCATTTTCTTCTCCTGCACATTCGGGAGTGTGCCATCCGTTTCCAGATTCGATTGACATACGACAAATTGACGCACATTTACATCTTACCCGATTACTCGCCTGCGCTGTATGAGCCGCGCTGAACGCTGCCCGAGACGTAAAAGCGTGTAACGACTCCGAAAACAACCACGGACGGTTAATAAACGGCAGAGAATATCTTCAGCGTATGGTGCTTGCTTTCGCCAGCGTTTCCGGCCGTATCGTAGGCACGCGCGTAATAGAACAAATTTCCAGGTGGGTAAGGACCGCCGGAATACACACAACTGGTCGTATTCTGACAGACGGCGACTTGCACTGGGTTGTTCGATCCAACCGGGTAGACCCAGATTTCGATGCGTTCGATCTCACCGTCGTCTTGTGCCTGCGCCGTAAACTTGACAACGTCGTCCGATGCCGGTCGTGTAGAACCGCTAGGGCTGTGGCTGATGGAAACTGACGGCGGCGTCGTGTCGTCGGGCGTGGAAGTCGGCGGCGGAATGATGATCGGAACGGCACTCGTATCCCCGCTGACGGTCACCAGGCCGTCCCAGACCCAGCAGTGGCCGTAGCCATCCTGCCGCTCGATCCACCACCAGGTCCATTCGGCGTTGCGTCCGTCGATCGGCGCCGATTGATCTTCCAGCAGATAACCAACGACGTCGTAATCCGACGACGGGCCGAAGCGGCAGTTACAATTTTCGTTCCCCGTGGCGACCGGCGGACCGAGCGTGGCCGTAGTGGTCTGCGTCGCCGTATTATCAAGCGTGGGAGACGCCGTCGCCGCAAGCGGTTCGTCCTCGACGATGGAATCCTGCGCTGCACCAGGAGTCGGGGTATCGCTTGCTTCCGAATCCGATGCTTCAGACGGCAGCGGAGCCAACGGTGACGGAGGATGGGGCGACAAGAGGAGCGAAGTCAGTACGACGCCGCCGATAATGATCGCGGACGCCAGCATAAAAGCGCCCGTTTTCATCATCCAACTCCAGCCTGAAATTGTGTTCCACCAGCCGGCGGAGGACCCGCCTCCGCCCATGCCTCCTGCTCCTCCGCGTGCCGGGGAGCCACTTCCAGCCTGGTGTGCGCCTTGCCCGCCAGCGCCGCCCGATGTGGGCACCGTTTCGATGCCCAGTTGATCGAACACTTTCGCGATCCAGGCTTGTGAAGGCATAATGGGAGCCAATCCCGCGATCAATACACCGACCTTCTTGAGATCTTCCTCCGTCTGGCGGCACTGCGGACAGCTCTTGATGTGCGCCTCTATGGCCGCCCGCTGCTGCTCGTCGAGTTCTCCATCGTGAAAGGCAGAGAGCAGATCGCCCAACACACGACAGCGTTCGACTCCAGCTTCCAGCGAGAGGCGCATTCCATGTTGTTCGCGGAAGCGCATGCGAGCGCGATGGACCAACTGCCGTGCATTGGCATAGGTGCATTCCAGCGCCTGGGATACTTCCGTATAACTCTGCCCGTTGAATTCTCGCAGGATGAGCGCCTGACGATAAACCGTCGGCATGGCATCCAATGTGCTCCATACCGCCAGTCGCGCCTCGTTGCGCTGTACGCCGCGTTCGGAGGGTCGTTTCGTAATCGGTGCTTCTGCCATCATCGTTGGTTCTTCAAGATCGACGAATCTTCGGTTTCGACGCAGATAATCCACCGCCAGGTTGCTTGCGATGCGAAAGACCCAAGATTTGAAATCCCAGGGTGGACCGAGCTGTCCAATTCGCTCGTGAGCACGGATGAAAGCATCCTGTGTCACATCCTCTGCCGCCTGGCGGTCCCCAAGCATGTGGTATACGTAGTTCAACACTAGCTGGTGCAGCTGGCTGAAGAGCGTTGCAAACGCATCGTCTTCACCCTGCTGGGCTCGTTGAACCAACGCTACGTCATCGCGCCCAGGTACCTTCACGTTTTCCTCTGACAACCTTCTCCTCTACAACGGTAAGAACGGGGGATTTGTGACAGCGATTCCTGTAACTATATTTTAGACTATAGCATGATTTCGCCCTGAAAAGTGTACCCCATCCAGAAGAATCCCCCACTGTAAACATAAATGGATTCGGTGGAATGGAGCCTGCAGAAATTTATAAAATGCTGTATGGTAACGGCAAAGCCCGAGCGTGAGCCGGAGTCTTCCCTCGCTGCAATTACAGCACTCCAACCTGAGTCACCTTCCCAAAACGTGTCTCCAGACGGTATGATAAGAAGGAAGGAATACGCAGGATCAAATTGAGATGAAGCCAATAGACGTGAAACATCGGGTTCTGATTTTCATCTCTGTCGTTTCGCTGACAATCTGTGGTTTTGCATTTGGTGACTCGTCTTCTACCGCAGAATGGACTGCGATCATCGAGGGGATCGACTATCGGGAGTTTCGGCTTCCCGGTCCAAATCGAGCCTTTGTTGCCCGCATGGATCGATCAAATCCGAACCTCATTCTGGACAGCAGTATTGCACAAGGAAGGCTTTCTGGCGGTATGGAAACAGTCAGCCTGATGGCCAATCGGTACGAGCAATCCATCAACGCCTGGGCTCCACCGCCTGACCAATCCTTCCCAAACATCTTTCCGCTCAGCCAGCCAGCCAAACCGACGAAACCCGTTTACGAGCCATGGGGATCACGAAACGATGTTGTAATCGCTATCAACGGAACCTTCTACTACATGGACACCGGCGTTACGATCGGCGGTTTCGTCCACTCTGGTTGGTATGACAAACCTTTCGGAAATCTGGGAGGCGGCAGTGGTTTCGCCTGGCAACAGGATCGCTCTGCATTCATCGGTGAATGTGTCTATCACCCATATAATAAACAACGCATCACAAATCTTTCGACAGAGAGAACCTTATATTACGATACGATCAATTTCGCCCGAGAAGGCCAAGACCTCGTCATTTACACACCACAATTCGATCGGGACAGCCAACGAGAAGGCGAGATTACAGAAATCCTGGTCGAACTCACCCGCACCCTCGGTATCCGCCCTTACCCAGATATGACCGTCGGAATCGTGCGGCAAGTAAGCGATGCCGAAGGTCCTGTTCCAATTCCTTTCGATCACATTGTGATATCTGCGCACCAAGAGAACAACAGACGGAAATTACGAGAGAACTTTCATGTCGGCGACAAGATCGGCATCTCGATAGACGTAGTGTCCCTGAAAGAAGACTGCGAGGAACCATTACCACTTAATTGGGCAAACACGTATGCCAGTATCGGTGGCAGCTTCTTTTTCCTGAAGGACGGTGAAATTCCAAGCTTTGACAATCCAGGAGCGACACTGCGTCATCCGCGCACAGCAATCTGTTACAACACCGACTACATCTATTTCGTTGTCGTTGACGGCCGGCAGCAGAACTACAGTATCGGAATGACGATCGATGAACTCGCTCAATTCTGCAGAGATGATCTCGCAGCTACCTGGGGAATCAATCAGGACGGAGGGGGTTCATCCACGATGTGGATCCAGGGGCAGATTGTGAATTCGCCATCGGATGGAGCTGAAAGACCTGTGGCCAACGGGATGATGATGATCCTCGTAGAGCCGATGGAGCGTTCGGATGCCTTCCAAGTCAATGATGTAGTGGAAACCAGCGAAGCGAGTAAGTTATGGCTGGGACCGGGCACCAATTTCGCCGTCCACTCATCCGTGCCGGAAGGCGCAACCGGGACGATCATACCGCACATGAACGATCTGAACGGCGTATACGCCAAGGGTACGTATTGGTGGAAGGTCGATTTCGGTTCGAAGGTTGGCTGGCTGCCGGAGGAAACGATCATTCTGGTCAGTCGTCCCGAGTCCATCATCGCCTTCCGGTTCGCACCCGGCGCTTCTTTAACCGCAACCGATTCGAATTTCTAGCGGCCCAAACGGATTCCGCTCAACGCAGCATACCATCCGGATTCAACCATGGAACTTCCCCCGAGTTCGCTTCAATCGGACCCGGAGCTGCCAGGGCGGATCGGGATATGCTTCAGCGGATGACTGCCCCGAAGGCGAGGAACGCTTCACAATGCGGACAGATGATAATCTGTTTCTGCCGCATTATCCCCATGCCCTTCTTCTTGATCCACACTTTGTCCAATTTTGCTTTGCAGAACGGGCACTTGGGCAAAACGTCCTGCGGTGCTCTTTCGTATCGAACTTCCACAACATGCTCTCCTTGAACGAAATCTCCCGGTATCGAGTAAGATGCCGATTTACAGATCCGATTGTAACCCCAGAAGCCACGACAGTGCACAGGCGGAAGAGCGCCTAAAACCAAACCCGTTTACCTGACACGTCTACATTAAACACCGTAGGTGGATGCGACAATACAAAATCCTGATCGACCACGCTTGCATTGATGAACTTCGTATGCACATTCGCTGTGATCCCATAGCCTTCGTGGATATGTCCAAAAACATGAACCAGTGGTTGAAATCGCTCGACGAACTCCAGGAGATCCTGGCACCCCACGCGGCTGCCGTGAACGGTCAGATCCCCGTGACCGTACGGCGGGCCATGTGTGATCAGCACCTGCGCGTCTTCCGGGATCAATTCCCATTTTGCCCGAATTTCGGCGCCGCGCTGCAGGTTGAAAGCCCAATCATGAAACCAGGGCTGCCAGGGACTGCCGTAGAATCGGACGCCATCCACCAGGCATGAGGCATCCTGAAGGTAAACACAATTTGAGAGAATGGCCGCGCTGCCCTGGGGGTCACGTTCGATGGCGAAATCGTGGTTGCCGGCGATGACGATCTTGATTCGATGCGGCAGGCTGCCCAGAAAATCGTTGAAATCCGCAAGGTCCGTTTCCCTTCCGTATGCGCTGATGTCCCCGGCGTGAATGAAAATATCTCCGTCGGGTATCGTCAAGTCATGATGATAACCATGTGTGTCGGCCACAGCAACGATTTTCAGTGACATGATCCGATTCCCCTTATGCGATAATCTCTGTCGATAGACAGGCGCCTTCGTACGCAAAATCGGTCGATTAAATCATATCCCGCCTGCAGAGTTCTATTGCCAGCAGACGTAAAAACGGCCAGCATCCCTACGATCAAGGATATCAGATGGGCTCGCCAGCCTTCTACGCAGCCCTGAGAGCGTTTTACAGGAGGGGGGAATCCCCTAATCAATTTAGGGGCAATCTCTCTGTAATTTCATGCTACATTCCATATACTGCTAAAGACAACTTTAAAAGTCTTACGCCTTTTCAATCATCAAACCCTAGGTTGTCGTTGTATCCACCGAGCCGGTGGAATACTGGAGGAGGAGGGACCACCTATCGAGTTCTGTGACGCTTGGACAAAGTCATCCGCCCTCACGCACGGAGAGCGCACGAGTACGGAATACCAAATCTACAATTCACAGAATACCTCCCGATATTTTGAAAATACGTACGCGTATCGTCTCAAGCCAAAATAATCGTCTTTTTAGATCATCGATACCATCCGAAATTCGAAACTCGAACAAGCAGGAGGTGAATCCGGACGAGAAGTACGAACCAAATTGCACGTCGATTGTACAACCAAGAAAAAAATAGGAGGAAAGATGCGCCGCTTATCATTACGTTACGTTGTTTTGGCTCTCTTGATCGTGTTAGTCGCTGGCATGCTCTTTGGCTGCGCGAAGAAAGCAACTGAAGCCCCTGCAGCGCAAGAGCCTGCAGCGCAAGAACCTGCAGCGGAAGAACCTGCAGCGGAAGAACCTGCAGCGCAAGAACCTGCAGCCCCAGGCACGACTAAAATCGGCCTTTCGTTCTCCGACTTCGCCACAGAGCGTTGGAGCACGGAAGAGGCTCTGATGCGCGGGCTGCTGGAGGACAAGGGCTACGAGGTCCTGACCGCGGAAGCAAGCCATGACGTCAAGCTGCAGAACGATCAGATCGACAACATGGTCGCACAAGGCGTGAAGGTCATTATCGTCGTTGCAGAAGATGGAGACGCCATCGTAACCTCGGTTGATAAAGCAGCCGATGCTGGCGTCGCCGTCATCGCCTACGACCGCCTGATCAAAACCCCCAAGATCGCAGCCTACATCTCCTTCAACAACGTTGAAGTTGGCCGGCAGCAGGCATTGGGTGTGATGTCCGCCCTCAACATCGAGGAATGGGACGTGAACGCCAACGGCCCCGCGAGAATCGTGAAACTCGGCGGCAGCCCCACCGACAACAACGCCATCCTCTTCCGCCAGGGTCAAGATGAAATTCTTAATCCCTACGAAGAAGCCGGCAAGATCGAAATCGTTGCCGATCAATGGGTGGACAACTGGGATGCAGCCAATGCGCTGGCCCTGATGGAGAACATCCTCACCGCCACCGGAAACGAAATCGACGGTGTCGTCGCATCGAATGACGGGACCGCACTTGGTGCACTGCAGGCCATGGCTGCACAGGGTCTGGCAGGCAATGTGCCGATCTCGGGCCAGGACGCCACGGCAGACGGCTGCAACAGCATCGTCAAGGGCGAACTCACCGTGTCGATTCTCAAGGACGTACGTGACCTGGGACCGCTCGCCGTCAATCTGGCGGATGCGTTCGCCAAGGGCGAAACGCCTGAGGGCCTGACTTCGTACACCCTGGCAGAACTGACCCTGGACGACAGCCTGGTAGGCGAAGTCAACTGCGCCTTCCTGGATGTCTATCAGGTGAATGCCGACAACGTTTACGACCTGGTGGTTGTCTCTGGATTCCAGAGCTACGATGATGTCTATCGCGACATCCCCGAAGATCAACGACCGCCACGCCCGTAATATGTGACTGTTCGTAAGTTCCCGGCTCTCTTTGGGCAACCAAAGGGAGCCGGGGTATAATCACCTCAATTTCAACCTGAAAAGTCCAACGAAAAAATTTGACGAAGGCGCGCAAAGTGAAAAACGATATTATTCTAGATTTCCAACACGTAACCAAAAAATTTCCGGGTGTTGTTGCGCTCGACGATGTCACTTTACAGGTCGAGCGGGGGGAAATCCACGGTCTCTGCGGAGAAAACGGCGCGGGGAAGTCCACTTTGATGAAGATTCTTTCCGGCGTCCACCCCTTCGGCACGTACGAAGGATCGATTCTCTACGAAGGCAAGGAACTCAAGCTGGAGAATCGCGCCATCCGGCGGGCAAGCGAGGCGGGAATCGCCATCGTCTATCAGGAGTTGACCCTCGTGTCGAGCATGACCGTGGGTGAAAACGTCTACCTGGGGAAAGAACCCAGAGAAAACGGCTTCATCAACTGGAATAAACTCTACTCCGATACCCAGAAGGTTCTGAATAAATACAATCTCGACGTCGAACCCCAGGCGATCGTCGGAAACCTCGGCGTCGGCAAACAACAGATGGTGGAAATCGCCAAGGCTCTCGCCGTAGATGCGAACGTACTTATTTTGGACGAACCCACGAGCGCGCTCACGGAAGCGGAAATCAATCAATTAATGGAAATCATCCGCTCATTGAAAGCTCACGGCGTTACCTGCATTTATATCTCCCACAAACTCGAAGAATTCTTCCGCATTGCCGACTGCATGACCATCCTGCGCGATGGAAAAGTCGTCGACACGCTGCCGACGAAGGAGTTGAGCCACGAACAGCTGGTCAAGATGATGGTCGGCCGCGAGATGCACAAGCGCTTCCCACCCAGTAAGCGCAAACCCGGCAAAGTCATCATGGAAGTGGAAGATCTGCATGCCCAGGATCCGAACGACCCCAATCGAACGGTGCTCAACGGCGTTACCTTCGATTTGCGGCGCGGGGAAATTCTGGGAATCGCCGGTCTGATGGGATCAGGGCGCACAGAGTTGGCCATGACCCTGTTCGGTGAGTACGGCAAGATCACCCAGGGTCATATTTTCCTGGACGGTGAAGAGATCCAGCCCCACTCTGCCAGCGCTGCGATTCAAAAGGGCCTGAGCTTGGTCCCGGAAGACCGCAAAGGGTACGGTCTGATCCTGATCCAATCCGTGCGCAGGAACATCTCCTTACCCAACCTGAGTCAATTTTCCTCTTTCATGCGCATCGACCGCCTGGCGGAACTTCGGGCGACGATGCAGCAATCCAAGAGCCTGGATATTAAGGCGCCCAGCCTGGAAGTTCCCGTTAACACCTTATCCGGCGGCAACCAGCAGAAAGTCGTGATTTCGAAGTGGCTGATGTCGAAACCGAAAGTGCTCATCATGGACGATCCCTGCCGGGGCATCGACGTCGGTGCGAAATTTGAGATTTACAAACTGATGACCGAACTGGCCGAGAAGGGGGTTTCGATCATCATGACTTCCAGCGAATTGGAGGAAGTACTGGGCATGTGCGACCGGGTGCTGGTCATGTACGAAGGGCGCTCGAACGGCTTGCTCGACATCTCCGAAGCCAGCCAGGAACGCATCATGGCACTAGCAACCGGCATCGCAGAAAGTGAGCCGGCGAAATAACATAAGGGGGGAGCAATCCAATCACAACCTTGAAGAAGGAATAGCAAATGAACCTACCTAACGAACTCGTACAGCAATTTCGGCGGAACATCCAAACCTACAGCATCATTATTGCGCTAATCGTTATCTGGGGGTTTTTCGGAGTGCTGAGTGAAGGCGCGTACCTGCAGCCCCAGAACTTCTCGAACCTGTTCCGCCAAATGACGGTGACTTCATTCCTCGCCATCGGTATGGTCTTGGTGATCGTTACCGGAAACATCGATCTATCGGTAGGGAAAGCCGCAGGATTCATATCCGTGATGGTGGCGCACCACCAATACCGAGTATGGCATGCATTAATCCCGGATCAGCCGTTGTTGGCAGCCGCATTGTCGGTTGTTCTCGGCATCGGTCTGGGTATTCTGTGGGGCATTATCCAAGGATATATCATTTCGTATCAAGGCATCCCGGCATTCATCGTCACGCTCGGTGGACTCTTCGTCATGCGTGGCGCGATCCTGCTGCGAACGGAAGGCAAGACCATCCCCGCGAATCAACCTTTTTTCAAAACGATCGCTCAGGGTTACATTGATCCAAAGTACAGCTGGATTATCGCCGGAGTGGTGATCTTATTTCTAATATTCAACATGTTCCGCAGCCGAAGGAAGAAGCGTGAGTATGGCTTCGAGCAGTCCAGCTTCGCCATGGATCTGTCGATGACCTTCTTCTTCTCTTTACTCGTGGCTTTGTATGTGTACATCGTCAATAAGTACCAGGGTTTTCAAATCCCTGTCCTGTTGCTGGCAATCGCCGCCGTCATTCTGGCTTACGTTTCCAACAACTCGCGATTCGGACGGTATGCCTATGCAATCGGCGGCAACCGCGAAGCGGCCCGGCTTTCCGGCATCAACATCCGAAAAAGCGTATTTCAGGTTTTTGTATTGATGGGCTTTCTGACAGGTATTGCTGGCATCGTGCTGGCTTCGTACGTCGGTTATGGAACGATCGCTGCAGGTGAAGGCTACGAATTGGATGCCATCGCAGCCGCCATCCTTGGAGGCACCTCCCCGCTGGGTGGTGAGGGCACCATATTCGGCGCCCTGGTCGGCGCGTTGATCATGTCCAGTCTGACCAACGGCCTGCAAATCATGAACGTAGCCCCTGGATGGCAGCAGCTGGTTAAGGGCCTCGTTCTCGTTCTGGCGGTATTCGCGGATGCGAGACTGAAAAGGAATCGGTAGACCGTTCAGGACATTCATTGAGTAACAGAAGAGCTTCCCTCTAGTGAGCGACTCCGCGTCAGGCCTTGAACGCGGAGTCGCTATTTTCTTCACCTTTTTGATCTTTCACCACGCGAGTAAGCTTAGTCGTCATCCGTTTCCGGCGCTTCCCAGCCGATGGTGTCCCATTCATGCGGGATGCCTTTTTCATCCAAGAGCGCCTCGTATTCCTTCAAATTTTCTGCCGTGATGACATCCACGCCGGTATCGATGACGCCGTCGACCACCCCCATTTGCGTCATGGCCGCCGCTTCACCCTGCGCAGCGATGAGATAGATCAACTGTACCGATTTGTAGCCCATATCGAATTCCCTTTGAGCCACCGTGGCGTTGATCACACCCTCCTTGATCCCGTTGATGATGTCCGTCGTGGCGTCGAAGCACACCAACTTCGTCAAACTCACACGATCGGCTTCCTTGATCGCCGTCGCCCACGCAGGGCCGTTGTAGGCATATACCCCAAAGGCACCGGCCAAATCCGGGTGCGCAGAAAGCACGGAATTTGCCAATTCCAGCGCTTGCGCCGCGTCTTCCCTGTCGGTGACGGGCTCGAGCACAACGATCCCTTGGCCTACGGCATCCAAGAAACCTTGCGTCCGCTGCAACGAGTTCAATGCCGTGTCCGAACCGCGGCTGATTCCCACAACCCCGCCGTTGGGCAGCAGCTGCGTCATCGTTTTTCCCGCTTCGAGGCCGGCGGTGTAGTTATCCGTGCCGATATAAACCAGTGAGATAGAGCCTTCAATGGGAGGCGTGTCCAGCGTCGTAACGATGATTCCCGCTGCTTCCGCTTGCCTCATCACCGGCTCCAACGCGCTGGGATCCGAGGGAGCGATGGCAATACCGGTGACGCCCTGGGCGATGTAGGTTTCCATCGTCTGAATCTGGGATGCGACGTCCTCCACCGGTGTCACGAAGAAAATCGCCTGATCGGAACCCAAACCGAGGTCGGCAGCGGCCGCCATTACACCCTTCTCGACATTACTCCAATAGGGATGCACCGATTTACCGATCACCACCACCGTGAAATCATCCCCTGACGAGGCGCCAATTCTGTCTCTCAGCACGGAGCATGATGAAGCCACGATGCTCAGAAGCACCCCAATAACTAGAGCAATGCGCAAGGTTTTCATATCGCTCCTTCCTTCGCGCCCGGTCCGTGATTGTACTATTTGAGGAACCTGCTGTGGAGTCTACAACGAGATGGATTTCAACGCTCGCAGTGCTGCGTCTGCAATGTCATTCATCGAGATAGGCGGAGTAGTCGTCCCTGGCACCGATCATGTAAGCCACCACTCGTTCACGAAACGCATGGATGTCCTCTTGAATGCGCCGGTCACACACTTTCCGTCCGTGACGCAAAACCATCACGCGATCGCCGACCTGATGGATATCCTCCAGCCGATGGCTGATAATGATGATCGAACAACCCTGAGATTTCAGCTGGCGGATTAGTTCGAGCACCTTTCCCACAGAGATGACGTTCAGAGCCGCGGTTGGCTCATCCATGATGATGATCCTGGCATCGAAAGCCGTCACACGACTGATGGCGACCGCCTGCCGTTGACCCCCCGATAAGTGTTTGACCTTCAAACTTACGCAATCGATGTCGATCCTGAGGTCCTCGATCAGACGCAATGATTCCAGTTCCATCGTGCGTTTGTCGAGCAGCCGAACGGGACCAAATCCCCAGCGGATATATTCACGCCCCAGGAACATGTTCGCCGCCACATCCAGATTGTCTACCAATGCAAAATCCTGATAGACCATCTCAATGCCCAACGAACGCGAGTCTTCCGGATTCCCGAACCACACCTGGCGGCCATCGATAAATATTTGCCCTCCGTCGGGAATGTGCGCGCCGCTGAGCACCTTCATCAATGTGGATTTACCGGCCGCATTATCGCCCACAAGGCCAAGGACCTCTCCGCGTCCCAGGGTCAAATCAACGCCGCGAAGCGCCTGGATGGCCCCGAAACTCTTGCGAATATCGTGCATCTCGACGCGTGCAACCGTATTATCCACGGGAGTCGCTCCTCAGTTCGTGCTGCGCCTGCGCCGCCACATATCGTAAGTAACAGCGATCACCAGCACGGCACCCAAGACGGTCTCCTGTACGTATGGAGACATGTTGACGATGACCATGCCGTTGAACATGACCCCCATGATGGCTGCGCCGAGGATTGCCCCGGTTATCGTCCCTTCACCCCCTCGCAGGCTGGTTCCTCCGATGACCGTGGCCGCAATGGCCCATAATTCGTACGTGGATCCGACGGTCGGTGTGCCTTGGCCCAGGCGGGAAGCCAGGAGCAATCCCACCAACCCGGCCATAACGCCACTGCTTATGTAGCAAAAACTGCGTACCCGATCGACGTTGATTCCGGCCACACGCGCAGCTTCGATATTTCCCCCTACGGCATAGATGTGCCGGCCGAGTGTCGTGGAGCGAAGTATGAAAGCCGCGATTACGGCTACGACGACCAGGATGATGAACATTACGGGTATCTGAAAGATCTCACCTTGTCCCAGTTCCAGAAACGGGAAATCCAGAGGGAAGACAATTGGATATCCACGTGTGATGAACTTCGCCATGCCCCTGGCGACCAACCAGGTACCCAGGGTGATGATAAAAGAAGGAATTTGCAGCTTGGTGACGCAGAAGCCATGCCATCTGCCAACGAGACCCGAAAAAGTAAGTACGAGCAGGATGGAAGGCAAGATGGCCAAAGGCGGAATGGGTCCTACACCTTTCACCATAAAGGTTGCCGCAAGCACGCCGGTCAATGCGGTCATCGATCCCACGGATAAATCGATGCCGTCTGTGATGATGACCAGAATCTCGCCGATCGCCAGGAGGCCAAACGTCGCCACAAATCGCATGATCACTTTCAGATTTGCCAGCTTCAGGAATGCTCCCGGTCTTTGCCACCAGAAAAAAAAGCAGAGCAAGACGAAGGCGATCGCAATACTGAATTCCCGAAAACTAAAAATGCTCAGTAATCTTTGTAATCGAAAATTTTTCGGTGAAGGAACGGTCTTTTTGTCTTCCATGCGACCGAAATTGCCTCCCGTTCAGAATTACGGCGCATCCGTTCGAATTTCCTGGAACTATTTTGGTGGGAATCGACTTGTACCTGTAGATGCAGTATAGGCGAAGATATATTTCCATGGCTAGGGGGCATCCCTAAGTAAAATAGGGGATTTCCCCCTCTTTTCCAGCGCCGCTCGGCGCATCTCGAAATATGCAATAATGGTATAGTATTGGAATGAACAAAGTACGCACCCTCTTGGCAGACGATCACGCTCTCGTTCGTGAAGGTATCCGCAACGCCTTGAAGAACCTTTCCCATGTAAGCATTATTGCTGAAGTCGGCGACGGACCCGCGTTGATGGCTGCCTTGCACGACACGAATCCCGACTTGCTGCTTTTGGACGTCACCATGCCGGAGTTCAAGCCCGTCGAAGCCATTCATCAAATTTGCAGCGACTATCCGGATATGAAAATCCTGGTGATCAGCGCATACGACGACGACGTGTACGTACAGGGGTTGATGCAAGCGGGTGTCGACGGATACCTGCTGAAAGACCAATCTCTGGGTGACTTACAGCTTGCAATCGACCGGGTGTTGGCCGATGAGAAGTGGGTCTCGAGCCGGGTGATCGATAAATTGGTGCGGATTTCGGAAAGAACTTCCGCTGCACCCGCCTCACCGCTGACCTCCCGACAGCGCGACATCCTGCGCTTGCTGCAACAGGGCCTCGACAATCAAAGCATCGCCCAACGCATGAACCTCAGTATTAAAACGATTGAGAATCACCTTACCCGCATCTATCGCCAGCTCGATGTTCAGAGCCGCCTCGAAGCTGTCAAATACGCCAATCATCACCCAGATATCCTTGGACTGCCGGGACAGATCGCCACGCAAGAGCCTCCAACCATGAAAGCCTCCGATCAAAGCGCCGTAACGCTTTTGTTGGTCGATGATAACGCCCGCTATCGCTATCAATTACGACGCATGATCGGCAAGGTTTGCACTCAGGCTTTGATATATGAAGCCGAAAACATCGACGAAACCGTGAACCTGGTCCAACACATCACTCCGCACTTGGTCTTGATAGACGTTGTCCTGGGGGATGAAGACGGCATCCACTGCACGCGCCGCATCAAAGCGATTTCATCCAAACCCCGAGTAGTTCTCATCAGCGCTTATCCCGATCGTGAGTTTCACCGGTTGGGCCTGGAGGCCGGCGCGGTCGCATTTCTGGACAAGAAAGACCTCGACGCTGCTTCGCTGCGCGAACTGATTGAAGACGTAATGCGATAGAATGAATGTGTCAAGCCACTTTCGATTATCAGTGATCATTTGATGGTTTCGCATCAAAGTGATATCCTCAGGTTCGATACATGCAACCGAGATTGAAAGTCTATAACATATCGAAGTACATCGGTTCGCTGCCGGTCTTAGAGCACGTAAGCTTTGAGGTGTTCCCCGGAGAAGTCGTAGGGCTGGTCGGCAGGAGCGGCGCGGGAAAATCCCTGCTGGCCAGCATCATAACCGGATTATCGATGCCGGATACGGGAACCATGATCTTCGAAGGACGCAAGGTTCAATGGCCCTTTCACGCGCAAAAATTGGGCGTTGAAGCCATCCACCAGAGACCGCGTCTGGCTGAGCATCTCGACATCACAGCCAATATCTTCCTTGGCAGAGAATTGCGGATCCCGATCCTCGGGCGGCGTCTGAACATCCTCGACCGGCGCAGGATGAACAACGAAGCGGCGCGCATCCTCGAGCAACTCAATTTCCGATTTCCCTCGCTGCGCGAAAAAGTGGCCAATTTATCCAGCGAACAACGGCAGATGCTTTCCATCGCCCAGGTGATGACCCATACGGCGAAGTTGATCGTCGTGGACGAGCCTACCGGATTGCTCAGCTATCACCAGCAAAAAAAACTGCTCGCACTGATTCGTCAATGGCAAGATGAGGGTGTGTCGATCATATTTTGCAGCAAAGACCTCGAGCACCTGTTTGCCGTGACCGATCGGGTTATCGCCCTGCGCCATGGTCGAAAGGTAGCCTCCCACCGCACCGACGAGGTGAGCCGTGAGGAGATCGTGGCTGCGCTGGTAGGCACCACAAACCGGCAGCAGCTCACGCCTGCCATCTGGGCGCTCGACAATTACTACCGCGCCCGAGAGCAAGCAGAAAATCTGCGCCACCAACAAAGACTTCTCGAACAGAATCTTGCGGTGCAGGACACCCGCATCCGCAGTCTCATCGAACAAATGACCGAACAGGTAAAGGCGCTGGATCAGGCGAACATCGCCTTGCAAGATGCGCATCGGCGGTTGCTCACCGAACGCGAACAGGAACGCAAACATTTAGCCAGAGAACTGCACGATCAATTGATTCAGGACTTACTGAGCGTAAATTACCAGTTGGAGGAAAGTGAAGCGCACGCCGATGTCGGCCCGGAACTCAAGGAGGATCTCCTTCAAATCCGCAACACCATCCGCATGTTCGTCTCCGACCTGCGGAGGATCTGCAGCGATCTGCGTCCGCCGACAATTGACAGCCTTGGATTGGGCTCTGCACTGCAATCCTACACGCAAGATTGGAGTGAGCGCACGGGCATCGATCTGACGCTCAACCTGGACAGCAATTTGGGTCGTTTGCCCGAAGCGATCGAATTGTCGATTTTCCGCATCGTCCAGGAGGGTCTCAACAACGTCCGCAAACACGCCATGGCCAACCGCATCGACGTCACGCTTGAACACACATCCGTCCGCGCCTTGATGATCTCCATATCCGATGACGGCAGCGGACTGCAGGACGACTTCGATCTCTCTGCCCTTTCGAGGGAGGGACACTTCGGGCTGTTGGGAATCAGCGAAAGAGTCGCTCTTCTGGGAGGCCGATTGGACATGAAAAACAAGCCCGAGGGCGGATTGCTTCTTCAAGCCGAGATACCTCACCCCAGAGTCGATCTCCCGGTAAAAATGGCGGAAGAACGGTGATGGGCCGAAGACGGTTCCTGATCCCCGGCCCCTATGGCGTCATTGCGTACATTTTGCCGATATGATAGATTCCTAAAACTACGGCTTCCGGTTTAGGAGTATGTATGGCTCCAACACCACGTTCGACGCTTAGCGAAGATTTCGCAGCCCATTTGAATTGTCCCATCTGCGGAGAAGCGAGGCTGATGGTTCATCACACCTCCTCCCTCCCGGATTACGTTACCTGCCATAATTGTTCCTCCGCCTTCGTCGTCGAGGAAGGTGGAGAACGGGTTCTCTTTGGGAAGATCAACGATCAATACCCGCGTACGCAACAATTTGCATTGAAACAATGGGTCATGCTGGAAGCCGTCGAGCGTCGCGCCTCCGACGAACGATTGGAAGACGAGGACACGACCGCCCCGCCAGAAGTCGAACAAGCTCCCACCCCGCCAATCCCTGAAGCTGCCCCAACGCCGCAGCCTTCTGTGGATAACATCTTGCGTTCGGCAGCCGTTCCCATCCCCACCGAGCCCGACCTTGAATGGCCGCCGGAGAAATTGATCCCCCTGGAGCCGGAATCTGAACCCGTCCAGGCTCAAAGGGCTGAACCCAGCCCGCCGACGCCTGCGAGCGTCGAACCCGTCATGCAGAAACCGATGCAACCATCCCCGATTCCACCCGCACCTTCCCATCCCGAACCACCGTTGGGTGTGGACCTCGATAGAATTCTCCGCGTCGAGGAACAGGCAGATGAGCCAGCGACACCCGGCGATACGCCGGTATTTCCACAGGGCATGAAGCTGAAACAGCCTGCGGAAGGCCCGGCTGAGCCTGCCCCCTCAGCCGAAGCACAAGCCGAGCCAGACTCAGCGGTTCAGGCCGCCCCCGCAAAGCCTGCCCCCGTACCTGCGGCACTCGAGTTGCGCGAAAACGATCCGCCGGCCGGAATTCGATACCGCGTCGTCATTCGGGGAGAAAAGGTGGTCTTTCCCAAGAAAGCCTGTGCTCACTGTCAAGCAACGCCGGTACGCGGCCGCCTGACGATCATCGGCGATCTTCCCCAGGGACAGAAAATCGGCCAACGAAAGAAGTCATCGTTCAACCTACCCCTTTGCGCCGAATGCCACGATCGAGCCCAGAGCGTCACGCCGGAGGAAAAAGCGGAACGGCTTCAAGCGAACCTGATAGCTATGCTTGTCATGATGGTGCTCCTTGTGGCGGCTCTGGCTTGGGGTCTTGACCTTCAGGAGGATCCTATCTCCGGCGTAATTATCATCGGTATTCTCGCCCTGGTAGGATATTTCGTCCCGTCCTATTTCTTGTTGAGGCGCATTAAGCCTGCCCCGCCCTCGCCCAACGCCGCCTACATTCGTTCTACGCTTCTCATCCCCGACGATGCGCAGGGGCTGGAGACGGCCTTCGAATTCCGCAACAAGGATTATGCGCAGCAATTCTTCGAGGCCAACGAATTCGTCACCCTGGGAAAGCCCATCCAGGTTAAAGACCGCTCCTTTTCCAGGATGCGGCCCCCGGAAACCCCTGCGTCGTAAATCCGTCACAGCGGGACGATCATAACCCTGCTTACATTCATGCCACCACCATCCCTTCGATGTTGCGCCGCGAGTGCTGACGCGGCGTAGCGTCCACTCGCGCGAAATCCC
>Ga0315554_1000894_pt1 | contig 17690 bp, 14 predicted proteins | sample SalMarSW160370MG_FD_202114 | JGI IMG/M metagenome (GOLD analysis project Ga0315554, IMG submission 202114) | Salt marsh sediment microbial communities from the Plum Island Ecosystem LTER, Massachusetts, United States - Salt Marsh Sediment SW1603-70 ... | reverse complement strand
CCTTCCCTAAGTACGGCGATGATCTGTTCCTCGGTGTACTTCTTGACCATGATGAGTCCTCCTCCGATACTTTATTATAGCGGAAGACTCTAAGTCAGGGTGTTACTGTTTTCCGGGGTAAGGTCAATTTACGCCAATTCTTGGAGACGGCTTTGAGGCAGGCCGGATAGTGAGTTTAGTTTCAACTCTCTTAATAGTAGTCTTTATATACATGATACTCAGACAGTTTAAATGCAATCATCTTATTAGTATTGTTTGCGCTTTACTCTTCTTAGCATCACCATATGTATTTAGTTGGGGAATCTTTTATCGGCCTGAAAGCCTCGGTTTGCTATTCAGCCTTATCGCATTCTGGATAGCAGTTCGGTATATCAATAGTTATTTGGTATATACCTGCATACCGTTGCTAGTCCTAGCTTTATTTACAAAACAATACTACATAGCCGCGGCAGGAGCCATTATTCTGTTTCTCATCATCCAAAAAAGGTGGAAGACAGCCTTGATATTTACCGGTATTTACGGGCTCATTATTGCTGGAACATTCTCCGTTATAAATATCATCACCGATGGCTGGTTCTTTACTCATGTCATAGGGTCTCATCTATCTACCCCTTTCTCTATTAAGAGAGTTATTTTGTTTTTTTAGTAATATGTTAACATATCACCTAGTAGTTTTTGGGTTTGCCCTTGCCTATGTATTATATTACGGCGTTAGACAAAAATTAAATATATTATGTATATATTGGATAATCGCGGCCATTGTTTCTTTATCTGCCGGGAAAATAGGATCAGAAAATGTTTACTTTATTGAAATCTGGGCAGTATCTTGTATAGTTCTTGGTTTATTAATCAGTACCTTTAATATGTCGGAGTTGAGAGATAGATTATCTCCTGTATTGGCTATAGCGGTAGTTACTGTTTTCGCATTAAATTTTATTGTACAAGCCGCTGCTTTTACACACCAACAGCAACACTTGCATGATAATTATAGAGCAGATCAGAAAATTTCAGAATATATCCAAAATAAAAAGGGCCCTATTCTAGCAAGGCCAGCATACCTCGTTCAAGCTGACAAGGAGGTAATTCTTACACCGTGGGAAATGGCCCATATGCCGGTAGATCGCTGGGATCATTCCGGTATGATTGAGGACATTAATAATAAGAAGTTTACAGCTATTATCTGTAATGTTAACGTGGAATATGAGGAAAAAAGCGAGTTTTTTACACCACAGATGCTGCAGGCGATAAGAGAAAATTATACATTAGTAGAATGGGTAGATTATGAAAATTGGATATACGAACCTAATTTGTAGAATTTCACCCGAGTAAGGTTTTAAATTTACGGATGATTTTTATCCTGGCAAAGTCTATAGCATTACATAGAAAATCCTGGTGATTAAAGGTCAAAATACCGATTGTATTCTTCTTATCCCTATAGGGAGACCTTCGCATTTGATGTTGGTAACTTTATTTTTCTAACATCTACTCCTTTATTCTGGTTTTGTGATGCTTTTGCCATCATTGTATCAAATGTTATAGCAGCTGCTTCCTGCATACTTCCGGGATTCGTCAGGATTACCAACTCCCAAGGCAATAGGACTCCTGAGGAACTGGATAAGTGGTATAAGGAGATTGCGAAACGATATCCCATGAGAAGGGTGTGTGAGGTTGAAGAAATCGCCAATGTCGTTGCGTTCCTAGCGAGCGAGAAATCTTCTTATATTAACGGACAATCGATAAACATGGACGGCGGGAGAATAATCACGGATTATCATGATTTTTAAAGGAAGGGTGGAGGGTAAAGACACCCACATTACTTACTTCTCTTTTTATTGCAACTCAACTCAAAGTCGGGTTATCTCCTGAGTGGTAATAATTCTAAAAGACTTCCTACGTCTGGAGTTCAGAGTGGGCGTCACCACAGCATGCGGTTCACTGGTGGCACTCAACAAAAGTCAGTTTTGTACAACGGAAATTCTACGCATAACACAATTCGTCATTTTGTGTAATCAGGCAGATAATCTCTATTTAAGTGGCCTCGAATTAATGACACCATAAACCTAAGTTAGGGTGTTATTGCCCACCCATTTCATCACATCTCTAAAAAGGTTATGTATTGTTCAGTTTCAATAAGAGGTGTATAATCGACATAACCAAAAAGAATTCTTTTTAATTAAAACATTACACGCCTAGTTCTTAGACGTAAAATCCAGCGGACCTTTTTAAACCATACCTACTTGACCGGCAAATCTTTACGACAATTGAAGAAGCTAAGGTCTTGATATAGCAATTGCTAAGGGAATATAATCAGATACGTGCGTATAGCTCTTTCGGCGATGGTGTAAGTCAACTATAGAGTGGCTTTCAGTATGGCACTAAAGATGAGGGGGTTCGTAAATGCCAAAGAAGCAACAAAACAGCAAGCCCGAGCGTTTTGTGTCAAAACATCAGCACTCCGAACAGCAGCGGCAGAAACGCGTACGTAAAATTGTTATCTCCGTTATACTGGTAGTCATAATAGCCGCTTTAAGTATTGGCGGGTGGATTTACTATAAATCTCAAGTTAAACCGTATAATCAAGCGGCCATAAGGGTCAATGGAGTTACTTTCGATTTGCGATATTATATCAACATGTTTGAGGTCTATTACGGAAATGTCTCACCAGCTTCCTTGTATGATTATACAGACTATGGGGAGCAGGAAATTGAGCAGTTTGCTGGTTATGTGGAACAACAGATTGTGCAGAACGAGATTATCAAGCAAGGTTCGTTGGCATTGGGAGTCCAGATTGAACGCAGTGCCATTAAAACCAAGCTTAAAGAATCAAATACGCCGGTCACGGACGAACGGATCGATGTTTTAATGACACAAGAACTGGTTGAAAAACAAGTTCCGTCAACACAGCCACAGGTCCATGTACAGGCCATGTTACTTGAAAACGAAAGTGTTGCGCAGGAGGCGATAGCCAGGTTGCAAGCGGGCGAGTCATTCGAGCAGGTGGCTAATGGTCTCTCAAAGATTCCTTACTCCAAGATTGTTAATGGTGATTTGGGGTGGGTAACCACGCGAGAGGCTGATCTTATAGTAGACAGTACGAAGTTTGGTGATATGGTACTTGGCATAAACTCTGGTGTTTTAAGTAACCCGGTGTATGACGATACCGTGACCAAAATGTTTGGATATTGGGTCGTAAAGGTTGTGGAGAAAAACGATGCTACTGATACGACGTCTGCTTCAATACACGTTCAGGGTATTTTAGTGGGAAGTGAACAGGAAGCTAATGATGTAATCGACAAGCTGAATGGCGGCGCGGACATAGATGAACTGGCCAAGGAGTTATCCGAGCTATCGGGTACCGCGGATAGCGGAGCGGAACTGGGCTGGATGACAGAAACTCAGGATGCCGGTGATTTTCAGGTACTATTCGATCTGCCTCTAAACGAAATCAGTACGCCGATAGGCGATAATCAGACGGAAACGAAGGGCGGATACTGGGTATTCAATGTACTGGAAAAGGATGATAACCGAGCGCTAACCACTGATCAGAAGAACATGCTTGTAGATGATTTTATGAATAGATGTTCTGCTGAACTAGAGAAAGACCCGAATTATAACGTGGAGAGTCTTTTGACCGAAGAGATGAGGGCCTTTGCGATCAATGAGGCAGTATTGGCACAAGGGGAAGGCTCGGTATTCATACGTACAAACTCACTGCCTACCGGTGAAGCAAGAGTAAGTTACTTCCATCAACTTGAAGCATATGGTAATCAAAAAGGTAATACCTGGTCCATAACCGAAGGCAATCTGCCTGATGGGCTGAGTCTGGACGGTTCTACGGGAGTGATATCGGGGGCTCCTAAATTAGCCGGTGTGTCTAGCCTCACAATAAAGGTGGATAGTGGCCTTCACTATTGGACACAGGATTTTGTAGTACGGGTGTTTTTACCGATTTCAGTGAGTACAAATTCTCTACCAGATGCTCAGGTAGGAGTTGACTACTCAGTAACACTTGAGGTTTTCGGTGATAGTACCACTTATACATGGTCAATTATTACTGGCAGTCTACCCGACGGCTTAAACCTCAGCGAAACCACGGGCAACATATATGGGACGCCAACTACTGCCGGCACGTATGACTTCACGATACAGGTAGATGATGGCTTAGGGAAGGCAACACAGATACTATCTTTATCTGTACGATAGCCCTCGAAATACCTAGCGTAGTGCGAATAATAGCAGGAATAGTAGGTCACAAGCTAGTAAAAGTTTACCCATGAAACTGAACTAAGAACTGTTTGACACCGAAAAAAGGTCCGCTGCATTTCACGCCTGAGTACCAGGCATGAAAGAATTAAGCAAAAAAGGAATAATTCTAACTTAGTAGACGCTAGTTTGACAAATATGATTAATAGAATAAGGGTACTACATATCAAAGGAGGTGGTGCCTATGGATAGATATAGTAATTGTGCCCTGGGAGTTCAGGCTCCTAGGGCACAAATCTTTTAGACAATAGCAGGTGTTTTGTCAGACACAAGAAAAGTTAGTTCCCCAGTCGCACCGGTATGGGTGCTAAGAGGCAAAGCTGGGTGCAAATGCTGAACCCTGGAATGGCAGAGTCGCTCTACCAGCTCAAAGTGCTCCAACGCCTGATTTCGCCACGAGAACTCCTCCGCATACATCACAGCTCTCTCTGACATTTCGTTCCTAAGCTCGGGTTTGAGTATAAGTTCTTTAAGGCCACTAATTGCTTGTTCAAAGTTTATACGAGCCAAACCCCCGGCCATCTTCACAGTTTCACCAACACCCTCCATGTCCCGGCAAGCAATTGTAGCCCCAGCACCTAAGGCGTGTGCCAGAATTCCGCTCTGCGTGCAGTCGCTTGGCCAATAGAAGTAGATGTCCAACGCTCTCAGCAGGATGGGTAGGACATCTTCAGGTAGATAAGTCTCTATAAAGAACTGCCCTGAACTGTTGTGACTGATCCTCAATTCCGCCGCATACTTACTATCGATACTGCTGTCGGCTTCCCGCAAGGCGCCGGCATAAACCGCAACGATCCTCTTTCGAGGTAGCATCTGTTGTAGCAAATTTTGGGCATGGTAAAGGAGTTCAGTACCTTTGCTGGCGGTGATGAATCCAGTTGTGCCTATCACGAACGTATCGGCGTCAAGGAACACACGTTGCTGCTTCAGACTATCCTTGTACGCTTGGTCCAATCCGGATTCATAAACCAGATACTCGTGAATCCTCACCTTGGCCTCTGCTCTGCTCATCCTGGCTATTGTGGGATTGAGATGAGTACCGTGCCTTAACACGTGAACCTTGTCACGATGTTCTGGGAAGGATCGAGTTACTGCTTGGTATACGCCATCACTAAACACGGTGATCGCATCCGTGTGAGGTAGCAGCAAGCGCAGGAAGGAGTATTCCTGCCTTCGCAGCCCGCAAGCGGTTTCACTACTTTGAAAGTGAAGTGTATGGAGAGAAACCACCTTTATTTGATCCAAGTTCCTGAGCATATCAACGAATTTGGCGTTGTCTGGCCAGATACCGAATTCGTGTTGAAACCACAGGACAGAGTCTTCATTTTTCGCAACGAGTTCGCTAAGTCCAGCTTGAATCATTGGCGCGCTATAGCTACGACGGTCGGGTATGCCATACCAAACACGATCCGTTGCCAACTCGCGGTCAGTCGTTAACGGCACCCCGTATTTCTCTAGATCAAAGGATAGCATTCCCCACCTTCCGACAGGGCTCTTACGGGTTATAAAGCTCGTGTAGTCAGCTATCCCGCACATTATTGGTTTATATGGTCCCACGAAGTAAATAGTTGCCACTTCACCACCCCCTTACATCTCTTTGTGCATACCATGTGTATCAAATAGCCGAAGGCATTTGATTCTAGAATCTGGAACTGTAGCTGTAGTTGCCACTGTCAGACCGCCGTGTTTTGTTGGCTCGGCGGCATGAGGGACAGCGCTTGGGCTCATTAGTAAAGCCTTTAGATGCGAAGAATTCTTGTTCCCCGGCGCTGAAACTAAAGGTGGTTCCACAATCGGAACATTGGATTGATTTGTCTTGAAAAACCATTGGATGACCTCCTCTCTTATGAACCTTAGTTAGAGCTCGGTCACCCAACACTTCAATTGATTGAAGTTATTCGAATTAGCTTGTAATAACAAAACTGAAACTAGTGAACATATAATACGCTAAAAAGAGCCTCTTTGTCAAATGAGTGCCATAACGCCTACTACTCGGTAGGTGTTGATACATTAATTATTTTTGTTTAAGCTATCCCTGAAGGGGGTAGCGATGAAAGGTTGGACATTCAGGGTAAACAGAATAGCGAAGAAAGTACAAAAGATGATAGAAGAAGAATATAACCCTAGAAAATGTAAATACTGCAATTCTACCCATGTTGTCAGATTTGGTCATACCAAGCAGGGCACAGGACAGAGATTACTTTGCCGAGATTGCGGGCGAACCTTTATGCACTCGGATGCTTTACCTTCAATGAAAACGCCTGCCGACCAGATAGCTTCAGCAGTTAATATGTACTACGAAGGGATGTCACTAAATGCTATTCGCAGACACCTTCAGCAGACAACGGGAAATTGCCCTTCGGACTCAACCGTTTACGAATGGGTATCCAAGTTTTCAAAGATAGCCGTAAGCGAAGCTGAAAAATATCATCCGAAGGTGGGGGATACGTGGATAGCCGATGAAACTTATATAAGAGTGGATGAAAGCAAAGCCGATATTAAAAACCCATATTCAAAAAGCCGTAAAGCTAAATGGGTAGTATTCTGGGATATTATTGACGCTGATACCAGATACCTTCTAGCTTCACATCTTACTACTACAAGGGGAACTAAAGACGCTCAAGCACTCATGGAGAAGGCAGCCAAACGTGCTGGCAAAGTCCCGAAGATAGTCGTTACAGATAAGTTAAGGGCATATCTGGATGGCATAGAATTAGCCTTTGGTGCTGATACCAAGCATAAACAAGGGGAGCCATTCACTATTGAAAACAACACTAATCTAATAGAGCGTTTCCATTCCACCTTAAAAACACGCACGAAGGTAATGAGAGCGTTAAAGAATAAAGATACCCTGCAAAAGTTCACGGATGGCTGGTTAGTCCACTATAACTACATAAGACCGCACGAAGCATTAGACAATCATACCCCTGCCGATAAAGCAGGTATCAAATACCCTTACAAGAACTGGCAGGATATTATTCAGTCCCCTTACACGCTGAACGCTATCGTTAAGCCAACTACTAGAAAAATGAAGCTGGATAAAGAGCCGAAGTTCAAACGACCATCGGAGAGAATACCCCAAAAGCCCAAATTAGGCAAGCCCCATTATTCACGTAGATGGGGTGGTATGACTAGAAAGGTAGGATAACTATGGAAAATTGGCATTTATTACTAGGGGCTATAACCTATTTATTCATGGCTTGGGCTATATGGAAAGGTAAGTTACTTAATAAGCCAAAAGTAAATAAGAAACGCAGCCACAATGATAAATAGTGCTACTAATATATTACGAATTGTGGAATTCATATGCTAAACATATCATCTGTAAATAAAGGTGTCAACAAAAACCGAGCAGAAAGATAAATGGCAATCCATTGACAGAGAACAGCATAAAATTGATGTTTGCCAGACTGGCTCGAAGGGCTGGAGTAAACCGGCTCCATGCTCACCTCTGTCGGCACACGTTCGCCATCAACTATCTTCTAAACGGCGGGGACATCTACTCGCTCAAGGAAATACTGGGCCATAATACATTGGAAATGGTTAACCGCTACCTGCACTTCACCAAAGCCCAGATTACCGCCCTACATCGTGAATTCTCACCGATGGATCGCATCATGGGCAATAACAAGAGTCCACATAAATCAAAGAGTTGATGATAGAAAGCTAAATTTCCATCACAGTTATCCAGAAGTGATTCCCAGATACCTTAAACCTAAGTCAGGGTGTTAGATAATTTATTATTATGTAGATAATCACCTTAAATCAAGCTTGATTTTGGGAAACTATAACTCAATTAAGAGTAGAGTGCCTTTACCAGGTCTGGATTGGATTTTGAAAGTTCCACCAATAGAGTCAATTCTCTCCTGGATTCCAATTAGTCCTATTTTACCATTAGCAGCAAGTATATGAAATTGTCTTGGTAAACGAAATCCTTGTCCATTGTCTTTAATTGTTAGCTTTAGAGATGATTTAGAGAATTCTAATTCAACCATTGCCTGAGTGGCTTTTGAATGACGCTTAATATTATTTAACGCCTCCTGCACTACACGGAAGACAGCAGCTTCTTTATGATGGGACAAATTACCCCTTCCACCGTCTATACGAATCTGGGTATCAATATTAGACTCCTTATTCATCTGGTCCACCAACCATCTTAACGCTGATACCAATCCCAAGTTGTCCAGGATGGAAGGTCTTAAGGATAGGCTCACCCTGCGTAGATTCTCGACTGTGTCAAGAGTCGTGTCCCTGATCAATTCTGCATTTGCTCTTATTTCGTGTATATTATGATGGTCAGGAGATAACAAATTTTCAGCAATGTTAGCTATGGCCAATAAAGTCTGCAGGGTTCCATCGTGTAGTTCTTGGGAAATACGATGCCGCTCGCTTTCTTGGGCTTCTAGTACTTTCGATATATATACCCGCCGTTCCTCTTCTCGTTCGGTAAAAATCTTCCTCTCTTTAACACGCCATGTTAGCTCAAAAGTAGCTAGTGATATAAGAAAAGTGGGCATTAATAAGAAGCTTATATTAATTATCATAGACCGAATAGTCCACATGTCCACTATTATCGGTAACACCCCTACGAGTGATAGTAACGAAGTAGCCAAAGCACCTCGCCATCCGAAAAATATCGCCGCATAGATAATAGGTATAAAAAAGAGGGTACCAACAAGACGATTTGAGACCTCAAATATTGCCAACTTGTACAAACTAGAAAGCCAAGGGAACCATTGCCATATAACATCGGTGAATTTCCACTCTCTCCATGGCCAAGCCTGATAAATGAATATTAAAAATAAGGTAACGGCGATGACTACCCAAAAACTGGGACTCCGTGCAATTGCCCTCATATTTTTTAAGATGGTACCCATCATTCGTTAGCCGATAGACCCTTTTACTCGATATCATCGAGAGTGATAATACCTTTCCGCAAACTCACAATAACCGCTTCAGTACGTGATGCTACGTTTAACTTTAAAAAAATCTCAGCTAGGTGACCTTTAACAGTGCGTAGACCTAAATCCAAACTGAGGGCGATATCTCTATTAGATACACCTTTGGCTGCTAGCCTGAGTACTTCCAACTCTCTAGTGGTAATTTTCTCATCTAAATCGTAACTCTGTGGTTTTGTGATATTTTTAAATGCATATTTGAGAATTTGACGTGAAATTGATGGGGACAATACTACTTCTCCAGAGACCAGAGCATGTACGGCATTAATGACCTCTTCACCGTATACACTTTTTGTCAGGTAACCGCCAGCACCAGCCTGGAGTATGCTAAGTATATGCTCGCTATCGCTATGGACAGTCAGCACCAATATGGCTATCTTCGGGCAGTTCGCTTTGATTTGCTTGGTTGCCTCTAGCCCGTTGAGGTTGGGCATACTTATGTCCATTATGACAATGTCAGGAATAAGCTCAGTAGCAAGTTTGACTGCTTCTTCACCGTCACAAGCTTCTGCGATGATTTCAAAATCATGTTGTTTCTCCAGCACAGACCTCAATGCTTGACGCAGTAAAGGATGGTCGTCAGCCAACAGTATTCTAATCTTATTGGATTTATGTTGATTTGAATTTAATACTGATTTTATTTCACCCATGTCTCACCTGAGTATTATTCTATCATAAGATAAGATAAGATAAACGGAACTAAAGTACCGTATCCTTTGGCCATGTAATAGACGTTAAAGCGTGGTCAAAGGTTCGTTGTTATCCAGAACATAGCAATATACAATTATAACAAATAGGGGCTGGCCGGGGGAAATAAAACGAGATACTCCAAGATGCATACTTGGCATTCAGTTAGTGCAAATATAGAGAGACGATGGAAAATACTGAAGTGTTAAGAGATATTTATGCTACTACTAATAGCATAAAGGCAAGCTATAAAAGTTTAATTATCGATATAAAGCGCTACCTTTGCAAGGGAGACAAAGTTGGAGCATGTGGTTAATGTTACTCTAACAAAGCCGTAACTTTTTGAGTTATATAAAAGATGAGGCTAACTCTAGCTGAGAAAGCTTGGAAAGGTAGGTGATATCTTATTGAGAAAAATCGGATGGGGAAAAACACATCTCAGATTCACAAATTTTATAAGGAGGCTAAGTAATGGTAACAGCTGTAAGTGAGAAAATAAACATTGACGAGATAAACAAGGTTAATGTGCTTACTGATAGGGTGAAGAAACGCAAAGACGAGTTTTTAGCAGCAAAGGAACATATTTGTGCTGTAAGGAGTCGCCTGGTAGTCGAATCGTGGAAGGAAACGGAGGGCGAAACTATAGCTATAAGAAGAGCAAAACTGTTTAAAAAGATCATGGAAGAGAACGATATTGCCATTAGAGACGGTGAGCTTATCGTGGGTTCGCAGAGTAAATATGTCCGGGGTGCTTCACCTGGTGTAGAGTACAATTCCTACGTAGCTTTCGAAATCGCGGCTTCTGAAAAGCCTAAAGCAAGGGGGGTAGTGGTAGAAGCTATACTCAGTGAAGAAGACAGGAAGCTCCTTGCAGAGGCTGCTGAATTTTGGAAGGGCAGGGCACCAGGAGAGGTGTCAAGAAAAAGGGTTCAGGAGATACTGGGAGTAGATGTTGATGGCCTTGACGAAGCCCACATAGTTGACTGGAATACTCGCTTCTCTCCTCCCGCGAGGAAGGCAGACTACGAAAAAGTTATTAACCATGGTCTTAACGGCATTATTAAAGAGATAAGGGAAGAGCTTGAGAAATTAGACCCATCCGTCTGGGAGGATTACCCAAAATGGGAGTTCCTAAATGCGGGGATTACTTGCTGCGAGGCGGTAATAAATTATGCTAAAAGGTATGCCAAGCTAGCCAGAGAGTTAGCTGAGAAGGAAAGTGACGAAGTGAGGAAAAGGGAGTTGGAGGAGATTGCAGAGCGCTGTGAGTGGGTGCCGGCGAACCCTGCACGGACCTTTCATGAAGCTCTGCAAAGTTTCTGGTTAATTCATGTCGCCAGGAATCTAGAAACTGCTGCAGATGGCGAGGTCCCGGGAAGAATGGACCAGTATCTATACCCCTTTTATGAGAAAGATATCAAAGAGGGCAGGCTCACGCGACAGGAAGCAGCTGAGTTGCTGGGTTGTTTGTGGGTTAAACTAAACGAGATGTTATCGGTGAAGACATTGGTTTTTAGACAGCAACACCAAGCTTCACACTTCCAAGACACTAATATTTGCGGGGTAAAAGCAGATGGGACGGATGCTACCAACGAGCTCTCCGTATTAATTCTAGAGGTAGTACGCCAGATGAAGATGCCTCAACCTCCTATATATCTCCGTTATCACAAAGATATTAGCGATGAGGTCTTGATAAAAGCAGCCGAAACCAACAGGGATTATGGGGGCGGGAGTCCGGCTTTCGTGAATGATACCGTTGGTATTCTCAAGCTGATGGATAAGGGAGTTCCTCTTGCTGAAGCTCGAGATTGGATAGTGACTGCCTGTCTTGCTATGGACCCAAACCATGCCTCTGCAATACCTACAAGTCCTGTCTCTTTCCATTCGACTAAAGCTTTCGAATTAGCTCTACACAATGGCGTAGACCCTAAAACCGGGAAACAACTCGGGCCGGCAACTGGTGATGCCAGGAATTTCAAGTCATATGATGAAGTATATGATGCTTTCATGAAACAGGTTAAGTATTTTTCTGAGATAGCTAATAAGGGTTATGGAATTGTTAACCGGATACATAGCGAGCTATATTGTACACCCTTCGCTTCCGTATTATTGGATGATTGCATAAAGAAGGGGAAGAGTATTGAGAACGGCGGGACACGTTATCTACAGTTCGGGCCAGGCTGGGTTGACCGCGGATTCCAGAACATAGCTGACTCACTGACTGCCATGAAGAAGCTGGTTTTTGAGGAAAAAAAGGTAAGCATGTCTGAATTAATGGATGCCATAGATGCGAACTTCGAGGGTAAAGAGGATTTACGCCAGATGCTTCTGGCAGCACCGAAGTATGGTAATGACGATGATTACGCCGATGATGCGTTCAATACCGTTTCAATGGATATTACAAGATTAGGACACGAGTATAAAGACCCGTGGGGATATCCAATAACTATTTCAAGAAATGGAGCTTCCGGGCATTGGTATGTCGGTATGGCAACGGGTGCCCTACCTGATGGCAGAAAAGCATGGGAAGCCATCGGCGACGCTGCTTTGTCACCGGTGCAAGGGATGGATGTCAAGGGACCAACAGCAGTAATTCTATCAGCAAGTAAGGTTTATCACCAAGAGTACGGTTTCAGTACTGTCTTTAACATGAAAGTTACGCCTTCAACACTACGAACCAGAGAGGGTATAAGGAAGTTTCTCGCTCTTATTAAGACCTATTTTGACCGAGGTGGCTGGCACATACAGTTTAATGCAATGGGTCAGGAAGTACTGCTTGATGCTAAGAAGCACCCTGAGAAACACAAGGACTTGCTGGTAAGGGTAGCTGGATACAGCGCCTATTTTGTAGAGCTGTCAGAAGCAGTTCAAGATGAGATCATAGCAAGAACAGAGCATACTGTCTAGTTACACCGGTAATAACCCTGCCAAATAGCAGCGGAAGGATATTTACATATTTTTCCGAGAATGGAGAAGGCGTGCCCACAGGAATTGTGTTTAATATACAGCGATTCAGTACTCAGGATGGGCCGGGAATTAGAACTACGGTTTTCATGAAGGGGTGCCCTTTACGGTGTCTATGGTGTTCAAATCCAGAGTCGCAGAAAACCTTTGCCGAGGTAGCACACAGGGATTCACTCTGCAACAAATGCGGACGCTGTATAGAGGCATGCGAAGTGCAAGCCATTTCTCTTACTGACAATGGAGTAAAGATCAACAGGGAAACTTGTACCCGATGTGGTAAATGTATAGAGGTATGTGCACCCGGGGCTCTTAAGTTCTATGGAAAAGAAATGTCAGTAGAAGAGGTATACCAAGAGGTAATAAGGGATATGCTTTTCTACCAAAACTCAAGGGGTGGGGTGACAGCCGGCGGTGGTGAACCACTTTCCCAAGCAGATTTCGTGGCAGAACTATTCAAACAATGTCAAGATACAGGTATTCACACCTGTCTGGATACTTGCGGCTATGCTCCGTCAGGTGCTTGGAAAAAAGTCATGCCATACACCGATCTCGTCTTTTTTGACGTGAAGTTGATGGATCAATCTATCCATAAAAAAGTGATAGGCAAGTCGAATCATACAATCTTCAGCGGACTCAAGTTGGCTACCGAAGCCGGAGTACCAGTTATAATACGAATTCCCATTATCCCAGGAATAAATGATTCAGAGGAAAATATTACAGAAATCGCACGCTATGTTGCCGGCATAGATAGCCTGAGAGAAGTGAATCTATTACCATACCATCGGTTTGGCGAAAGTAAATACGCGATGCTGGATCGACAATACAACCTTAGTGAATTAAAACCTCCAGAACACAGTAATCTTGAAGAGTTAGTGCGCATAATTAAATCTTTTAATCTTGATTGTGAAATTGTTGTGTGAAGAAGTATAGCTATTAGCTTACTTAGACTTATTGGTATTAAGACAGGAGGTGGTGTATTTGAGTTAAGTGGTGTAACTTCAAATCTGGTGGAAATAATATAACAAAGGGAGGAGAAATAAATGAGGAGCAAGGTAATAGCATTAATAGTAAGCCTGTCAGTCTTAATGTTGATAGTTGTACCCTTCATGACGGCTTGTGGGGGAGAACAAACAACAGAAGCGCAAACAACAGAAGCGCAAACACCAGAAGCGCAAACACCAGAGGTTATAGAATTAACATTTGGGACGCCCCTGCCTGAAGGTGAAAGCCCGAGTATTGGAGCTTCGATCTGGATGGAAAAGATAGAGGAGGCAACCAATGGCCAGGTTCACTTCACGCCTTATTATGGAGGAATTCTAATCGGTATAGCGGAAGGTTTTAAAGAGATTGTTGAAGGAGTCGCTGATTGTGGGTATGTTATGGTTACCTATTCCCCCGGGGGATTCCCAATTGTTAGAGGAGAACAGGCATTTTATTACGGATGTCCGGATATGGACACCATAGTGCGTGTTTACAACGAAGTCCATTCAAAATATCCTATAGATTCAGAATGGGATCAGGTAAAGATTTTGTCACTTGCCGTTAGTCCACTCGAGCAACTTCACACCATAAAAGGGCCTATACATACACTGGATGATATGAAAGGATTAATCATTAGAAGTCATCTTACTCCCGAAGTATGTAAAAAAATGGGGATTGCGCTGGCATCCGTACCGGCTTCCGACCTTTATATTGCTTTAGAAAAGGGCACCATAGATGGGTGCCTTTTTGCTTGGACTGCCATCAAGACACTCAGACTTGCTGAAGTAACCAAGTATCACACTACCTTGAACAATGCATTAGGACCTTTTCCAGCCATAATTATGAATCTAAATACTTGGAATAGCCTACCAAAAGATATTCAGGAGGTTTTTGAAGAGGCTACTGATTGGTATATTTCGGAATACACAAAATTAGCCGATGCTATGGATCAGGAGAGTATCGATTTCGGCAAAGAGATGGGGTGTGAGTTTGATGAACTAACACAAGAAGCCCTTAATGAGTTTTATGAAATTTTGGAATCTGAAGCTATTAAAGAGGCGGAAAAACTCGATGCTGAAGGGCTTCCTGGGACAGAGATTTTCAACGAAACACGTCGTCTCATAGAAGAATATACTAGTTGATGCTCAATTGACACATAGAATAATAAATTAACCTTCGGTATAATGCGATGCCTACCAATCCTAGTGCTTACTAGAGGTAGAGAGAATAGGGTAGGCTTACCTTGAAAAACCACCGTAGAGGATGGAGTTAAGCCCACAGGAAGGTAAGTGAAACTCTCAACTGTTATATACCAGATGATGACCTCAATGTTAATATGCTTAAGCGGAATTTGGCATAAAGTGCCGCGATAACTGTTCATCCGGTTGGTACTGATAGGGCCCGAAAGTCGCAAGTTGAAATATAAGGAGAAGGGTAAATTCGGTTTTATTTTGGATGATATCCCGGGACATAAACCTTACCAGGTGGCAACCGGATGAATGAGGCAATACGTATTAGAGATAGCTATGGATTGTTATTTCTGTAAATAACCAGATTTTGTACGCGACCAACAAAATGTCATAGAAAAAAATATATTTGTCTGAAGTAATTTGACTAGTTGTAATGAGTTATTTTACTAAAGTTGTCCACTGGTTAAGCAAGTCAGGTGCATACATAGGTGGTTTAGCCCTAATGGGGGCGATGGTGATTGGCGTCACCAATATTATTACCCGCTATGCCGGACGACCCGTAACGGGGGTTTATGAAATATCTGGGCTTATATTAGTTATAGCTGGTGGTTTTGGCCTAGTCTATGCGGCGCTGACGAAAAGTCATATTACTGTGCCAATTGTGGTCTCTCACCTTCCACAGCGGCTTCAGACAATTCTTAAATGTTTTACTTCCTTTATTAGCTTAAGTATATGGGCAATCATAACTTGGGCGACTTTTGATCTCACGTGTGAAAGGTTGTTCGTCAGAGAAGAAAGTGAAATTCTCAATATTCCTTATGTGCCATTCAGATTTATATGGCTGTTCGCTTTGATCCTTTTCTGTTTGGTATACCTGTTAGACCTAATCAAGGCACTACGCCAGTTGGTGAGGAAATGAGCCCAATTATTGTAGGCATTATCGGGTTCGCTATTTTTTTTATCCTTATAGCCCTTGAAGTGCCGATTGGCATTAGTATGATTCTGGTTGGCTGTGGTGGGATATGGTATTTAGTGTCGGACACTGCAGCCGCTATCAAATTAGCAATTGTCCCCTTTAGCACTCTGAACACATATGACTTAGTCGTACTTCCTCTTTTTATATTCATGGCTCATGTTTGTTTCGTCTCCGGATTAAGTAAAGATCTGTATAACGTTGCAGCTAAGTGGCTAGGGCATCAACGTGGAGGACTAGCTATGGCTACTGTGGCGGGATGTGCTGGGTTTGCTGCCGTCAGCGCCTCAAGTATAGCCACAGCAGCTACTTTGGGTCTGGTAAGCATACCAGAGATGAAAAGGTATAAGTATGATACTGCGCTGGCTACAGGAAGTGTTGCTGCCGGAGGGACGATAGGTATACTCATTCCACCCAGCGGCACCCTAATAATCTATGGAATAATTACCGAAACATCCATAGGCCAGCTTTTTATGGCTGGTCTAGTACCTGGAATACTCGAAGCCCTCTTTTATATGGCTACTATTTATATTCTTTGTCTGTGGAAGCCTCACTACGGTCCTCGAGGACCCAGCTATAGTCTTAGAGAAAAGTTAGCTTCTTTTTCCAGCTGCTTCGAGATAATCGGATTAGTCATCGTTGTACTTGGCGGTCTCATAATAGGTTGGTTTACTCCTTCTGAAGCCGGGGCAGCGGGTGCGTTCGGGGCTATCGTTTTTTCCCTGTTAAGAAAGCGACTCAATTGGAGCAAATTGAAGCAAGCTCTAACTGAGACGATGAAAACAACGGGCATGATCTTTGGTATCCTGATTGGCGCCTATTTCTTCATGCCTTTCGTAGCGTTGACCAATATTCCGGCTGCGTTAGCCGATTTCACCAGCGGGCTACCCCTGCCCCCTCTAGCCATCGTGGGAATTATCCTCGTTATATATATATTCCTTGGTTGTTTTCTGGATGTGATGGCAATGATTTTGATTACTGTGCCTATTTTCTTTCCCCTGGTTCTAGGCTTAGGCTTTGATGCAATTTGGTTTGGGATACTCCTAGTGAGAGCGATGGAGATAGCTTTGATTACACCGCCCATAGGTCTGAATGTATATGTTATCGCTGGGGTAGCTCCAGATGTGCCTATGCAAACCATATTCAAGGGCATAATCCCGTTTCTTATAGCTGATTTCATTCACGTGATGATGTTGGTGTTTGTTCCCGGAATTATCCTATTTTTGCCCAGCATCATGTATTGAGGTAGAAAGTCTTTTTGACTCCAGCTAATAATAGGATACTCTAAAATGGCGAAGCTACGAAGCCGCCCGACGGGAAGTAAGGGAGGAGTGCGGGATAGAGGTCGAGATAGAAAACGTCATCAGCGCTACAGAGACGATACTGCGTGACGAGGAAGGCAACATCAGTTACCACTTTGTGCTGGTAGACCTGAGAGGTAGATGCATCAATAGAGAACCGAAGGCGCAATCGGACTCGAAGAATGCCGGTGGGTGGCGCCGGAGGAAATAGCCGGACTCGATATGCCGATATTCAGTACTGTCAACAGTAAAACCGCAGGAGGAACCAGATGAAGATTAAAGCCGCCGTTTTACGTGAATACGGGGTACCCATGGAGATAGAAGAGCTTGAGCTGGCGGAACCGCGCGAGAAGGAAGTACAGGTGAAAATGCT
>Ga0315554_1000893_pt1 | contig 17702 bp, 16 predicted proteins | sample SalMarSW160370MG_FD_202114 | JGI IMG/M metagenome (GOLD analysis project Ga0315554, IMG submission 202114) | Salt marsh sediment microbial communities from the Plum Island Ecosystem LTER, Massachusetts, United States - Salt Marsh Sediment SW1603-70 ... | reverse complement strand
TTGAGAATTCCACCGAGCAGGCCGCTATCGCGCTCAACAACATGAGATAGTGTGCCGAGTTCAAAATCGGTGAATTCAATCCTCAGCGGTGAACGCGGATTCTGCTCATCAGTGCTGTGGAGAGAGAGGGATTGTCCCGCGCCTCGCAAGACGACATTGTGTGCAATAAACCGGTTGTTGCCAAAGAGAAGACAATTGTCAGAAGGAACGCTCCACGGAATGTTTTGAAACACGATCCCATCCTTGTTGAATTGCCACTTGTATCCATCGGGAACACGATGGAATATTCCGGCAAGGAGCATTTTCGTGGAACCGTCACCGCGGGTGCTCTGCAATGCAACATCGATGCTATCGTGCCCGGCCTTTCCGGCAAGCTGAAGATTCGTTACCCGCAACGTCGAATCAGCTATTGACCCCACCCTCAATGTTGCCTGCAGCAGTTCGGCATCAGATGTGACCCTGACGGTAAGGCTATCGATCTTAAAATCGTTATAGTCAATCCTGGGGACGTCGATATTCACATTCAGGTTCTTCTTGTCGCTGTCGAAATTACCTTCAATGGTTCCTGCGGACAGACGGTGGAGTTCCGGAAAGAATACGTCCGTGAGAGTGGCCGGATCGCGCAAGATGACGTGAAACGTAAAAGCCTGGGCTTTAAGATCCCTCCTGCGTTGCTCTCCCTGCAGGGTGAAGTAATGCGCCAAATGTTCTTTCAACAATTCCGGCAAATCGCCAGGAGCAATTGTGCCGTCGAATTGGCCTGCGAGGATCGTGGATTCAATACTGATGTGGGTTCGCTTTTCTTCGTTTACCGATGCATAGACGAGAGAATCGATGACATAACGTTTGCGGTTTTTGATGATCACGACATTACGCACATCGATCTTGCCATTGATATCGTTTATGTCCTTTCCCGTAAGATCGGATGTGACGATGCCTGCTACCCGGATGTCATCCGGGGTGAAGTTGAGCCGGCGCAGGTCGGCGCCTTTCAGGTCGAGTGTGAATTTGTAAGTCGGATTCTCTTCGCTCGTGTTGACGGTGCCGTTGAATGTGAAGGCGATGCTGGAATCCTGGATCTCGGCTTTCCCGTCGAACATATTCGGGCCGCCAGTTCCATGGATCGAGAGTCGCCGGTAGGGATACCCGTTGACAACCGCCTTGTCCACCTGGACATTCAGCTGCGCTGCGATGTCATCTTTGCTTAATCCCGTTCCGGCGGCGGATGCCTTCAACGAAACCGGACCGAATGTTTCCGGATCGTCAAGAAGCGAACCGACATTGAACTCGTCGACGATGACATCTGTTTTCCATTCACTGGTTTTTGAGCCGGGTCCTTGACCAGAGTTCAATACTACATTTCCCTTCAAGCTTCCGATGCTGGTCGTTATAACAGTTGAAGCGGAGAAATTCTTCGCTGTACCCTTGAAGTTTCCACTCATTCTCATGGAAGCAGGCAAAAAGATGTTCTGGGGCAGCAGTGTATCCACAACAAGCGCCTGGATGTCATTTCGCCCGGAAGAGAACAGTCGCAGGTTCACATCATAGTACGCCATCTTCGCCTCCGGTAACCTGCGGATTGAACCGGTGAGATCAACCGTGGTGGAATCGCCCACCGCAGCCCGGAACTCTTCCACTCGCAAGTCCCGTACAAGCCCCGAGAGCTGGGAAGAGAACCTTATCGACGTGCCTGGTATGTTCCTTATCGGAAGAGAAGGCAGGAACAAAAGCAAATCCGAAGTGGCGATGCGAGAATCACCGATCGTCGCCTTCACGTTCACAGTACCCGGGAGGTTTTTGAGTGCGGCAAGCGAAGAATAGCTGAGAAGAATAATCCCGCGAATGCGGCTACCCGCAGTTTCCACTGTGAAGTCCGTGAGCTGCGCATGCAGAGAGTCCAGGATGAATCCGCCCGATAGTTCACGCAACTCAAGGCCGGAATGCTCCCGAAAGGATGTGTGACTGACGTCTGCCGTCATGCGGTTTTCGCTGTAGTATATGTTTTCTGCCCGCATTGTCAGGCCATCAAGTCGGAGATGATTCGGATCCAAACCGTTGACTGTGGCCGCACCTTCAACGTCATATTGAACACTGTTCCCGTTGAGAATCAGGTGACCGAGGCTGATAACCCAGGGCAAACCAGCGGCATAAGACTTTTCTGTTTTATTCTCCTTGTTTATCGGTTGTGCGACAACAATGTTTGTGTTTTCGAGTATGAATTTTCTGAGCGTTATATGGTGCGACGGCAAATCGATCTTCTCTGCGAGGAGAGACGACGTTCCAAGGTCAACGCTGTAGCGTTCTCTTGCTACGGTGTTTTCATACGTCACGCGAACCTTTGCCAGCGATAGGCCTCGGATCCCAAAGTCGACATCTGCAGATTTTGATTCATCGGGCGGTGATTCTTTTGTTTGTTTGACACTCGCTATAGCATTCGCAAGAGATAGTTCGTCGACGTGGAACTGCTCCTTACCGAGATCAAACTTGTCGATCGAGGCCTCCAGTGTGCCGAGCTGGAGGCGCAGATTCAATCCACTCACCTCGTCATCGTATGTGGCATGAATGCCGTTGAGACTCAATCCGCCCAGCGTTATTTCCCAACCTGGCCCTGCAGATGTATCGGGATGAGTATCGACAGTAGTTGGATCGGGGCGAAGTGCGTGAAGGATAAAATCGAAATTGAAGCTGCTGTCTGGTAATGTGCGGGTGATGTGAGCGGTGAGCGAGTCAACCCAGACGTTTTTCAAGTTGATCTCGTGCGAGAAGAGTCCAAGCAGGTTCACGTCCGCTGCCAGCGTTTGAATAGACAACAAAGTATCCCGCTGGCGGCTTTCAACGAATAGGTTATGCAGAACAACCGAGTTCGGGAATGCGATGTTGACCGAACCAACCTCGATGCGGGAATGAGTCTTTTCCGATATCGATGATAATGCCCTCTGCGAAATGTAGCGCTGCACCCCGGGGAACTGCAGCGCCACCACGACAAGGATGATCAGACCCACTATGCCGGCGAGTATCCATACAACAACCTTGATGGCGCGGCGGACATAAGTTTTGGTCTTATGCTCTATCAAAGAGGTGTCGGGTATATATTCCTCCCACGGTCAGGGTGCGCACACAGGGCATGCACAAAGAACAACAGACATGACCTGCGGGGGAGCATGTCTTTGTCAAAGTCAGAGTCAACTCTTTTCAGAGCGTTCATCACATGCGAGCGAAGTGGAAGACGACAAATTGGGTATCCGGCCGGGTGGGGCGAGAACAACACTTCTGCTTGATTGAATTCTTCGACAACCTTCTGCGGTAATACCACCCCTTCGGCAAAGGCCTAGCTATAGACCGCGTCGGCCATGAGCCGAACCCGTCCTTTGGTCTTTCCCGACATTGATCGGCCTCTTCTCACTTGGAGTGTTTTGCTCCCAGCACAGAGGCGGCTTTCCCTTTTCCCTTTTCCACCAAATCCATGGCACCTTCTTTGACAACGTCATATTTTTCAGTTAAGGCATCAATGGATTCGTTGAACTTTCCCTTCACATCGTCAGAATACTCTGTGCCCTTCCGGGCTATTCTCTTTCTCGTCATGGAGCCTTTTGCCGGAGCAAATAACATTCCCAACACGGCACCGGCGGCGGCACCTGCGACAAAAGCCAGCAATACTTTTCCTGAACTCATGGTTTTCACTCCTTTATTGTTACTATGAATCTTCATTTGGCAACAATGCCCCGATAGGTACGACAATGAACGTTTGACTAGCCGATTGCGTCACCCTCCTAACATGCCGATGCCCACGCGATAGTATCATTCACTCACTCCTTGCTTTCTGGTGTTCCTCGGATTCATGACTTTTGCGGCGTGTCAGGTGAGCACGCATGGTCAAAACCTTGATGTCTGAGTTTGCCCAGCACGACAGTGCGGACCGTTTAAACGATTACTTACTCGGATCCTTTTGACGTGTAGCCTTGACACCCGTCAAAATCGCGAGGCCCAATAGTATGACTGAACCCACTACTATCCACTGTGTGGGTACATGCAACAAGACGGCACCATATATCAATCCACCGATTACGATCACAAATCCAACGACGTACAGTACGTATGACATACCATTTCCTTCTCGTCAAAGTTGCAGCCACGTTCGCCCTACCACGGGGGCAGCCTGAGGTTCCATTCCTACAATGATTTGAAATACGCAACCAGGTCCTCGTTCCGTTACCCGGTCAGTGCCAGTTTCAAGAAACCATCATGGAGCTCGATGGGATCCGGCAACTCGCACTTGCGCAGGGCGCAGTAACTCATTGTTCCAGAGATAACCGCGACGCAGCTCATCAATGACGGTTCCCGGTTCAAGATCTTCATGATCCGCCATGGCAACAGCTTCATGCAGATCATGGTTGAATGGCGTACCGGCGCTTTCGAACGGGAGAACTCCTTGCGTCTCCAGCAGCGCAAGAAGTTTCTTATGGATGATTCGCACTCCTTTTACAACGGGTTGCTCTGCGTCGCTTGCCCACTGCATCGCTTTCTCCATATCGTCAATGATATCTAAGAGCGGAAGTATGATCGCGCGCTTGCCTTCCTCGGCAAGCTTACTGCCATCACGCTCAACGCGGCGACGATAGTTCTTGAAATCTGCAAGCGTACGCAGGTTTCGGTCACGCTCATTGCGCAGATCGTCTCGCAATTTGTCAATTTCTCCCGCCAAATCAGCCGGCGGTAACAGGTTCTGGTTGTGCTCCTTCACAAGTGTTGCCACATAACACCTCCTTACTGCTTATCAACCGACTCTGACAAGCTGTTTGCCGAGATTCTCCCCCGCAAACAATCCGATGAAAGCCTTCAGAGTATTCTCCAATCCCTCGATCACGTTTTCTGCATACTTCTGGTTTACAATTGTCCGAGAAGCACGGCGAGATGATTTTCTTTGGCTTATCAATTGTCTCTGTCAGTCAAAATGAAAAGCCCGCTTGCGCGACAAACAACATTCGTCCCTTTCTACCAATGGGAAAGAACGGGTCCAATTCCAGGCCAATATTTATCTTTTTCGCAAAACCGATATTGACTATTCGTACCATCTCCGCGAGATCCAGGAACATCGACAGCGCAAACCCGCCCCGACCGATTCCGACATCAACCGGTGAATTCACGCCAAACATCCCTATCCCCGCGCTGACAGGAAATCGATTTCCCGTCTCTGAAGAAATAAAATACAATCGTACCATCGCGCTGGTGTTTCCGTATTGAATCGTATCACGGGCTCGTGTATCGTACAATACTTTGGGAATGGCGAGAGAAAAGCCTGCTTCAATCGTTGAACCTCTCACCCGAAAATATTGTGTCATAGTGTTGGAACGATCCACTGCCCCGATTTTAATGGTGTAATCGGGTTCGATATGGATACCAAGAATTGCCCAGTCAGGCAGTGAATCTACCGGCACCATCACTTTGTCGAGTTCTTCCGGACGGACATTGGCGAACGGACCGTAGGCGGCGCGATACTGAGTGAACATTGCGCGATCTCTGTAGGGATCGCCACGAGTTCGAAATGTTACGACACGTCGTTCGTACGAAGGAACCGCCATGCCGTCTCGCAATTGTACCGTCGTTGTTATTCTAACGAACTGGGGTCCCATGCCAACCCGGATACTATCGCGTTGAAACCGCACCATAAGATTTCGAATTTGCCAACGGTCCAATGTAACTGCCGTCCGGATATTATTACTGCCGGCATAGGGAACAATGCGGATGTATCGACTGAGTTGTTCAACGTCCTGGTGTTCTTCCACCGTTACAACACAATCCGTTTCATACCGGAATCGTCGCCCCTCGGCGTCCGTTACTCTAAGACGAATGGGATATAATCCTGGTGTTACAGTTGAAGGAATGACAATGGCGTATCTATTTCGTCCAATTGACTTGAGTGTTGCATCTTCGATAAGCAGTATCGGAGTAATGATTCCCGCCGTCGCGGTATTATCGTTTCGCTGAATGACCAAAAGAACCGTGTCACCCGGAAAGTAGACCGACTTGTCGACAGAGACATCGACTCTCTCATCCTCGTCCGTAGACTGAATGAGTACCGTAGCTTTCGACTGTGCATGGGTGCTGAGTATTCCGAGAACACAAAGCAGAATACATACAATGAATATTGATTTCAACGTGTCGTCTCCTTGGCGATCATCATGATTGCCTCACTAGGAGCAGAAGCAAGCGTTCCATACTCACAGTTGCCACTGTACACCTCGCTCCGGTTGGTTCTTCAATGTGCCGAATCCCTGTACGTTGCAGGCCTTACTTCTTATTCGACCTTCTTGAAATCGATATATCCCCGCTCCACATCTGTGCGTAGCAACTGTACTCGTAATCTGTGACCAACATCCAAGCCTTCAAAGCCGTTCACCAGTTTTCCTTCGATGGGCGGATTCAGAAGTCGGACCCACGTCCCTTTGGCAGATGCGCCGGTGACGATGGCATCGAACTGCTGATTTATCTTTGACTCCATTACTATAGCCGCTGCGGACTTTCCAACCTGCCGTTCAACCTTCTTCGCTGCATCCTCATTTTCTGTGCAGTGTTTTGCGAGTGTCTCCAGTTCATCGGTTGTATAGGGCACGGAACCTCCCGATATCGCCGGTTTCAGCAACCGCTGCGTGATCAAATCGGGATATCGGCGGTTCGGTGCCGTGGAGTGAGCATAATCTTTGACCGCAAGACCGAAGTGTCCGGCAGAACTCCCTCCCGGGAGTTCGACGACATATTCACCAGCACCTAAGAGCTTGATGACGCTGAGACAAAGATCGGGAAAGCGGAGAGGATCGGCGGATTTTGCCGATACCAAGAATTCATCCAGAGCTTTTGAATCGGGCTCTTTGGGGAGTGTGAAACCCTGCTCAGAGGCAATCTCGATGATTCGATCCCAGCGTTTTGGTGTCCGGACAACGCGCCGCAGCGACGGGAAGTTCTTGGCTGCAAGGTACCGCGCCGTCACACCATTAGCCGCGATCATAAAGTCCTCTATGATATCCTTGGCCTCGTTCCTCTTTTCGGCTTCCAAGTCCTTGATCTCGTCTCCGTCGAATACAGGGCGAGCCTCGATTGTTTCGAGGTCAAGCGCACCATGCTCGTGCCGGAGGGATTTCAGCTTTCGGGCTATGCGATCCTGGAGCCGGATATTTGCGACGAGACCTTTGACTGCGCCGATGGCCTGCGGCATCGGGCCGGTCCCTTCCAGCCAGGCGCCAACGCTGTTGTAGGCAAGTTGTGCATGATTGCGAACCGTGGCTCTGTAAACATCGGACCGTTGAAGCGACCCATCCCCGGCAATAACCATTTCAACGACGACGGCAAGGCGGTCTGATTCAAAGTTGAGAGACGTGAGATCGGTCGAGAGCCTCTCGGGCAGCATCGGAAATACTTGCGCAGCGGTATAGACCGACGTGGTGTTGTGCTTTGCATGATCGTCAAGTGCTGACTGCTTCAGGACGAGAGCTTCAACATCGGCGATGGCAACAAGGATTTTTACGGCGCCCCCAGGCATGGCCTCTGCGACGGTAAGCTGATCCAGATCGCGCGAATCATCGTTGTCGATGGAGCACCATGCAAGATTCCTGAAATCACGCGTCGATTCTTCAGTGTTCGTGACAGCCCCATGGATTGCGTCAAGCTCGGCAATTGCCTGAACAGAAAAATCCGGAAGAAGTCCTCTTTCCATCATCGCCCGACGTGCAATTCTTTGCAGGATGGAACGGTGTTGTCTGTCGTCTGTATTCGTCAGATTATCACCTTTTTGGAATACCATATCGTGATTCGTTGCTTAGAACTCATCTCAAAAACCTCTGTCACTCCTGTCCCAAAGGGATCCCTTCGGGAAATGTCCCGCTTTCTGGGTTCCGCTTTCACTGGGGGATTCTGAGAAGCGGAATCTTTGTCGGCAGTCCAGAAAGCGCCATCTGTGATTCCCCGCCTGCCTCAACAGTTCTCTGATGGCGGGCAGGCCGCTCAAGACGTGCGGGAATGACAATGGTCGCAGAAACAGCATTTTTGAGATCACGTCTAACGAATTCATTCAACTCGGCACCGCCATCATTCGCCAGCGCGCCATTTCATCATCGCGACCCTTAACGGCGTTGGTGTCTTCAAGACACGAGACCATCGCATGGCGGCATTTTACACTATGACGGTGGCCGTTTCTTCCTTTCCTTGATAATCTGGGCGCTGCTGGTCACCTGGACCGTCGGCCAACTTAACCGTCTCCGTGTCACCCTGCAGACTGACCACGGCGGCCGGCTCATTCGTTTTGCCAGGTCCGCCTTTGCCATCTTTGTCTCAGCGCTTTTCATCCTTGCCGCTCTTAACAGGAAACCCAGACTTCGTGGTGTGAGTGCCGAGCAACCCCTTTTCGGTATAAGCGCCGACAGAGTTACCCTCCGGGCCGAAAGACCGCTGCATATGCGGGACGCTGCCCGAATGGTTGACCGTTGCGGTAATCACGTCTTCGCTCGTGTTGCCGCCCGCCCCAGTCACACTCACCTTGATCCTGTGGTCGCCGTCGGCAACTTTGGTCGCGTCAAAACGCGCGCTCCACATTTGTGTCTTGCCGATGCGATCCATCGGCACTGCCAGCCCACCGTCGATCTGCATAGTTACCGAAGCAACGCCCTTGTCATCCCAAACTTTGGCGCGAATATCTACCGTATCCTTGACGACTTGTGAACCACCGATCATGAGCAGCTTATCCGCTGGTGAGGTGATCATCACAAACGGCCAACTCCCCATCTGCTTGAACTTCCAACTGACCACACCGTTATCGAGGTTGGTGATTGAGAACCCTACCGGCCCTTCGCTCACCTCGCCGGTTGAGCGCGTGGTGGCATAGATCGTGTTTCCATCGTTAGCAACTTCGTTGTAGTGCGTGAATCCTGCATCAACCATGATCACACTGTCACGCTGGATCACATCCTGCAATTCCGTTACCTGGGTATAGGAGTGCATAAAGATCACACTCTTGAGACCGGCCTTCGCCGCTCTATCTAGATTGTTGGTCAGCCACGAGTTCTGAGCATCGCTGATACCGCTCATCACGTCCAGAAACACGAAGTGGTACTTATCCGCCGTGAAGCTCTGGTAGTTCACTGGCTCCAAATACTGGTTGTAGAGAGTGGTCCCGCCCTTGTGATCGCGACCGCCCAGAATGGCATAGAGCGGCACTTGCAATTTTTCCGTTGCTTGCTTGATGAGTTGGTACTCACTCTCGGTGTTATCATACGTGTTGTCGCCTGGCAGCAGCGCGAAATTCACGCCGTTCTTGAGATACCGATTGATGCAATCGATGATAGTCTTGAAGTCGGTGTAGTTCTGCTGATCAGCCGTGCTGATAAGCAAGTCACCGATGTGGACCCAACTGACCACGCCAGGATTAAGGATCGTCGTGGTCGCATTGAGGGCGCCAGGATTGACTGGGGTCGACCTGGATTGGTTGGACACTTGCACGGTCTGGGCGCTCGCCGCCGATGTGCTGGTGACGAACAATGCGACCGCAAACGCCAAGGGATACATTGTTTTCGGTTTCATTCTACTACCTCCTCTACAATTTGGACCTCTTGATAAGAAAATGTTTTTGCTGTTTCCGCCATGATACTATATCCTATCATGACCATTCCCATGGAGGGAACGCCTCTGACCGGCAGATTCTATTTCAAAAAGCGTTGTCGCGATGTTGATGAGGCGCGTTCCGCGATGAGAAGTACTCCGATCAGTCATGCAGAACGATTTCTTCTTCACTCAAAACCCAAGAACATTCCGCACTCCGGTGCGAAGTGCAAACCACTCAAACTGGATGAACGGGTCATCCGGCTGCCGCGTGTATTTCACCGCACCGATCTTCATCGAACCCGGCACATTGTTCCGGCGGATCTTGAAATTGTTGGCAATGAACGATTTGATGCCGTCGGAAAAGCCCTTTTCGCTTCCCGTATTTTTGTTAATGGCTGCCAGGGTCAGGTCTCTGTAGACACCCCGCACGGTACCGCTGGCGCGTCCCGAATCAACATTGACCTCGAATGTTGCCTCCTGAAGGACACCTGTCTTGATGCGCATCAGATCGGAGACCTCGAGGAATGAATTGAGTGCGCTGAGATCCATACTGCTCAGCGAGCCAGAGTATTGGAACGAGAACTCCGGCGATGCGACGGGAATTGTCATAAGCACTTTCATCGTCCCGGCCTTCACGAAGCGACCTTGTGCGTGAATGACCAAAGCGGCACCACGATTGCCATGATTGGCAATTCCTTCTACCACCACCTCCATGCTATCAAACGTCAGCCAGGCCGGCTCCGAGCCGACCGCGAACCTCTCACCGTACTTCAGCCATCCGTTCACGATACTCATACTGTCGACCCGGAGAGTTCCCTTTATCGAGGAAAGAATCTCGTTCGGCATAAAGGGACCTAAGGTGTCTTTGCTGTCGGGCTTGTCCTTGTTCACCAGAACATCGAGGGACGCATCGTGGATTTGGACGGAACGGGTACGGTACGTCTTCCCTTGCAGCAGGTCGAGACATGCCAAACCCATCACGCTGCATTGCGGAGTCACAAGGCTTAATCGTGTTCTTCTGAATTTGCTTCCTGCGAAAAATTGCTCATCATCGCCCAAAGGATGAAGCTTCAAGGCTTCAACGACTATCTCTGAATCCGGCACCGATACACGCATCCGTTTGCAACGAAGTTCATACTGCGACTGAGGCAAGTTCAGCACGATATCTTGTGCATCGAGAACTGAGTTGGCAAAGTCATCAGGTGCAAGGCTTCCTCCCCAGAGAAGATGCATCCAGCCGATTCCGCTCACGGAGAACGGACCCATAGTGCTCGAGAATGTGCCATCGACTGCGCTCACTGCAACGGAGTCAAATCCAAAGCGGTTCTTGAAGACGCTGTAATTCATGTCGGCGATGCGTATCGAGTACGCGGGATATGCCTCAGCGAAAGCCTTTGTAATCCTGGGCTTGATGAACCTGTTCACAAGGGGATCAGAGAAGAGCAGGAGAACCAACACGCAAACGAGCACGATTGCGCCTAGGGCAAAGCCCGCATATGACGCTACCTTCAGCGGCGACAGCTTTTGTCGGTCAGTTGGTGGATGCTCATTCTGCATGTGCTCTATCACCTTGCTTTCTTTGTCGCGATCGCAATGCGCGTGCTTTTCTGAAAAGCGTGCAGAGAGAAAGATTGATGGTTGCAAACGTCAAGTCATACTCACCAGGGCAGCCATCCCACATAAAATGATCAAAATGCCGGAAATCCTGTTGACCCATCTGAGTCCACCTGAATCCAGCCTTTTTCTGAAGAATGTCGCAATGAAACCAAGAGTCAGAAACCATAGACACGAACCTGCAAAAACTCCGAGGACAAGAATGCACGCTGAGATGATACTAAGCCTATGTCCCAGCCCAAAGGCAGCGAACACAGCAACAAAGGCAAAGATGGTCACTGGATTGGTGAGTGCGAGGAGAAAGGCGGAGACGTACGATCCCCAAAATCCCGTCTTGCCGAAGGGGAGTATAGGATCCTTTCGCTTAGCACGCAATGTCCTTATTCCAAGAAACAAGAGTAATCCTCCTCCAACCAGACGCACCCAGAACTGCTGGCTGGCGATCGCATCCGAGACAAACGTGAGACCGAACGCAGCGATACTGCCGTACAGCGAATCTGCGGTTGCAGCCCCAAGGCCGATGATCAGGCCGCGTGCGTGCCCCTCAGCCAGTGTCTTGTGGATGCATATGACACCGATCGGCCCAATAGGAACCGCCATCGCAAATCCAATAATCAGGCCTTTGAGGAAGAAGATTGGCTCCATGCTCTCATGTTCCGATCAGCTTATTGCTGTTGACAGAGTCAGGTTTGGCGTTGCGATCTTTCTCACGATTCTCATCAACGCCATTGCCGTGAACAAGCTTCGTTGCACTGAACGTTTTCGCTACCTCAAGTCGATTGGCATCAATATCAACCATCATGATCTCGGCGGAAGAAGAGAAAAGTATTACCTCCCGCTTTGAATCATTTCTGCTCTTGCCTTTTCGATTGCCGCCTGGACGTTCTTTATTGCGTATCGCAGGTTTTCTCCGTTATTGACGACTTTCCTGGCTATCGCGGCAATTGCCTCGATTCCTTTTGGCGTCAAATCGTTCGAGAGATAATTCTGAATTTCTTTGGCGTCGGATACATACGCTTTGAAAGCGTCCTCCACACCTATGCTGTTTTCAGCTATCCTTCCATATATTTCGCCAAGTTCGATACGACGCTGTTCACTGAGTTCCTGTATCTGCGGGTTTTTGTATTTGTCGCCTTCCTTTTGCCATTCCTCGAAATAGTCCTTACCCCGAGCCTTCATTTCATCGGCGTGTTTGGCGAAGTCTTTCTCCATTTTCTCAATTTTTGATACGTTATCCGTATATGAATTGAAAGCCTTCTTCACATCTGATTGACCAGGCCTCATAAGTTCATCGAGCGACGCTCCCGTGGCATCCAATTGCAGGGCAACTGATTTGATATCGTTCTCCATGGTTTGCATCGTTGTTGTTGCTTCTTTTGAACGCTGTCTGCCCGTCGAATCGCAGCCTGCCAGGCCAATGACGGCTACGATGAGCATTGTAAAGAGTAAAGCAACCGATTGAGTTGTTGGTTTCATTTTGTACTCCTTTCTATTTCAAAAAGTCGGGCTGCCATCGTATTGCGATCCCTGTTGATTCGGATGATGAATACAGCCCCAGTGAAATGTTTTTGTCCTGGGAACGGTGAAGTTCGGGAATAATGATCCCGCACAAAGCCCCAACCCCCATGCCGACCAACACATCGGTAGGAAAATGTGCGAGCGCTTTCACCCTGAAATATCCCATGATGAGAGGAGGAATTGTCGCTGCGCCGTAGAGGAGATATTTGTTGTTTCCTATTTCAGGATGGTAATCGGAGTAAACCTTTACCATAAAAAACGTGGATGCCGTGACAACGGCCTCGTGACCGCTGTAGAATGAATTCCGGTTATTACCTGATTTTCTCTCGTCATACGTGAGTTGATCGTAGTATGCAACAGGCCGGATTCTGTTTTGAAAAGTAACTCCGAGAGGACTCCATTCATAGATATTGGGTGTGATGGACATGGTTTCCGCATACATGAGAAGCACATCGAACCAATCCCGACTGATTTGTTTATCAAGCAAGAGGAATGCGGGAAGCACAACCATAGACGCAACGGCATAATTTGAATATCTTCCGAAGTCGGCCCTGTTCGCCGGGTCTTGATAGAGTACCCAGCGGTCGAAACTGTTTACATTGCTCTTATTCAATCCCTCTGTTTCCGAAGGAGACAGCTCTTTTTTGCCGAATACCCTTGAAACTCCGAGGTAGTTTGTTGTCAATCCAACGCCGATGAGGCTCCCGGTCACCCAATAATTCACACGGTATGGATGAAATGAAGAATCACGCGCAGAAGATTGTGGATACGCTTGTTGAGCCAGACAGATACCAAGAAGAGCCACGATACTGACCGTACGCCGATAGGTTTTCATTATTCCGATTCCGCATTGATTGGTACTAAAACCGATCTCCAGAGCACACGTTGAGAGCGGGAGAGCGTTTGAGATGGCTTCGCATGAGATTGTTCGTTGCGTGTCGAGCGCCGCGATAATCGTCACCAAATTCAAGCGTCAGCACGGATCTTCTTTTTCATCGCCGGTGGAATACTCTCGGCGGACTTTTCCGACTCGAGCAAGACCCCTATCCATCGCGTGCTTTTGCTGCTCTCAAAGGCGAACTTCAGGGTCATGGTGAAGGGAACGCAGAGCACCACACCGATGGGACCGAGCAGGCTCCCCCAAAAAATGAGAGAGAGAAAGACGACCAGTGTCGACAATCCGAGTTTGCGCCCCATAAGCCGCGGCTCAACCACATTTCCCAGTACGAAGCCCACCACGAGGTACCCGGCTCCGGCAAGCGCGGCAGGTCCCATACCGAGTTGAATGAACGCCAGTAGCACCGCAGGAATGGCGGCCATAATTTGACCCAGATTGGGTATGTAGTGGAGCAGAAAGGCCAGGAAACCCCAGAGAACGGGAAAATCCACGCCGAGGATGAACAACCATAACCCTATTGTGACCCCCGCGGTAAGACTGATGATCGTCTTGATGACCATGTAACGCTTGATATCATTGACAAACTTCGTGAATCGGGGAAAGGCGCGTTGAGGATCACCGAGTACAGAACGGAGCTTGATGGGGAAGCTTGAGGCCTCAAGGAGAATGAATGTTACCGTGAGCAAGATGAGGACGATGTTGGAAAGCGCTGAACCCACCCCTGTGAGCAAGCCGGCAGTCAGGCTCATCGCCGCCCCCGGATTGAGGTACTCAAGCAAGACCGAGTCAGTGATTACTATTTCCTTCCTTGCCAAGAGCGCCTTGAGCGCCAAGACTTGCTCGTGCAGGCGTGCCTGATACGAAGGCAAGACGTCGGAAAAGGTGCTGAGAGACGATCCTACCACTGCACCGATAATCAGCAGAAGAGTAATCATGCCTGCCATTACGATCATCACCGCTACAAGAGAAGGAACGCGTTTTCGTTCTAGCCAGAGTACCGGCGGCGTTCCGAGGAGAGCGAGGAAAACAGAGACAAGGAACAATGCAACAACCGACTGTGCCTGATTGATGCCGTAGATGACAATCACGAGCGCTGCCGCGATAACGAGGAAGCGCGTTCCGTTAAGAGCATTACTTTGATCAGCCATAAGAATTCGATTATATTTTCTTCATTCTCAAATCGGAAATCATCGCAATGGCGGAAGCAAAATAGAAAATCACAAACCAGCCAATGTTTGCCTTGGCAAAGAAATATCCAAGGTAAGCAATCGTTGAAACTGCGGATGCAGCCAATGGAGTTGGAACACCCGTGAACCCCTTTTGCTTATGTGTCGTGAAGTAAGCCAATCGCACCGCTGCCGCGCCAATATTCAAGAATCCGGCAATAAACATTGCAGGACCGTTTATCCCGACAAACCAACCGAACACGACCGATGCGGCAACCGCCATGAAATCCGAGAAGCTGTCCAGGTAGATCCCCAAGACCCCTCCACCAATAGTTCGTGCCAGCTTCCCATCAGCATAGTCAAAGATGAATTGCGCGAGAATCAGCGCGTATGCGGCTGCAAAAGCCCCTTTGAATGAACAATACACCGAGGTAGAAACGCACAGAAGACCAAGAAGAGTAGGCAGATCCGGCCAACGCAGTGTACGAAGTTGTTTGAATATCATGGTTTTTTTTGCGACTGAGAATGTGCAGCAAAACCGCCAAAGAGCAGCACTGGCGTAAAGAGTTCCTCCCACGTTCTGCCGAATTCCATCAGAACACCCTCGCAGCATCTTTGATCTTTTAGAACCTCATCGCGAATTGGCTGATCGACTTGCATGAGCAAGAATGTTCCGGCACCTATGACACCAAGTTTTGGCCAATTACTCGCTTCCAATTTGGTCGGTGCGGCAGCTTCCACAATTCACGAACGACGTTGATCTATCGACGCATCAAGATGAATATTCCAGCGAGGACGGCGAGGATCGCCAAGATCGTTGCCAGGCCGTTGAAAAACACAGCCGGGACAAGTGCTGCCACACCCGAGACTATAAGCCAGATGCCCAGCAGCAACATCCCTACGTTTTTCTTGAAGTCCATGGACATATTCCTTCCCTTGTGAGTTCGATGTAAATGCGATCAAGGTGTAAGTTACTATTGTGACTGATCCCCCTCTCCGCAGGTCGTTCAAGAACATCCATGTTCTTGTTTACCTGCGGAGTGATTCAATTTCCCAACATTCCCATTCCGATCTTTTTTGTGTTGTCTGTTATTTTTTCGCAGGTTTGTTGCCGCGACCCTTTTCCTTGCCTTTACCTTTATCGTGCTTTTGTTGCTTTACCCAGTTATTATGCTCGGGATGGTTTTTGTTTACAAAATATTTTGAATCACGGCTATCGCGGATCGGCTGCTGATCGTGACGACCTTTATATGAGGAATATTTTTCTTTATACGTTTTGTCGTTTCGATACGGTGCCGGCTCATTCAACACTACTTTGTAAGAATGATACAAGTCATAACCACGATAACGGGAAGGCAACGATGAGCTGCTTATCCAGCGTCTTCCTTGATTATAGAAAAACCTCTGCCGGGGAACATTGTAGTAAACTCCAATGTCCGGCAGGTAATAATATTCAACATGATCGTAACCAGTCGGACCCCAAATTGGTTGGCGATCTACATTGAAGCTGAGATTAATCCTGAGCTGTGCATCGACAGTGCTCGACAAGAACACTGCTACGGCGAATACAAGTAAACGGCGCATAATGTTTTTCCCTCGATGGTAAATGTGATTGAAATGAACCCGGTCCCGACCTGTCGGGATTCCGGCCATCTGTCAATTACGATTTCGGTATGATGGTTGCATTTGTTGTGCACATCAGATTTACGTTAGTCAAGCGTAATGCTAATCGTGAGGGGAAAGACAGATGACATGTGGATTCGGTTTTCCTTTTGCTCATGGAGATCTACGACCCAGGTCGCAACACAGTAACCGACTGCTGCGCCGAGAAATTCATCAGATGACCAGTGATGATCTTGATAAACTCGAGAGACTAATGTTAGTGCGGCCGGTAAGTAGGCTATTCCTTTTAACCAAACCGGTTTGGCGTTCCTTGAAAGAACAGTGCATAAGACAAATGCAATAGTATTGTGCCCACTAGGAAGCGACTGATAAGCTTGTTTAAAAGAAAACGATGAGAATGGATGAAACGACCTAGAGCCCTCGTTGACATAAGGTCTTGTCCTGCCAATTGCGATCTTGAGGAGCTGAGTAACTGCGCCGGCGTAGAGCGAAGCCTGCCCGATCTCATAGGCAATTTTCCTTGTTCCAATGTCATCTGTCAGCAATGAATGTGCAGCAAAACCGCTAAAGAGTAGCACTGGCGTATAGAGTTCCCCCCACATTCTACCGAGTTCGATCGGAACACTTTTGTAGTACCTTTGATCTTTTAGAACTGCATCGCGAATTGGTTGATCGGCTTGCATCACCAAAAATGTTCCTGCGCTTATCAGACCGATATTGAGCCAATCACTCCCTTCCCATTTGGTCGGTTGTTTAATAAAACTCCAGGTCTCATTTCCGAACTGAGAGAAAGTATATTTTAGTTGTCCGAAGAGGGAGGATTCACATATGATGATCAAGAGAAGTGATAAATAAATCCCACGTTTCATTTCGCACTCCCTTCCCATTTAGTCGGTTGCTTGATAAAGTCCCAGGTCTCATTTCCGAACTGAGAAAAGTTGTACTTGTTCCGCTCTGCGGAATCCCGTGAAGCGGGATTTTGTGCAAAGAGGTCTGCTTTCCCAAAAGGGGAAGATCCGAATATGACGATGAGAAGGAGTGGTATAAGAAACCTAAGTCGCATTGATATATCCAATCTTCTATGTTAGAAACACAACGAAATTCATTTTAAAAAGTGCACACGCCTATTTTAAAAAATCCGGCTGCCATTTCATACATATTCCCATTCCTTTAAAAGAAGGATACAACCCCAATGAAACGTTTTCAATTTTGATGCGATGAAACTCTGGGATTAATATGCCGCATAATGCCCCTACTCCAAAACCGACTACTATGTCCGATGGAAAATGCATGAG
>Ga0315554_1000890_pt1 | contig 17740 bp, 16 predicted proteins | sample SalMarSW160370MG_FD_202114 | JGI IMG/M metagenome (GOLD analysis project Ga0315554, IMG submission 202114) | Salt marsh sediment microbial communities from the Plum Island Ecosystem LTER, Massachusetts, United States - Salt Marsh Sediment SW1603-70 ... | reverse complement strand
CGTCTGGTATTCCGGCGATCACATGATCTTTGCCTTGAACAACGTCCCTGCGCTGGCGCTTACCTCGGCGCAGGGAATGGAAGGATTGGCGCAGGTCTCCCACACGCCGAAAGACGAGCCGGACCTGGTGGATACTGTGAAATTGGTGAAGGTGGCCTATGCGCTGCGCCATCTGGTCATCGATCTCGATCTCTCTCGGGACAACTCCGCGTAACACACGTTTCGGCAAACGTTTTGGAAGACGGGATAGAGAACGCTGGGGAAACCCCGTTTATACTTCGCCAGAATTTGAGGATCAATTGATGCTGACGCCCAGGGTCTCTTCAAGGAAATCCTGTATCAAGACCAGCGGGTTTGGATCCGTTTCGGGCGCGATCAGCATCATGCCGTGGCCGCTGCCGGAGTAGAGGTACTTCTGGTACAGGTCCCCCGAAGCGGAGTCACATGCCTTCAGCGAAGGAACGTCACCTTCACTTGCGAGGCACCAGACCGGCACCGCAGGGGGCACATTCGCACCGCTCAGGTCTCGAACGACTTCTGCATACTCCATGCCCAGATAGCTGCCTGGAGAAAGGGAGAAAGCACCGAGACAGGTATCGTTACTCTGGTTGTGGAGCAGGCAGCCATCCGGGGCACCATCCGCGCCGATGCTGGCGCCAATGGCGACGATGTGGTCTGGATCGGTGGTTTCCATCAGACTTACTTCCACGAATGCGGCCTTGGCGTCGATTGTGTTATCGGCCTGATCGCCCACGGTCAAATGGCTCTCGCAGTGGCCGCGGAAGTCGAAGATGAAGACGTTGAAGGAAACATCATCCGGCATGGGGGGGAACCAGGTCGGATCGAGCCACGGCCCTGCTTGCTGTGCGTCACAATCGATGCCTATGGCCATTTCCCAGCCTTCGCTTTCGGCGAGTTCCTCCTGGCGGTTTTGCAGCCAGGGTGCGATTGCCAGCCAGTCCCGCTGATCGCCGGGATACCAATGCATGAGGATCACCGTCGGTGCAGGATTACCGGCCGCTGCGAAATAGTGTCCCACCAATTCCTGGCCATCTTCGGTGGTAAACTGGATGCGCATGGGGAATGCCGCAAGCGGCGGAGCCGCCGGCTCGGGAAGTGTCTCGGCATCCTCTTCAACTGCGGGTTCACTGCCTAATTCCTCCGCGCCGGCTGAAACCCCGATCTCTCGCTCGACGGGTGAGGGGGTATCCGTAGATCGGTTGCACCCCGATAAAGCGACGACAATGATAATGACCGGCAGTCCTATCGTCAGCTTCCAAGAACATGGAAATATGCGCATCGTGCCTCCTGTGCTGGCAAGACCTCAATACGAAGGCTTACAAGTGCAGCGTCCGATCTCTATGAAAATTCTCCAAATCACGACTAAGGGTAGCATAATTCCCTCTCGAGACAACAGCACCTCCACTGTAACAGGTTGCTCCAGGATAGAAGCGATACGTCGGCGTCGATTGCCAGCAGCTTTATCGATGCCATGAAAATCATATAATTGAAAGTGGACCGTCAATGAGTCCACCGAGCGTATCGAATTACGCGGCGGACAGGATGGAGGGAGGAACGATGAAAAATGTCGTGATAACGGGGAGCACGCGCGGAATTGGCTTCGGGATGGCATCCGCCTTTCTTGAGCGAGGTTGTTCCGTGGCGATCAGCGGTAGGGAGCAAGAAAGCGTGCAGCGTGCATTGGAACAGCTGCGGGAGGAGGAAACAGCCGGCACAGCCTACGGATATGCGTGCGACGTGTGCGATGCGACTCAGGTACAGTCACTCTGGTGGAATTCTCGAGAAGACATGGGCCACATCGATATCTGGATCAACAACGCCGGTGTCAACGGATCGCCCAAGGCGGCTTGGGAGAATTCTCCGCAGGAAGCCGAACAAGTCGTGAGAACGAACATACTGGGGGTGGTTCATGGTTCTCAGGTTGCGCTTAACGGCATGTTGGATCAGGGCTTCGGCGCGATTTACAACATGGAGGGTATGGGCAGCGACGGTGGTATTCGAGCTGGCATGGTTCTCTACGGCATGACGAAACGCGCCGTTTCCTATTTCACCCGAGGTTTGATAAAAGAGGCAAAAGGTACGCCTCTGGTGATTGGCACGCTTCGTCCCGGTATGGTGATCACGGATTTGATCACGGATGCCTATCGCGGACAGCCCGAGGAGTGGGATCGTGTGAAGGGCATTTTCAACGTCATCGCCGATCGGGTGGAGACTGTGGCGCCCTGGCTGGTGGATCGGATACTCGAAAATTCTAAAACCGGAGCACGGATTCGCCGTAGTTCACGGCTGCGCTTGATGCTTCGGTTTATTACCGCGCCGTTTATAAAACGGGACGTCACCGGGGATATCGAAATCCGGGATTAAAACAGGAAGAGGATAACACCTCATTTCATTACGCCGGATATTCATGAAGGGGGACCGGATTTCCCGAAAAAGTCTTCTGTCTGAATTTACACTGAGAGCTTTGTTCCGGCCGTCGAGGGGCGCATCAGCTAATAAGCAACTTCACTCGATCAGATTGGCAGATCAGCAGCTTGGTAAAGTGTGAAATTCTTCCAGACACAATCGAACAACCCGTTTACTGCCGTCCGCTCTGCGTTCCTGGGGCCAGAGGAGTTTGACGGCCGCTTGCATCAAGGCAATTTGGCTCGGGTATTCATGAAGATTCTGGACGATGAAATTGCGGATATCCTCATCAGATACGGTATTCAACATCTTCGCCTCAAATCGCGATCGCTTAAATTCCGGGTCTGCATTGTCGATTTTTTTGCTTCACCCAATTTAAAATAACAGATTGTGACGGAACGAACACTTTCGATTCCCTTACATTTGATTTCCTTGACAAAAGCATCGCTTGGTAGAAAATGGAATAGTCCAACTCAGGAGAATTAGATGAGCGATCCGGAAAAAAGACAAGCCGATCCATCCACCTTCGATTGGGAATCTCATCTCGCCGTCAGAGCCAAAGGGATCAATCCATCCATCATCCGGGAAATCCTCAAACTCACCGTGCGGCCGGATGTGATCTCCTTCGCCGGAGGTTTACCTGCGCCCGAGCTGTTCCCCATAAAGGAATTCGATGAGGCGTGCCATCATATCCTCGAGACGGAAGGCGAAATCGCTTTGCAGTACAGCCTCAGCGAGGGCTACATGCCCTTGCGGCAGTTCCTGGCCGACAGCATGTCGCAGTATATGACCAAGATCGAAGCGGATAACATCCTCATCGTCAACGGTTCACAGCAGGGATTGGAACTGATCGGTAAAATCTTCATCGATCCGGGAACCAAGATCGTCTGCAGCCGCCCGACCTATTTGGGGGCGCTGCAGGCCTGGACATCCTATCAAGCGCAGTACATCAGCGTGCCGCTCGACGAGCAAGGCATGTGCGTCGACGAAATCCCTACGATCCTCCGATCTGGTGACTCTCCCCGGATCGTCTACGTGCTGCCCAATTTTCACAATCCGGCCGGGATCACATTGCCCTTGGAACGGCGCGAACGTCTCGTCGAGATCGCCCGGGAATATGACCTGATCATCGTGGAGGACGATCCTTACCGCGAGCTGCGCTATGAGGGCCAGGACATTCCTCCGGTTTACCATCTCGCGCCGGAACGAACGATTTACCTCAGTACCTTCTCGAAGACGCTGGCGCCAGGTATTCGCCTGGCTTGGACCGTTGCCGCAAAACCGGCGTTCTCAAAACTCATCGAAGCGAAGCAGGCTGCCGACCTCCACACGGGAACATTCGTGCAGATGGTTGCGAATCGGATTTGCCAGAGCGGCACACTGCGGAAACACGTCAAGCGGCTGGTCGAAACATACCGCAACCGCCGAAACGTGATGCTCGATGCGTTGGAAGAGCATTGGCCGCAAGAAGCGTCCTGGACTTCGCCGCATGGCGGTCTATTCCTGTGGGCGCAAGCTCCGGCATCGATCAACACGCGGGATTTCCTGGAGACCGCCGTTGCCGCGAAAGTCGCCTACGTGCCGGGTTTCGCGTTCTATCCCTACGAAAAGGGCGGGGAACACGCCATGCGCCTGAATTTCTCGAACGCTTCCGAGGAGATGATCAACGAGGGGATCTTCCGGTTAGGGCGTGCGATGAAAGCCAACATCACGGAAAAGTAGACTCAGACGGATTCCGTCAAACGCTTCGAGAAGATTTACAGACTTAAAGGATTCGGGGTTGATCCGCGTTCGATCGAGCGGTAAACTTGCAGGATTATTTCCGTTCGATTGAGAGACGACCGTTGAGCGTTCAATCCATTCCCTACATTTTCCTTCAGGCGCTTCTGCTCGGAACGAACATGCTCTTTTCGAGGTACAGCCTGGATCAATTCCATCCGCTCAATTTCGTTGGGCTGCGCTTCTTTTTGGCAGGAACGTTGGTGATCTTTCTCTACGCCCTGGGAGGACGCAGAGGACGGACCTGGCCGAGGGACAGGCGTCTCTGGATTCATGCTGCGACATTTGGTATTCTGGGATCGGTCGTTCCCATGACAGCGGTCGTGACCTCGTTACAGTATCAATCGAGCGGGGTTACCTCGGTGTTGATCACCATTGGTCCGGCGATAACGGTTTTAATGGCTCATTTCTTCCTGCCCGAAGAATCGTTGAACCGCAGGAAGGCGCTGGGAGTCGTTCTGGCGTTTTCCGGGGCTTTGGTTCTGGCGCTGCGCGGCGAGACCGGACTTGCCGACGTGACGCAAGCGAATCCGATCGGTTATGTCCTGGTGTTCATCGCCATGATCGCTGCCAGCAGCATGATCATATACGCACGCCGCTTCATGCGGGGATATGACGTCGCCGACGTCACCAACATCCAAATTATCGCCTCGGCGATTTTTATCCTGCCTTTGATGCTGTTATCCGTCGGGCTGGACCTCAGCCGGGTCAATTCGGGTGGCGTGATCGCGCTTGTTTATTCGTCGTTTGGCGGCACGTATGGCGTCTTATTCATCGGCTACTACATCATCGATCACTTCAGTGCCACGGCGGCATCCATGACGGCGTACGTGATCCCGATCATCGTGGCCATCGGCGGCGTGCTCTTCCTGGAAGAACACATCACGGCCGGGATTCTGGGTGGACTCGCTTGCATCGTCGTTGGTCTGGTGTTGATCAACGAATTACATCCTGACAGACATCCGATGAAAAGTGCATAATCGCATCGTTCGTGCTGTCAGACACCCATAGGCCACAGTCGGCGTCGAAAGCGATGCCGGCCAGATTGCCGAACAAGATCCCCTGATCGATCGACGATTCCCAACCGGTCAGGAAGTTCCCTTCGACATCAAAGCATAACACGCGGGCACTTTCCGGATCTGTGACGCAGCTCACCGATTGCGGACCAACGGCGATATAGGGCTTATTCTCCAGCGATTGGCCGTACCAACCTGCGATCGGCCATTCTCTCACCGCCTGGAAGAATCCCTCGCCGAGTTCCTCGAACACCTGCACTCTTTGATTCCAGGTGTCGGCGACGAAAACAGTTCCATCGTCTTCTACGGCGATTCCCACCGGTTCATCCAGGTAGCCCAGATCGAGACCGAAGGACCCGAATTCGGTGATGTAATCACCCTGGCGGTTGAAAACCACCACGCGTTTGTTCCCCGTATCAGAAACGAAAATGCGGTATTGGGAATCGATGGCGACGTCGCGCGGCCCCCAGAACTTCGTCGGTTCACCGCTCTGGCCGAAGGTGCCGAACATTTCCAGGAATTCGCCCTCTGCGGTGAAGTGTTGGATGCGGTGATTCCAGGTGTCGGCGACATAGACGGTTCCATCCGGCGCAACACCGATACCGAACGGCTTGTTGAACGTTCCTTCATAGGCGCTGTTCAACTCGATGTCTCCGTAGCTTCCCCAGGTGCGAATCAGCTCTCCTGTGGGGCTGAACTGCTGGATGCGCTGATTCATCGTATCGGCGATGTAGAGACTTCCGTCCGGGGCGAGGGCGATGTCATGTGGATTGGAGAGCTCGCCCGGCAGAGAACCTGAAGTTCCGAAGGTGAGATCCGGTGCGAGCACGTTCATGCCCTCTTCGTAAGGCGCCGCGATAGTCTGGATGTCCTCGACGGGTATGGCGACTCCGTAATCCCAGACCTTGGCGGCTGTGTCGACGCGGATGTAGAGGCGGATTTTTTCGGAGGGATTCCAATTGGCCAGGGAAAAGTCCTTGTTGGTCAATTCACCATAGGCGCGGTAATCCCGGTTGAACCAGATATCCCACGCCGCACGCCGGTGGGCGGGATCGAAGAGATAGGGTTTGAGTTTTAGCCACAACCTGCGAAAGTATTCGAATTTACTCATGCTGGCGTCCGAAACATCGATACCTTGTTCGATGCGTTCATTGCGCCACTCTGCCTCCAAGTTCGCAAATTTCCAGTTGTAGTAATCCATGTTCGGCCACCAGATGCGGGTGTATTCGAAAGTGTAGAATGCATCTCCCAGAATGGGTTCCAGTTTCGCCCAGTTTGAATTTCCGGCGATGATGATGGGGTAATTGACCAGATCCCGGCTGGGGCTGCTGCCGAAATAGGTGGCTTGATCGTAATTACGCAGGTACCACCAGAAGGGGTAGGTGGATTCGTTGTCGTAGGCGATCTTGAAATCCGGATCGTCGCCTATGCGCTCTGTCAGATCGTCGATCTGCTCGAGCATGATTTTGGGCCCCTTCGCCATATGGGCGTAAACGAGAAATTCCGTCGGATCATCGTAATTGACGTAGGCCGCACGGGCAGATGTGCGCACGGTGACGATCACCAATAAGCTGATGACGATCAAAACGGCCAACTTGCCGACGTTGGCGTTCGACCAGCCTCGGGCTACATAAGTTATGGCCAACGCCGTTCCGGACGCGAAGACAAAGGCGGCAACGAAGGTCATCGTGGCATTGAGTTGTCCGATCTCGTTGCCCTTAAAGGGCGGGTTCTCTCCCAGGTAGACAGCGAGAGCACGCAGGACAGAAAGGACGAAGAGAAGGACAAGGCCGGTGAGCAGCAGGCCGCGGTGTTCCAGAAACCAGTTCCAATCGATCCGTTTCAGGAAGACGCCGATTCCCCAACCTGCGAGCAGGATGAACGGCAGTGCGATGTGCACGGTAATCCAGGGCATTTTTTCACCGGCGAAAGAATAGAGAACCAGAGAAGAGAATCCCCAATACGTGAGGAAGAGCAGCAGAGTGGGGTGCCGTTCCAGTTCACCCGGCTCCTGCTCCGCATCGGATTGCGTCATCTTGCTCTTGATCCATTTCGACAAGCCGACCAGGATCACCACCGGTGCGACGAGAATGGGCAGGAATTCGTAGATCGGGAGCTGGATCAGGGCGTAGTAATACAACGGTTGGCTGCCGCGTTCGACTCCTTGCTGGACGAGCCAATATCCCAGCGAGCCTACCATGCCGGTCGCGATTCCTTGTCCGTTGCTTAAAAACGTCGAATAAAGCAAGAGATAAGGGACGGCAAAAATCCCGGCAGCGGCGGGCCACTTTCGCCAGTTCCAGAGTAATCCGATTGAAGTGCTGATAACGACGAGCACGATTACGATGACCGCAATATTAATCCTCGTCGTGGAATCTTGATAATTGAGTGGATCTAAACCCAGGATCGTGGCCGGAATTGCGGCAAGCTGTGGCAGGACCATGGTGATGAACAGAACCAACAAATCGAGATCGGGAAAATCGGTTCGCAGGTCTTTTCCGAATGCGCGGATCAAACTGAAGAGGATCAACGCTATACCGATCACAGCAGCGACCGCAGCGGTAATGATTCCATAACTTTCTAGGAAATCCTGGTCCATTTCAACGGGAGTCACTTCCGCCGGTTGTGGCTGCCCGGACACTTCCGCCTCGGCGGATGGGACTTCGTATAACTGCAGATGGAAATAACTGTACAAACCTAAGCCTGCACCGAGCACGGCGATCACCAAACCGCTGATAAAGATCCACTTCAATTCGGGTCTGTCTTTCAGTTTTTCGATGACCCGCCAGGCGAAGTAAATCGCCAGGAAGACGAGTATTTGTGCGGTGAAGATGAAGGCAGTTTCTTTGGTGGCGAAATGCAGCGCACCCACGAAAGCGAGCATGTAGAAATAACGCATCTGGCGGGTTTCGATATAGGTGAAGACACCCCAGACCGTGAGCAGCATGAGCGGAACGGTGAGCGCTTCGTTGCGTGCGTATCTCGAGTAGTAGAGCATGAAGGGCGAAATTAATATCAACGCAGCCGTGACGAGCGCGCCTGTTTTACCGAACCAGCGATGGAACAGCCAGATCAATCCTACGGCGAGGACCCCGAAGACGGCGGCGGGCAGGCGCGCAGTCGTGTCGTTGTCTCCAAAGAGGAAGTAGGAAAGCGCGATGAGATGAAACTGAAGCGGTCCGTGGGAGAGTGGATCGTGCTGGTAACCATTGCCTTCCGAAAGCAGCCAGGAGAAATAGACGTGAGTCGTTTCGTCGTGACTCATCACTCGTTCACCGAGATTGTAAAAGCGGCTGAGGACGGCCGCGAGGATGAGAAGAATCAATATCAGCACGTATTTGTCGAGTTTACGATCGAGAAATGGGAGGGATTTCGGACGGGCAGCTTCTGTATGGGTTGAATGCGCTTCAGTCATTCGTGTCTCCGCTTGTTCACTGGATTGACGACGGCCACACATTTCGGATACGCCGCGATCGTTCGGTGATATGCTGCTTAATATACCCGTTTAATGGCCTCGATGGTAGATGTCGGCCCATCGAATTGCATTGTTGGAAGAGATATTTTACGTAGAAAAGGCGTATACATCGAAACAAAGCAGTATATGAGTCAATATTTCCGAGAACCACAGGTGTGGGACGTTAAGTTCGTATGGATTGGTCGTGGAATCCTGTGCCGTCCGTTTATCACATAATAATTTGGACGATATGGGGTAGGATATAGGCGGACTTTCACGGCTTCAAATTTGGGCGGGAACGATGGGATCTGTATTTTAGCTGCCCAGCGTGCTGCCGCCATGCAGAGGGGTTTCATGCTGGACTTTGCGATTTACCCGCAATCCGAACTACCAGCTCCACTCAAGTGGCAAGCGCTTGCCTTCATTAAAACCGAGTGGCCCTTCGTCTTCTCCGGTGAAGATCAATTCCTGACCGAGCCCTGCCTGTCCGATCGAGATCCCGTTCATTTCGTCGCAGCGGAAGGGGATTCGCTGATCGGGTACGCCTCGATATTTCGTTTGTATCTCGACCACGCCGACACGAGGTACGAAATCTACGCCTTCGGGAACATGTTTACCTTTCCGCCTTACCGGAAGCAGGGATACGGAAAACGGGTCCTGGAGATGGCGACGAACTTCATCCGGAAGAGCGACGTGGACGCGGGGATTTTATTTTGCGAATCGATTGTCATGCCTTTCTATCAGGCTTGCAGTTGGCAGACCGCCGGCGCGGGTTGGGACTCCGGATGATTATCATCAGCACGACCACATCGTGAGGATGATTTTGTACGTATCCGAGAAGGGTCGGCGCGGCAGGCCGGGTTTTGACGGCCAGCCGCTGTACGTGAAATGGTTGTGGTGAGCAACGATATCTGTATTACCGGGCGATCTTATCAAATCTGTGTTCCGCCTGTTTCGAGGGTCATCATGCATACCGGAAGGATATCTGCGTAAGGAGGCAAAGATGGATGCGTACATCGATACGGTTTTCACGTTGGATGTCGTCGCTCTCACGATGTTGTTGGCCGGTGCGCTATGGTCTGTTGCCTATCCAGCCAGACGCATCTGGCCTCCTCCCAGGAAAGCGTCCTGGCAATTCTGGCTGACGTGGATCCTCTTCTATCTGGTGTTTGGGTTCAACCTGTTTCTTCTCGTTTTCGACTGGAATACATGGATATTTACGGACGATCTTCGATTTATCATCGGAGCGCCCCTGGTCGTTATCGGCGCGTTGCTCGTTACGTGGGGGATTCGCACGCTGGGCACGAGCAACACCTCGGGGCTTGGGGAGCGTTTTGTCTCTTCGGGACCGTATACGTTCACTCGCAACCCGCAGTACCTGGGGGACACGATCCTTTTTCTGGGACTGAGCGTCGCTGCGAATTCACTGCATTTATGGACCGCGCATATTCTTACCATAATGGTTTTCATGGTGACGCCTTTGGCTGAGGAACCGTGGCTCGCAGCGCAGTATGGAGAAGAATACGTAGAATACCGGAGCCAGACTCCAAGATTCCTCTAATTCTGAATGCTCCGAGAGCTGGCCCGGCCCGGGCGTCGAAACGCCGGAGGCATATGCGCTGTAATCCCACACCGCGATGGGCAGCAGCGGTTCCTCTGGGGAAAGGGCGGTCATCCCCGAGAGAATCGTGAACTGCAGTCGATTTGCTCCCGGATGTTTTCTTATGCTTTGCAGTTATGATTTGAATCTCTTACAATCCATGTGAAACGATCTTCCCATCCGTATGAATCACACCGCCACTTGGGAGGGTGTTACCGTTGCCGTTGTTCGTGATGTTCTACGTCGTAATCGAAATGCTTCTGGGTCCGCCATTGGATGTGCTGATCGATTCCGAAAACGGCCTGCCGCCGGGATACGACCCGGGATTAAATGCACAGGCCGTGCTTGCCATCGAAGGACTTCAAGACGCAGCAAACGATCAGGGGATAACGATCGCGGTCAATTCAGGGTACCGCAGTTTTGCCTACCAGACGGAAGTGTATGCGCGTGAAAATGCAGAACCTGGATCGGATGTGAGCTTGTTCTCCGCGTTGCCCGGGCACAGCGAGCATCAATTGGGTACGGCGTTCGACGTCGTCTGGCCGGGTGTGGCTATGGGAGCCAGCGATCCTCGCAACGATCTTTTGTATGCCTGGCTGGAAGAAAACGCGCATCGCTTCGGATTCGTTCTCAGCTATCCCTACAAACGCGGCGATGTGTGGCCGTATTCCAACCGTTTCATGCCGCTCGTCACGGCGTACATCTACGAGCCGTGGCATCTTCGCTTCGTGGGCGTCGAACTGGCGACTTCTATTTACGATTCGGGATATACTGACCCGAACAGCCCCGTTCTCCCTCAAGACTTCTACCAGGTCTGGCCGTAACATCAATAATTCTGCAGGTCAGGATCCGTCGTTCCCCGTGATTCTGGAATCAGTAATGATTTATCAGCGCTAATTTTGATAGAATCGAACTGAGTATCGTTCCTCAGAGGAGGTTGGAATGGGGAATTCGTTCAAGCTTTTCAGCGTACGCGGGATCGACATCCGCGTCCACGTGACCTTCCCATTAATCCTGATATGGTCTGCGCTTCAATTCGGGTTGTCGCCCAGCGGCGGGACGAGTGGAGCCGCCTTCGGCGTACTGACCACGCTGCTGCTTTTCATCATCGTCGTCATGCACGAACTCGGACACAGTCTGGCAGCCCAGCATTACGGCGTGACTGTGAAACAAATCGTACTGCTGCCGATCGGTGGTGTGGCTCAACTGGCACGCATTCCGGAGAAACCTATTCAGGAGTTCGTCATCGCCATTGCAGGACCCCTGGTGAATTTCGCCCTGGCAATCGCCCTCACGTTCGTAGGCTTGTGGATTGGTGTACGAGTGGGATTGGAAGCAATGATCTCGGCCGTGGGTGGATTCAGTGTGCTTGGATTGTTCGGCTATATATTCACCTCGAATCTCTTCCTCGGCCTGTTCAATCTCTTACCGGCGTTCCCGATGGATGGCGGGAGGGTGCTGCGCGCCGTGATGGCGATGAAACTCGATTACGCTCGCGCGACGTCCATTGCGGTGACGGTCGGCCAGATCTTGGCCTGGCTGTTGGGTCTATGGGGATTCTTGCAGGGCAATTTCTTCCTGATCGTGATCGCGATTTTCATATACATAGGTGCAGGCCACGAAGGACAGACCGTGCAGTTGCGTAACGCACTCGGTGGATTGTCCGTTGATCAAGCCTACTCGCGCGATCTCGAAGTCCTGCATCCCGATTCGACGCTGCGCGATGCGGTCGCGTTGACCCTGAAAACGTATCAAGCGGATTTTCCCGTGTGCGATGGTGAGAATCTGGTGGGAATCCTGACGCATTCACATCTCGTGGATGCCTTGAACCGTCATGGACCGGATGTGCCGCTTGAAGGGGTGATGATCTCGGATTTCAAACCGGTAACGCCGGAAACGGCCCTTTTCGAAGCACAGCAGCACCTTCTCGAAGAACGACTGGACGCGCTGCCGGTCGTGGATGGGAGTGGCCGATTCCTCGGTTTGATCACGACGCGCGACATCAACGAAGCGTATCGCGTGGTTTCGACGCGATCCGACATTCTGCCCCTGGCTGCCGCTCGAACGGATTGACCGCAATTCTGCGGAAATGGATCAGTCGCGTTAGCTGGGTGAGCGCATAGCTCCAATGGGTGCTGTACCTGGGGCGTGAGATATAGTATAAAAATGTAGGAATCATAGTCTCTTTAGATTCAACCCTGCTTTGGGATTTGCGCTGAGGGAGAGTCATTCCCCAGATACATAGGGTCCGGTTTGCGTCAAGCGGCATTCGTGTGCCTGTTGATTCGGTTGCTTGGCGAAGATTACATTTTGATCCGCAGCATTTGAAAGGTTCTACTTATCTGGTTCAGAATCCTATCGTTCGGGCAAAGCCGTGCCAGTTGCCCCATATTCGTGTTGTGATACACTACGAATGGTAAGTGACACCCCGGAAGAGGCTTTCATGGCAGAAGAAGAAAAACGACTGGTTTGTATCGAAGACGAACCAGAAATGATCGATCTGGTGCGTTTGATTCTGAGTCGTAAAGGCTTCACCGTAATCGGCGCAAATGGCGGTGTGGAAGGCCTCGAGGTCGTTCGGCGAGAGAGGCCTGACCTCATATTGCTGGATCTCATGATGCCGGATATGGACGGCTGGGAAGTGTACCAGCAGATCAAAGCGGACGAGGAATTACGTGAAATTCCGGTCGTCGTGGTTACAGCCAAGGCGCAGTCTATCGATAAGGTGTTAGGACTTCACATCGCCAAGGTGGATGACTATATAACCAAGCCCTTCGGGCCCCAGGAATTGCTCGAAAGCGTCGAAAAAATTCTCGGCATGCAAAATTGAACCTAGAGTACAACGTTCTTCAGGGGCGGCGCAGGTCGCCTCGCACTATTTAATCAACATGACGCAATGGATTGAAATTCGCAATCGTTCCCAGGATAACGTGCTCGTCGTCAGGGCAAAATGGTGTGAATCATTTCTATGCCGCTTGCGCGGCCTTACCTTTCGACGCGTGCTTTCGGCACTCACGGGGCTGCTGCTCGTTCAATCCCGCGAAAGTATCGCCGGTGGAACCATTCACATGTTCGGGGTATTTTTCTCGCTCGGTGTGATCTGGCTCGATGCCGACAAGCGCGTCGTCGATCACACGGTCGCCGATCCCTGGCGGATATACACACCCAACGCGCCTGCGCAGTACGTGCTCGAAGGCCAACCCGAAATTCTTGATCGGGTCGCCGTGGGAGACGTTCTGGAGTTCTGTGAGTATGAAGCAGATTAAACTCATCTCTTTGTTGTTGGTCGTCGTGTTCCTTGCTCCTGCTGTCGCAGTGCGCGCACAGTCGCAGGGACCTACGTACGTCATCCAGGAAGGAGATACACTGACTTCCATCGCCGGAACGTTCGGTACGACCGTGGACGCAATCGTCGCTGCGAACGGCATCGAGGAGAATTCGATATTAATCCCGGGCTCCTCACTCACCATTCCCGGATTCGAAGGCGTACAGGGGGAACTGACGACGCAGACAATTGAATTCGGTGAAACACTCGAGAGTCTGAGCTTGCGCTACGGCGTTGCAGAGGAAGATCTCATTCGTCTCAATCGCATTCTCCGGCCGGGCCGTTTGTACGCCGGGCAAGCGTTGATCTTGACTCAATCCGAAAGCAATTCGTCCCCGGCGACCATTTCACGCATCTTGCCCAAGGACGGCGAGGGTAAACTTGCATTGGCCGTGCGGGAAGGCGTGAATCCATGGAGTTTGAATACATTCGAAGACGATGAGCGGCTGTGGGTCATTCCTTCAGAGATTCTCGTCGCCCCGGACGGGGATCGCTCCATTAATTCCCTGCCCGATTCCATCGTGTCGGCGACCTTGCATCCGTCTCCTGCAGTCCAGGGGCATACACTGGTCGTGCGGATCGACCTGGACCAGTCGGGTTGGGTGGAGGGGCGGCTGGATGGAAAGAAACTCAATTTCTTCTCGGAAAACGAGCGTTCCTTGGTGTCACTGCAGGGTATCCACGCCTTGACAGAACCTGGACTCTACGATCTGGAGATTTCCCTGTATCCGTCGCTGGGAGAAGAGCCGGCGTTTTCATTCGTGCAGCCGATTCGTGTCCTGGATGGGGGATATGCGTTCGAAACGATAAACGGGGTCCCGGCGGAGACCGTCGATCCTGCCGTGATCAACCCTGAGCAGGAGATGGTCGAAGAACTGCTTGCACCAGCAACGCCCGACCGGATGTGGGACGGCCCTTTCCAACTGCCGTCGAATTACTACACGGAGAAGTTCCTTTCCGTTTTCGGAACGCGCAGGAGCTACAATTGGGGCGCACTGGAGTATTACCACACGGGAGTGGATTTCTACGCCAAAACGGGCGTCGAAATACTGGCTCCGGCGCCTGGAAAAGTGATCTTCACCGGTTCGCTAACGATGCGCGGCAACGTGACCTACATCGATCATGGTTGGGGCGTCTACAGCGGATATTTTCATCAATCCGAGTTTCTCGTTTCGGAAGGTGAGTATGTCGAAACGGGCCAGGTTATCGGACTCGTAGGAAACACCGGCCGATCGACGGGGGCTCATTTACACTGGGAGATTTGGGTTGGAGGTGCTCCTGTGGATCCCCTGGACTGGATCGCACGAGAATACCCATGAGTTCCGCGTGCATTGATCTAGGGCAGTTGCGCAAAGTACCGCGATGGATGCGGTGGGGAAGGGTGGAGGTCTATTCGGTATCTTCTGAGTCGTCCTCGTCGATGCGATTTGCATAGTAGTCTTCGAGGATCTGGCGTGCTTCTTCGGCATGATCAGCAGGGACGATGATCTCTACTTCTGCCAGCGGACCAACCCCGAACCCATAGATCGTGGTGAGTGCTTCATGGGAAAGTCGAGCTTCGATTCCTCGGGATTTGAGCAGACTGCGCAGTATTTCGGCTTCCAGTACGCCAGAGGTCGTACCAACGACGATGTCATTTTGATCCATGGCACCTCCTGTCTGATGCTTGTAGTATAATGTCAAAGTATCTCCCCTGCGTAGGTTGTGAAGCATAATGCCAACAGCAAGTGGTTTTTCAAGTGACGCATATTGGACGGAGTTCGAGTTATCCGATGATGACCTCGACTTCATCTACAATTTGCTGCTCGAGCGTGAAGTCCCCCTGACTTCTGCGGAGATGTCTCGAGAATTGGTCGAGCGGCGTCTTGAGCAGTTGAAAGAAGATGCCAAGCAAGCCTCCAAAAGCGAGTATAAGTCATACAAACCGGAAGATAGCTACGAGAAGGGTGAAACCCTCGTATTTCCTGCAATCGGCAACGCGGTCGGAGAAGTCGTTAAAGTCCGCCCCGGTGTGAATCCGGACATGGGGGAATTTGAAGTCATCAAGGTCAAATTCGGGAAAGGTGAACCTGCTCGCGAATTTGCGGCTTCTCTGCAAGATCACATACTCAACAATCCTTCCAGCGTAGATGAGGAAGAAGACGGACTCAGTACCACCGAGGGCGTGCTGGCGGTATATCGACGTGTGATCGAGGATCGACTCGAGGTCAGACTTTCGGATGCGGAAGACATTATACGCATCGCCGGGCGTTGGTTCCATAAAGCCCTGGTCGTCGACATCAACGAGGGTCACCTGAACATCGCAGAGGCCGTTTTGGACGTCGCCAATGGTGGGCCTTTACCCACATCGGACTTGCTCGAGCACGTCGGCATACCGCAGGGCATCAATCCACTTCTGATGGAATTCTCAATGGATTATGCAATGCAGGAAGACGAGCGCTTCGACGAAGTTGGACCTGCGGGAGAAATACTCTGGTATCTGAAGCGACTGGAGCCCCCAGAGGTGCTGTATACGCCCCCACGTCTTGAGTCTGACGAATCATCGGTCGATCGCTCCAAACTCACCGATGAACTGCTCGAACTCGAGGCGTTACTTGATGACGAACTCAGCCCCTTGCCTCCGTTGGACGAAAAGCTGGACGACGTCACGATCACCCTGCTTTTTCCGCACTGGCGTGTTGGCACCCTACCGCTGTCAACTCGTTTGCGGCCGATGTTTCCAACGGCGTACGAAGCCCCGCGGATTCGATTCAATTTGATCGATGGACACAGCGGCGATCGTTTCCCCGGCTGGGTCGTGCGCGAGAAGGGATATGTCTTCGGGTTTGACGAGTGGTACAGGCGTTATGACGTGCCTACGGGCGGATTGGTCAAAGTAAGCCGAGGTGGTAACCCCGGCGAGGTGAAAGTCGAAACGTTGGATCGCAGGCGGCATAATGATTGGATCCGAACGGTAACGATCGACGAGGAAGGCAAGATTGGCTTCACGATGCTCAAGCAATCCGTAGGAACCGCGTACGATGACCGCATGGTCGTGGGGCTGATCGACCCCGCGGCGCTCGACGAAGCGTGGATGCGAGGCTCGCAACGCAACCTCCCGATGGATCATTTAGTCGCATATATCTTTCGAGAATTGGCCCGTCTAACCCCGCAAAGCGCCGTTCATGCCCAGTCGCTGTACTCCGGAGTGAACGTCTTTCGACGTATATCTCCCGCGGCCGTGTTTTCGGAATTGGTAAACCGACCGTATTACGAGCACGTGGGTGATCTCTACTGGCGTTTTGATCAGAAAGCATGGACGAAGCCATGAGTGAAGAGAGAAACACAAAACTGGGCAGATTGGTCCGACCGACGTTGGAGACCAAGTTTCACATCGATTATGAGTGGTGGGATCGCGCCGACCGTGGTTTGGAAGTGTATCTCCGCAGCCATCTTTGCCCGGAGCATCAGGAAGCATTTGCCGAACTGGATGCAGATACACTGGTCGATTACGTCGATCCGCAAACTGCAGAGGTTACGCGCGTAGCGGGGATCCAACACACATTGATTTCCCATTGTGCCAAGCAGCCTTCATATCTGACGCCGCAAACGAGTCTGGTTAATGCCGTGTTCCGGGTATTTCTGGCAAACGGTAACACACCCATGACTCCCGAAGAACTCGGGGATAGATTGGGACGCTCACCACGCATGATTCTGCGGACGTTCTCCAGCTCGCGTGTGTACAAAGGCATACGTCCCGTTGCCAAAGAATAGCGTGAACGGACAATCCAGCGATGTTCACCGAGGCAAGAAACGTGTTCATCTGGTATATAATTGGCGGGATTTCGAATCCTGGCTGCACCCATAGTCATTCTGCCCCTGTAGCTCAAGTGGATAGAGCACCGGACTTCTAATCCGGTTGTTGCAGGTTCGAGTCCTGCCAGGGGCGCTGTTCATTGAGAGCATCCACGACTTTCGCTCAACGTTCGATTGGGAATGGTCTTATGACCGCGTGTATGAAAATTTAGTGCGCTAAAATGAATTACGTAAGGCAGCCGTACTCTTTTCAATCTCGAGAATCCTGGAATCGATCAGAAAGGACGACTGCGCACCACACCTGCAGCTGAACTCATTCGCTGCGCTGTTAATCTGGCTTCACC
>Ga0315554_1000884_pt1 | contig 17774 bp, 14 predicted proteins | sample SalMarSW160370MG_FD_202114 | JGI IMG/M metagenome (GOLD analysis project Ga0315554, IMG submission 202114) | Salt marsh sediment microbial communities from the Plum Island Ecosystem LTER, Massachusetts, United States - Salt Marsh Sediment SW1603-70 ... | reverse complement strand
GCCGGTGGCAACGATGTCTGCACCTGTATCGCGTACGTTCTCCATCTTCCGCTTGTTCACCGCCAGGGAATTGGTGTAGTGGGTGAGGATTTGCGTGCCTGCCGAACCGCAGCACCAGTCGGACTCTTTCATCTCGACGAATTCCAGCCCGGGGATGAGTCGCATCAGTTCCCTCGGCTGTTCGCGCACCTTCTGCGCCCGAACCAGGTGGCACGGGTCGTGATAGGTGACGCGCACAGGCAACTCGCCCCGCGGCGGACGAATGGGTATGGAAGCGAGAAACTCGGAGATGTCGCGCACCTTGCTGGAGAAGACCTTCGCTTTCTCGGCATATTCGCTGTCGTCCGCCAGCAGTTCGCCGTAGCGCTTCAGCGTGGAGCCGCACGTGGCGCAGTCGGTGACGATGACGTCTGCCTCCAGCGGGAGGAACAGGTCAATGTTGAGCCGGGCCAGGATGCGAACCAGGTCGGCGTCGCCGTACCCTGCCGCGGGCATGCCGCAGCACTTGACATCCTTTGGGGTGATGACGCGGCAGCCGTTGCGCGCCATGACGTTGACTGTAGCCTGGCTCTCTTCTGCGAAGATGGTGCTCTGGAAGCAGCCGAGGAAAAAGGCGACCCTGTACTTCTCTTCTCCGTAGGCTGGGATCACTTCGGGAATGACCTGTCTCAGCGGGCGCGCCGGAAGTTCGGGCACCATCTGCTCCATGTCCTGCAGTTGCCTGGGCAGGAGTCGCAGGATTCCCAGTTTTCGCGCCAGTTTCTGCAGGCCCAGCCGCTGGTAGAGCAGCAGGGGCAGCATCGAGAGTTCCTGGATGAGCGGGTGCGGGAAGTAGCCATGGAAGATGGGCTTCTTCAGCCAGGGCTGCGGGACTGCCTTGTGGATGACATGCCGCATTTCCATGGCGAGGTCGGCGGGTTTGATGCCAACGGGACAGACGATGTTGCAGGCTTCGCAGTCCAGGCATTTGTACATGTTGTCCACGAGTCCTGGGGTGAACTCCAACTCTCCCTCAACGACCTTTCTCGTGAGGAACACGCGGGCGCGCGGGCCGTCGGTCTCCCGAAGGGTCTCGCGGTAAATCGGGCACGCGGACAGGCACAGACCGCACCGAATGCAGGCCAGATACTGCTCTTCGGTGGGCAGGTGGGGCAACTGTTCTCGAAGCGATGAGTCGGCCATGAAGGGCATCCTCTATGGTGTGTCTACGATGGGCAGTGTCAGGAGCGCGTGGGGCACAACGAGCACGTCGCAGGGCGTTCCGATATCCGCCTCGATGATGGCGAAGGCCTCGGCCATGGTTGAGGCGGGAATCATCTTCGCCTGGCTGACGATGTCAGGATTCTCGCTGCCCACGACGATAACCTTGTTCTTTTCCAGGACTTTGGCCATGACGAAAGCGCGCTGCTCCCCGGGCGCGTAGCCGTACTTCCGCGAGTCATCCAGGATCTGCTGGCAGTCGGCGGCGGTCTTCATGGTGTTGAAGAACCGCTGCTCGCCCACGCCCTCGCCAGCGCCTTCCTCGCATGGGGCAGGAAGGATAATGTAGCCGCCTTCCCTCACGACCGGAGTGGGAGCGAAGAAGAGGTAACTTGCTGCGCGAGAGGCCTGGTACAGATTCGAGTCCTTTGGGTAGCCGATGCCCGCAATGGCTACATCGTACTGCTGGGGGATGGGAACCTCGAAGATGGAGCGGCCAATCTGGACCAGTTCCAGGAAGGCTTCCTCGGGCGCTCCGGCGCGGACTGCGACCACCTGCTTGTTGTCATCCAGGACCACATTGACGATGAAGCGCAGCCCCGCTCGCCGCGCGCCTTCGGTAACTGCTTCGTGGAAGGGGTTGCCTTCGATTTTGCCCAGGCGCGTGCCGGGATGGTCTATGATGGCCGGGCCGTGGCTGTAGGCAATCATGTCCTCGCCAGCAGCGCCCACAGCAACCGTCTTTCGCCCGCCGCTGTAACCCGCGTATTGGTGTGGCTCCACGATGCCTGTGGCAATGAGAAGGTCGGCCTCGTAGGCTATCTTGTGCACGGTCAGCGGTATTCCCGATGGCGCCGTGCCCAGATCTACAAGGGCGTCCGGGTTCTGCGGCTCGTGGTCGATGACGGTGTAGCGGCCAACGATGTCGGCGCCCAGTTTCTCGATTTTCTCCTCGTAGGTGCTGGGACGGTGCATGCCGATGCCGCAGATCAGCGTGATGTCTTCCCTCGCCACCCCCGCTGCTTCCAGTTCTTCCAGAACCGGCGGCACGAGAAGATAGTCGGGGCTGGCACGGGTGATGTCGGTGAAAACGATGCAGACCTTGTCGCCAGGGCGGGCCAGTTCTCGCAAGGGAGGTGACGCCGTCGGGTTCTGCAGCCGACGCCTCACTTCGAGCGGGACATCTGCTACAGGTGGGCGCGTCTTGGACTCCACGACATGGCCATTGAAGCCTTTCGGGAGGTCGAACTGAATGCGGTCTTTTCCGAAGGGAACCGTGTACATCGCGTTCTCCAGTCTCAAGCGGGGAAGGGGATGCCCAGTTCTTCCCCAATGCTTCTGAGCGCGCGCAGGACCTTGGGATGCAGTGGTATGCCCTGAGCCTGGCGCTCGTCCTGCTCCTCGAACTCTTTTTCTCCGTGGATGTAAATGCGCTCTGCACCGGCGGCCTTGGGAGCATTCTTGATGCGGGTGATCAGCTCGTCCATGTCGGCCTTGAACTCGTCAACGGGTCGGAAGCCGTCAATCCGCAGCGCACCGAAGAAGTGCCCGATCTTGGACGGGAGAGGCTTGCCTTCTGCCGCCTTCGGATACACCAGGTCAGCGTAGGCTGCGCCGGGCAATACAGCGGACAGGATGTCTACCAGCAGGGCCAGACCATATCCCTTGTGGCCGGAGTGCAGTTCACCCTCGCCGCCCAGGGGTAGAATGCCGCCCCCGGCCCGCGTCGTGAAGTTCTTAAGAACGCGGGCTGCGTCTAGCGTGCCGACGCCCGTCTCATCGGTGGCCCAGCCTTCGGGCAGGGGCTTGCCCAGACGGTCGTAGACCTCCAGTTTGCCGCGCGGCACTACCGATGTCGCCATGTCGAGCACAAAGGGCCGTTCCTTCAGCGCAGGTGCGGCCACGGCAATGGGGTTGGTGCCGAACATGGAGTTGCGCCCGAACGTGGGCACGACCAGGACGTCAGCGTTGGTAGTGGAGATGCCAATCATGTCCTTTTCCAACGCCATCATTGCGTAGTATCCGGCGATCCCGTAGTGGTTGGAGTTCCGCACCGCGACGAACCCCGCGCCCAGTCTCTCCGCCTTTTCCATTGCCATTTGCATAGCCCAGTGAGATGGGGGCTGGCCCAATCCGGCGTCCGCGTCGATGGTGGCGGTTGCAGCGGTTTCGTACACCACGCGGGGCTTGGCGTCGGGGCGCATCATGCCATCGCGGATGCCGTCCACGTACCGCTTGAGGCGCGCGACGCCGTGGGAGTCCACGCCGCGCAGGTCGGCAGCGACCAGAACCTCAGCAGTGATTTCCGCATCGGCAGTCTCGATTCCGAGAGCGACAAAGGTCTCTGCGCAGAACTGACGGAGCGCGTCTGCACGAATGTGAGTTGGAGCTTCTTCTGCCATAATGTCTCCTTTCTAGATGTCTCTATGTGGCTAAAGGGCGAAAAGGCTGCGAAAGAGCAAAATGAAAGGAACAGAACTGCTGCGCTTCGGGCAATCTGTTCCCGTTGTGTATCCTTGGAATCTGCCTCGCGGCGCTGCGTGGCTGTATCGGTACTGTCCTATGTCTGCGCTTCACTGAACTGGTGTTCCAACTCCTCCAGCATGGTGGCTGCTTCAACCAGCAGATCCAGCGGGTTGTCCTGTCCGACGAAGTATCGGTAGTCGCACGGCATGATGTCCAGCGTCTGGACAATCTGCTTGTGGCGCTTCATAATGGTTCGCGCTGTGGTTCCGTACTGCCGCGCCAGGTCGGTCAGGTCTCTGTCGCGAAAGTTCACCTTGCGCACAGTGTAGTCGAGGGCGGCGGCCCAAGCCTGGGGCGCGCGCTTCACGATGTGCTGCCGCCCCATGCTGATGCGGAATTCGAGCCACATTTGGAGGGCGGCGCCAATCGCTTCCAGCGACATGCCGCTGGCAGTCATCTTTTCGGTCAGGATGCTCTCGATTCTGTCCAGAGCGTTGGTCAACATCTGTTGGAAGCGAGAGGCCACCGGCCCGGCAGCCTCGAGGCTCAGAAAGTCTGCGACCGACTGAAGCGCCTGGTCGTAGTCACCCGCTCGGGCCAGGGCAGCGGCCAGATTCAAGTGGTGGTCGGGGTTCGCCGAATCGAGTCTGATGGCCTTGCGAAGGCTTTCGACAGCCTGCTCAAGTTGCCACTCACGGTAGCGCGCCAACCCTTCTGCGACGAACGTATCCGCCTGCGCTGCACTCTTGGTCTTGGATTTCTCCGCCACGCTCAACCTCCTGTTGAGACCGCGGCAATTATAGCACCGGCCCTGGGTTCGCGCAAAGTCGGCTCACCGTTCGTTCTCTGCTGGCTTATCGGAATCCTCTGCTACCACTCGGCGGAGGGCGGCGATGGCCACCTCGACCATGTCGTCGTCTGGCTCGCGCGTCGTAATGCGCTGGAGGGCCAGGCCAGGAGCCATGAGCCACCGAACCCACCGCCAATCGGCATGTTCGGCGCTGAACCGCAGCCACTCGTAGGATAGCGACGCAATCACCGGAATGAGCACGATGCGGGAGGCGTAGCGGATGAGCAGGGGAGGGCGTCCCAGGAATGCGAACACGAATATGGACAGCACGGCTACTGTCAGCAGAAAAGCAGTCCCGCAGCGGGTATGAGCAGTGGTGTACGTCTGAACTTCGGCGACGGTCAGGTCTTTTCCAGCCTCCAGGGCGTTCACGGCCTTGTGCTCGGCGCCGTGATAGGCGAACACTCGCCGTATATCCGGTATGAAGGAGATGCCCCAGACGTAGGCCAGGAACAAGCCGAGCCGGATGATGCCTTCCACCAGGTTGCTGACCAACGCCGAAGCGATGTAGGGGTCCAGAAGGTTTACCAAGACGAGAGGCAGAACGAAAAACAGCCCGATGGCGATGACGAAGGACAAGGCGATGCTGCCCCAGGCTATCGGCCCGGAGAACTCTACCTCCTCTTCTCCCAGTGCGACATCGGCGGAGAACAGCAGGGTTCGAATCCCCAGCACGAGGGTGTCCGCGAGCATCCCGATGCCTCTCAGAAAGGGCACTCGGACCAGCGCGCTGTTGTAGAATCGCCCCTTCAAGGGTTCGCAGTGAACCAAAACCTCTCCGTCTGGCTGGCGCACCGCTACGGCCATGCTGTGGCGGCCTCGCATCATGACGCCTTCGATGACTGCTTGTCCCCCGTAATGATACTGTTCTGCCTCGTTCTGCATGACTCCTCTGCTCTGAAAGTTTTTACGGCGCCTGATTGTATACGCGACACTGGGGAAGTGTCAACTTGCGCCCCCTACGGTGGGAATGAAAAGGCAGGGGAGGCTGAGATGTGGAGTGTTGGCTGCGATGTCTGGTTGAGTTGACTGCCCCTGCACGATTGAGTATAGCCAATCTGGACTTCTGGCATATGATTTACATCATGTTGGGCAGTCACCTATGTGCAGGACATGAAGCAATGCGCGGCGTTTGCGGGAGCAGAGGCCGCGGGGTATACTGGAGGGCGCATCGCTGGCGGTGGCGGCTCTGCACCGTTGGGCTGCGCAGTGCGGCTCGCCACTGCCGAACCGGGACGCATTCCCCGAAGCCTTTTAGCCGGGAAGACGTTATGGGGAGTGGAGGCACGTATGCGGAAGCGCAAACTGCTGGCAGCGGGACTGCTGCTGGCGCTTATGGTGGGCACCGCGTCGACCGCTGAACATGGCAGCGGTCCGTCTTTCAGCGCGGGGCTGCTGTTTCCTGCAGGGAGTGCTCCCGTGGCTTTGGCGAGCGCGGATTTCGACAGCGATGGAAAGATTGACATTCTCCTCGCAGACCGAGATGGCAGGGCGGCGTTCTTTCTCAAAGGGCTCGGCGGCGGGACTTTTGGCTCTCCTGTGCCTTCCCCCCTGGGCATCTCCCCGGCCGACGTGGCTGTCGGAGACTATAACAGCGACGGCCATCCGGACATCGCGTGTACCAGCCCGTCAGATGGCACTGTGCGCATCAGCCTGGGCGCAGGTGATGGGACCTTTGCCCCAGCCGGCACGTACACGGTGGGCAGTTTTCCGTCGGGACTCGTGGCCGAGGATTTGGACGGCGACAGCAATCTCGACTTAGCGGTGGCCTGCCAATCCAGCAACAGAGTCGACTTGCTTTGGGGCAACGGCAATGGGACATTCGGGACATCCCCTCCGATATCGGTCGGGGCGGGGCCGGTTGCTGTCGTGAGCGCCGATTTCAATGAGGACACCGTTCCAGACTTAGCAGCGCTGAACGAGTACGCCAATACCGTGTCGGTGCTGGTGGGCGCTGGCGATGGAACTTTCACAACGCTTCCTGCTATCGCTGCCGGCACGGGACCGAAGGCTCTCATCGCGGTTGACGTGAACCTGGATGGGCACGTTGACTTGGCCATGGCCAATCGCTTGACCGACAGACTGACAGTTCGGCTCGGGTTGGGGGACGGCGCCTTCGGCGAGCCAGTTGCATTTGCGGTGGGGCAGGGCCCAGTTTCCGTGTCCTCCGGCGATTTGAACGGAGACGGGCTTGCGGACATCGTGACTGCCAACTCCGCCGGGAAGACGTTCTCGGTGCTTCTGAGTCAGGGTTCTGGCGCATTTGCGCCCGCGAAGAACATCCAAGTGGGAGGGGAGCCTGCCGCGGTCCGTGTAGGGGATTGGAACGGGGATACGTGGCAAGACGTTGCGGTGGCAGATGTCGCAAAGGGTCGCCTCGCTGTGCTTCTGAATGACGGACAGGGCAAACTGCGGAGCGCAGAGGCATACGCTGTGGGCGATATGCCGCTGAGGGTTCTCAGCCGTGATTTGGATGGCGACGGTTGGCTGGACCTGGCCGTGATGAACAGCCAAAGCCGAACCGTTTCGCTTCTGCGGGGTCGGGGCGCGGCGGGGTTTGAAGCCTGGGAAGCCCTGCCGACAGGCAGTTATCCAGCGGCGTTGGCTGCAGGAGACCTCAACGGCGACGGTCGGATGGACATCGCCGTCGCGAACCAGGGAAGCGGAAGTGTCTGGGTCTTCCTGGCGAACGAAGTCGGTGGATTCGAGGATGCAGCCGACTACTTTCTTTCGGGCTGGCCGGAAAGCCTTGCCGTGGGAGACTTCAACAGCGATGGCAACTTGGACTTGGCCGTCGGCGATACTTTCGAGGACGCCATAAGAGTTCTGTTCGGTACCAGTGAGGGGACGTTCTTGGAGGCAGCGTCATCGTACCCAGTGGGACGCGACCCGCGCTCCGCGGCGGTAGGCTATCTCAACGGCGATGGCTACCTTGACTTAGTCGTGGGTTGTGAGACAGGGAATCAGGTTTCGGTGCTGTTGGGCACTTCCGGCGGCACGTTCACAGTTTCCTCCTATCCTGCCGGTGGCCAGGTCAGTGCTATTGCTCTGGGCGATGTGAACGGTGATGGGCGGCTGGACGTGGCGACAGCACTTCGAGATAAGGCGCAGGTCGGCGTGCTGCTGGGCACGGGCAATGGAACGCTGGCTGCCACAAAGCAGTATGGGGCTGGTGAAGGCCCATCTGGCCTGATCTTGGCGGACGTCGACGGGGATGGCCGTTTGGATGCCGCTGTCACGAATCGCCTTGGCGAGAGTGTCTCGGTGCTCCTCGGCGTGGGCGACGGGACGTTTGGAGACAGACTGGACTACAGCGCGGGGCAGTGGCCAGCGGGAATCGCGTCCGGTGATTTTGACGGCGATGGAGACAGCGACCTGGCTGTGACCGACGTTTACAGCGATGTGGTGTGGCTTCTGTGGAATACGAATGCGCCCAGCCCTGCGATAGCGAAAGGCGACCTCATCGACCCAATCGAGGCGGGCTACAACGAGTACTATTTCATCACCGTAAGCAATCCGCGGTCGGTGCCGATTACGCAGGTCGTGCTGACCGATACACTGCCGACTGGACTGGATTTTGTGAGTGCGGACCACGGCGGTGTGGGTCAGTGGGGCAGTCCGATAGTGACGTGGAATTTGGGCACAATGGCTCCTGGCGAGGTCATGACGATTCGATTGAACGCACACGTGCGTTCGAGTCTCTCTGGCGGCACCGTGTTCACCAACACGGTAGTCCTGGACTGTGAACAGTGTCAAGTGGCTACTGCCCTTTCAGAGACGATGGTTAAGTATCCGCCAACTGCGACACCCACGCACACTCCGACTCCGGGACCAACTGCGACACGCGTGCCGTCGCCGTACAAGGCGTATTTGCCAATCGTCTGGGTCGAGCAGTAGGACAGGTATGCGTTCAAGGCCGAGCCGGTCCTTGGGCTTGGCAGGAGGTGGCAAGCATGGGCTTCTTCCGTGACACAGACCATCTGTACGGAGTGCTGGGCGCGCTTTTCGAGAGGTTGCGAGTTGAAGAGGAAATCGCGCGGCGCTTGCGGGAAAGCGACTTGACAGTCCGGTTCATCTTTCGGGAGCCGGATGGCGCCATCACCGTCAATCTCACTCAATGGCCGATTTCTTTCGAGTGCGGCGAGTCGGAACTGCCTGCCGACGTGGAAATGACCCAGTCCGCGGACACGGCGCACCTGTTTTGGTTGGGCAAAATCAATGTGCCGTCTGCGATTGCCACGCGCAAGATTGTGGCACGCGGCTCTGTTCCCAAGGCATTGGCTCTGCTGCCAGCGATTCGTCCGGCCTTCGATATCTACCCTGCGGTGCTGGAAGACCTGGGCGAGAGGGAACTGCTGGAGGCGGCGCAGGTGACTGAGACAGCGCGTGGCAGACGTTGTGAGGGGCTGAAGGCGCTTCTGTCGCGCTTTCGCGCCAGGCCATCCATCGACTACAATTCCCTGAACGAGCATCTCATCCCCCTTGCCGACGAAGTCACTCCCTATGTTGAGCAGTTCTCTCCGCAGAATCTGCCGTCGAACGAGGGAGAACTCAGAAGGGAAATGCTCCGGCGGATGATGCTCATCCGCGAGTTTGAGAAGGCACTGGCTGCCGAGTTTGCCACGGGAAACCTGCCCTCGGAAGCACTGCACCTGTCGATTGGGCAGGAAGCCACCGCGGTGGGCGCGTGCTTTGCCCTGCGGGAAGATGCCTACATGACCACAACCCACCGGGGACACGGCCACATGCTGGCCAAGGGAGCAGACGTCCGCGGAATGATGGCCGAAGCCCTGGCAAAGGTCACTGGACTGTGCAAGGGCAAAGGCGGCTGCATGCATGTGACAGATGGCAGAGTAGGAGCGGTCGGCGCGAACGGCATCGTCGGCGCTTCTGTGGTGCTTGGGGCGGGTGCGGCCTGGTCTGCCAAATATCGGAACACCGACCGTGTGGCGGTGTGCTTCCTCGGAGACGGCGCAACGGCGCAGGGGATGTTTCACGAGGGCATGAACTTTGCCGCTGTCCGCAAGTTGCCGCTGGTAGCCGTGGTGGAGAACAACCTGTACGGGGAGTTCACGCCGTTCTCGGAGCACTGCCCTGTCGAGCGCGTTGCGCAGCGCGCCGCCGCGTATGGCATTCCGGGGATAACGGTGGACGGAAACGATGTCTGGGCCGTCTATGACGCTGCGAAAGCGGCGATTGAGAGGGCCCGCCGCGGCCTGGGGCCGACGCTGCTGGAGTGTCTGACCTATCGGATTTCGGGGCACACAGAGGGCGAGGCTGCCGAATATCGCTCGGATGAGGAAGTAGAGGCCTGGAAAGAGAGGGACCCAATCGAGCGCCTGGCAGAGCAGTTGCTGGCCGACGGGCTTCTGCACGAGCACGACGTGCAGCGAATGCAAGACAGTGTGCGGGGAGAAGTTCGGGCGGCGCTGGAGTTCGCGGCGTCGAGCCGCCAACCGCCGCTGGAGGAATTGGATGCGGACATCTTTGCGCCGGACCTCCGGATTCTGTATTCCGCCGAGCCTGTTCCCCAGGGGAGGCGAGAGATCACCTACGCGGCCGCCCTCTGGGAGGCGCTGGCGGAAGAGATGGGGCGTGACTCGTCGGTGTATCTGCTGGGCGAAGATGTGAGCACGGGCGGGTATTTCTCCGTGAGCGCGGGCCTGATTGACGAGTTCGGGCCGATGCGGGTTGTGGACACTCCCATCAGCGAGTATGCGATTGTGGACTCCGCCATCGGCGCGGCAATGACCGGCTTGCGCCCTGTGGCTGAGATTATGTTTGAAGATTTCCTGGCGTCTTGTATGGACCCGCTTCTGAATCAGGCACCCAAATTGAGGTTCATGTCGGGCGGCCAGTATCGGGTCCCGCTTGTGGTGCGCACTCCGGGTGGGGCAGGTGTCGGAATGGCAGCGCAGCATTCGCAGACCCTGGAAGGGCTGTTCCTGAACATCCCGGGGTGGATTCTCATGGCGCCCAGCACGCCCTATGACGCGAAGGGTCTGCTGAAGGCTGCGATTCGCTCCAACAATCCCGTGCTGTTCTTTGAGAACAAACTTCTCTACTCCAGCGTCGGCCCGGTGCCCGACAAGGACTACGTGCTTCCCATAGGGGCCGCGGATGTGAAGCGTGAGGGCAAAGACCTGACCATCGTCGCAGTCGGCGCGACGGTACCGTTGGCATTGGAAGCGGCAGAAGAACTGGGCAGAGAGGGTTCTGCTGTGGAAGTTCTGGACCCTCGAACGCTGTATCCCATGGATTGGGCCGCCATTGCGCGCTCGGTAGTGAAGACGGGGCGGCTGATGGTGGTGGAAATGGGCCCGCTGACGGGGGGAGTGGGCTCGGAGATTGTGGCGCGGGTGCAGGAAGTGGCGTGGAGGGCGCTGAAAGGGCCGGCTCGCCGGGTTGCAGGAAGAGACGCCCCGATTGCCTACAATCGGCGGCTTGAGAATGCAGCCGTTCCTGACGCGCAGCAGATTGCGGAAGTTGCCCGGCAAATGCTCCGAGGCGGGTGAGCGGAGCGGCATTTCGGTGGGGCAGGGTTTTCGAGAAGCGTGCGTTTTTTGTGCTTTACGCCCATTTGTGCTATAATGAATGCACTTGGGGATGAATGGTCTCGACGGGGGAGGCTGAGCAAGGACTGCAAGCCGAGGCGCCCAACCGCGATAAAATGGGCACCCAAGAAGTGCGAACACTGCACAAAGACCGGCATTGGCTCTCGCTGCCTAGTCAGTAAAGAGTCACTGCTCTAGCCGCTCAAGGGCGGCTACGTCCCACCCGCTTCCCTCCCGGTGAGGCGGAGCGGGGCGACACCAAGACCGGGATGCAGCCCCGCGGATGCCGATATGAGGGAGTCAAGAGAATCGGCTGGCCTTGAGGGGACTCTGTCAGCCGAGGCCCCTTGGGGCGACGAGCAAAAGACTGGCTAAGCTTGTAGGATGTCCTTGTTTGAATCCTTCGGACGCGGGTTCGATTCCCGCCATCTCCACCTGAGGATGGCTTGGGCGTTGCATGTTCAGCGCACGATACTTTGACACGCCTGTGGCAATTGTCTATAATGAAATCGGCTGCCGCAGCAGGCAGCCGTTTTGTTGCGAGTGGAAGATAATGAAGTTCAATGTGGCCCAGTTGCTATTGGGGCCGACCGGCAGCACGCGGCAGTTTGAACTGGACGATGATATCAGCGGTCTGGACCCGGAAATCGTTCCGCGCAGCCCGCTTGAGGGGCAGGTGAAGTTCACGCGCGTGGGCGGCAATGTCCTGGCAGAAGGGCACGCGGAAGTGGATTTGGAACTGATTTGCGCGCGATGCCTGACTCCATTTGTCCGACGCGTGTCCATAGATATTCTGGAGGAGTTCGAGCCTACGGTGGTCCTGCCGGCCAATCGGTCGCCGTCCGGGCCCCCGGAGGACCCGGCCCTCGTCATCGACGGGCGCAACATGCTCGATTTGAGCGAAGTCGTTCGGCAGGATCTGCTCCTTGCGATGGAAGACTACACCCATTGCAGTGAAGATTGTGCCGGAATCTGTCCCAAGTGCGGGCAGAACTTGAACGAAAAACGCTGCGAGTGCGTAGAAGAACCGATAGATTCGCGTTGGGCAGCCTTGGCTGCTCTGCGCGATGATTCTGCAAAGAAATCTGAGACACCAACTTCAAAGGAGTGAGTAGAGTGGGTGCACAACCGAAGGGAAGAACGTCCAAGGGACGCCGCGACCACCGTCGCTCGCACATGGCACTGGAGAAGACGCACCTGGTAGTCTGCCCTCAGTGCAAGAACCTGCGCCTGCCGCATCGCGTCTGCCCTACGTGTGGTTACTATCGCGGCACCGAGGTCATTGAAGTCGAAGCGGAAAAGTAGACGCCTTCTTGTTTACGAAAACCGTCTCCGGCCGTGCCGTCTGGATTGTCAGCGCACGGCCATCTTTTTCGTATTTGGCTACCTGGCATGAATGGCTTGACGAGGCGCGTGTTGTGCGGTAATCTAGGTAGGAGTTCTGGATTTCCGGTTCGCGAGGAGATGGCATGGATGAAGAGAAGATTGGCAAAGTCACACTTGCCCCCGGCGTCTTGACAACCATCGTTCGCCTGACTGTTCTGGGCGACAAAGAGGTAGCGCGACTGTGTCGAGATTGGCGTTCGGATGTGGGCCGAGTGTTGGGCGTGGGTGGTGTAGAGGACGGTGTGCGCGTAGACGTCCAGGGGAACAGCGTGGCTGTCGACGTACACCTCGTTGCCAAGTTTGGCGCGAACCTGTTGCGGCTGGGGCGGCGGCTGCAGGATGAAGTAGCCCGGGCCATCAACGAGACCGTGGGGCTCGTGGTCAGGGAAGTGAATGTCTATGTCGAGGATGTGGCTCTCCCCAACGCGAGTGATTAGGTGGAGTCGGTGTGAAAGTTCGACGTCGTGCTCGTATTGTCGCCTTGCAGGCACTCTTTGAGATTGACAGTGTAGGCCACAATCCAAACATGGTCTTGAGGCAGCGTTTGGAGGATAGGCCGCTTCCATCAGCAGGTGCGGCGTTTGCGGAGAAGCTGGTGCACGGCGTCCTGGCGCACAAAGCCACCCTGGACGAACTCATCCAGCGCAACGCCCCACAGTGGCCCGTCCATCAGATGGCCATCGTTGACCGTAATATCCTTCGAATCGCCCTTTTCGAGTTGGTTTTGGATAGAACGACTCCCGTGAAGGTGGCAATCAACGAGGCTGTCGAGATGGCCAAGATGTTCGGCAGCGAGAGTTCCCACAGGTTCGTGAACGGCGTGTTAGGCAGTGTCGTCACGCAGATGCAGGCTTCTGGGCGCATTTCGGGCAAGATAACACCTTCGGGTCATCCGACTGCGTCAGAGGAGAAGGAGAGACTGGCATGACGCTGTTTGGCATCGGGCCCATCGAGTTGCTGGTGATTTTGGTACTGGCGCTCATTGTGTTTGGTCCCAACAAACTTCCAGAGATTGCCCGCTCTCTGGGGAAGGCGCTATCCGAACTGCGGCGCACCTCGCAGGAAGTGACCAACACAGTCATGCGCGAATTGGATGTCGATTCCGAACCTGAAAAGGCGCCAAAGCCGCCCCCGAAGATTCCCCAGTCCGTCCAGGACGCCGTTCGCAAGATGGTGGAGGCGCGGCCCCAAGAACTGTCGTCAGGGGAACCTATGGCACAGGAAGGCGAACCGACTGACGACGCGCAGGCACCTCCTCCTGAAACTGTCCACTCACTCGACGAGGTTTGACTTGCATGGCAGAGTCGCCAAATATGACTTTGTTAGGACACCTGGGAGAACTGCGTGACCGCCTCATTAAGGCTGGAGTGGCCCTGGTGATTGGCACGGCCTTGAGTCTGTTTCTGTTTACACCGGCGCTCTTTGACCTCGTGATCAAGCCGATGGAGCCAAACAGGCCCGTGGCGCTGCGCCCCACTGAGACAATCATTGTCTACTTCAAGTTGGCGCTAATCATCGGGCTTATCGTCAGCATGCCGGTGGTGCTCTACCAGACGATACGCTTCATTGCTCCAGGGTTGACGGCCCAGGAGCGACGCTCCTTGACCTATTTGCTGCCTGCCGCGACCGTCTCTTTTGCGCTTGGGGTGGCATTTGCTGCGGTTGTAATGCTCCCTTTCAGCATTAAGTACCTGCAGGGATTTATGGGCGACATTGTACGTCCGACCTATTCGATTGATGCATACATCTCGTTTGTCACAAGCATGCTGTTCTGGGTTGGCGTGGTTTTCGAAACGCCATTGGTGATTTTCTTCTTGGCAAAGATAGGCGTGGTGACGCCCCAGTTCCTCTCCTCGAACAGGAAATTCGCCATCGTCATCGTCGCCGTCGTCGCCGCGGTTGTGACACCGACACCAGACCCCTTCAACATGCTGATAGTCATGGTCCCTCTTGTGCTGTTGTACGAGGTGGGCGTGCTTCTGGCCCGATTGGCAAGACCGGTGGCCAGACCCAAATCGGAATCGGCCACTGTTGCCGGAACTGAAGATGAATCTGCTACGAAAGGAGAGTCTTTCAATGGAGAAGGCTAGAGTCCTCATCATGGGGGCTGCAGGAAGAGACTTTCACAACTTCAATGTCTATTTCAGGGGCAACCCCCAGTATGAGGTGGTTGCGTTCACGGCTACGCAGATTCCTAACATAGAGGGGCGTGTCTATCCTCCTGAACTCGCTGGCTCAGACTATCCCGAAGGCATTCCCATCTATCCAGAGTCTGATTTGGTGCGCCTGATTCGTGACCTGTACGTGGACCAGGTTGTGTTTGCGTACAGCGACGTTCCCCATGAGTATGTGATGCACAAGGCATCCATCGTACTGGCTGCAGGGAGCGACTTCCGTCTCATGGGTACGGGCACGACGATGCTCGAGGCGGCGGTGCCAGTAGTGTCGGTTTGTGCAGTGCGCACGGGCAGCGGCAAGAGTCAGACGACGCGCCGTGTGGCGGATATCCTTCGTGCTCGCGGCAAGCAGGTGGTCGTCGTGCGCCACCCAATGCCTTACGGAGATTTGGTGAAGCAGGCTTGCCAGAGATTTGCGACCTATGACGATTTGGACCGTTACCAGTGCACCATCGAGGAGCGCGAGGAATACGAGCCGCATCTGGACCGCGGGGTGATTGTCTATGCAGGCGTGGACTACGAGAGGATACTGCGCGAGGCCGAAAAGGAAGCCGACATCGTCCTTTGGGATGGTGGCAACAATGACCTGCCTTTCTACAAGCCGGACCTGCACATTGTCGTAGCAGACCCTCATCGAGCAGGTCACGAGACAACGTACCACCCCGGCGAGGCAAACCTCAGGATGGCCGATGTCGTTGTGATTAACAAGGTGGACACGGCAGGCCTGGCCGACATTCTGACGGTGCGCAGGAATGTCGCTGCCACCGCTCCGCGGGCTGTGGTCATAGAGGCGGCCTCGCCGATTCTCGTGGAGGCTCCTGAGGAAATCCGTGGGAAGCGAGTCCTGGTCATTGAGGATGGGCCGACCTTGACGCATGGGGAGATGGCCTACGGCGCGGGCGTAGTCGCAGCAGAGCGCTTCGGGGCCGCAGAAATCGTGGACCCGCGCCCCTACGCCGTAGGCTCCATCGTGCGAACATACGAGAAGTACCCAAACACAGGCGCCGTGCTGCCCGCTATGGGCTATGGCGAGAAGCAGACGCGAGAACTGGAGAAGACCATCAACGCCACTCCCTGCGATTTGGTGATTATCGGCACACCCATCGACCTGCGGCGGGTGGTAAACATCAAACATCCATCTCAGCGAGTGCGCTATGAACTTCAGGAGATTGGACAGCCGACCCTGAAGGACATCCTGGAGAAGCGCTTCGCGTAGAGAGAAGGGAGATTGAGGGGTGCCGCCTGTGGCGCCTCTTGCCGTTTGTCGCGAGCGCAGCCTGGAACTTGGCTGCTGACTCACTTGCGAGGAGGTGCTTCTATGTGTCCAGATTGGGCGGAGACCGAGCGGGAAATCGTTGGGCATCTGCAGACGCTTATTCGATTCGACACAACGAACCCACCCGGCAACGAACTCCCTGCCGCCAGATACCTGCAGGAGGTTCTGGAGCGCGAGGAAATTCCCACTCAGGTGCTGGAGTCGGCTCCGGGGCGCGCCAATGTGATTGCTCGACTTGCTGGGGATGGCACGCGCCGACCACTGCTTCTGATGTCGCACCTGGATGTTGTGCCTGCCGAGCCGGACAAGTGGCAGCATCCGCCATTCGACGGTGACGTTGTCGACGGGTTTATCTGGGGACGCGGCGCGATAGACACGAAGAATCTCACAGCGGTTGAGTTGGTTCTTCTGCTCCAGCTGAAACGGGATGGGGTCGCGCTCAAACGAGACGTCATCTTTGCCGCTACCGCCGATGAGGAGATGGGTGGCAGTGCCGGCATGGGTTGGCTGACCGAGCATCACTTTGACCTTGTGGACGCGGAGTACGCCATCAATGAAGGCGGCGGGTTTGGGCTCGACATAGGGGACAAGCGCGCGTACGTGTGCCAGACGGCTGAGAAAGGCGTCTGTTGGATGCGGCTGACGGCTCGTGGAGCACCGGGGCACGCCTCGACACCCAAAGGCGACAATCCCGTCGTGACGTTGGCGCAGGCACTGAGCCGATTGGGGCAAGCGCGGCTGCCCATGCATGTGATTCCCACGGTACGCGAGTTTGTGCGGAACGTGGCGAACCTGCTGCCGTTTCCTCAATCGCTCCTGGTGCCCCTCGTCCTCAGCCGTCCGGCTGAGCCACTGGTGGCAAAGGCCCTGGCAAAGAACGAGACTTTGGGTCCGCTGCTTGCGGCCTCGATTCGCAATACAGCGACGCCCACCGTGCTGAAGGCCGGGAGCAAGACGAATGTGATTCCTTCGGTGGCAGAAGCGCAGGTGGACGGAAGACTGATTCCGGGCCAGACCCCTGATGACCTTTTCCGAGAGATCCGCCCGTACATCGGCGACAAAGTGGACATAGAACTGCTTGGCACGTCGGAGCCGACCGAATCGAGCTACCAGACGCCATTCTACGAGATTCTTCGCGAGTCGCTGCTGGCGGAGGATTCCAAGGCAGTCCTCATCCCATTCATGATTCCCGGCTCCACGGATGGTAGGTTCCTGGCGAAGCGCGGTGTCAAGGTCTATGGATTCTTCCCGATGAAGCAGGATGTCGCTGAATCACCCCTAGAACTCGCCCACGGTCATAACGAGCGGATTTCGGTTGCGAACATGGGGTTTGCGATGCGGGTGCTCTACGGAGCAGTGAGCAAACTGTGCGTGTAGAGGTCGCACCTGGCTACACTTCCATGGTCTTCCATCTTCCGCCGCGATAGCGGAGGAACGCAAACACACCTCTGAAGAGCAAGTCAACGCTCATAGCGACCCAGGCCCACTGCAGACCGAGTCCCATGACCGTGATGAAAACAATCGTCAACGGTACCCGTATGCCCCAGATGCAGCCGGCGACGATGTACAGCGGATAGCGGGTGTCGCCAGCCCCCCGAAGAGCGCCGTTGAGAATCATTGTGGCCGCTAGTGCGGGCTGCACCAGCCCCACGATTTGCAGTGGTCGGATTCCTTGGGCAACCACCGCGGGGTCTGAGGTGAAGAAGCTCACCAGGGCGCGTGGAAACAGAATGAACACGATGCCCATGATTGCCATGAGAAATGCGCCCATAGCAAAGGCGGTGTAGCCGTTGCGCTCGGCGTGTTCGGGTTCGTTCGCGCCCAAGGATTGTCCGACCAGGGTCGTGGCCGCCACGGCGAAACCG
>Ga0315554_1000880_pt1 | contig 17838 bp, 6 predicted proteins | sample SalMarSW160370MG_FD_202114 | JGI IMG/M metagenome (GOLD analysis project Ga0315554, IMG submission 202114) | Salt marsh sediment microbial communities from the Plum Island Ecosystem LTER, Massachusetts, United States - Salt Marsh Sediment SW1603-70 ... | reverse complement strand
GTTAAATTTAGTAATAAAATCTTGAACTTTTGATTCAATAGTTTTAACATCATTGGCCACTGATACACTTACATCTGCATCTGAAGATTGCATAGCAGCATTCAAATTAAAAGTAACACCGGAAACCAAATCATCTATAATGTTTGAATTTCTGGAAATACTAAGCCCGTTAAAAGTTAATTTAGCGTTCAGTAGTGAATTATTTGAAATATCTGAATATAAAAAACCAGCTGTATCAGGACTGGTAGATTGATCAAATGCGGTGCGACTTGTGCCAATATTCAAACCAACTGAAGATAATGCTGTTGAACCTCCGGAATCACTCAATTCTTTTATTCTATAATCTACTCCAGTATTTTTAGAAGTAAGAGACAATTGAGTATAACCGCTAGCAGGACTAAACGAGGAAGCCGTAACCGCCCCTGAAGCACCTTTTTCTTTTACAACACCTATACCAAGATCACTTACAACATCAAATCCGCTTGTATTGGTAATAGAAATATAATTTTTCGAATTATTGACTGTCAACTTTAATGAAACATCTCCTGGATTTGGAGAATCTAAAACCTTTTCTGCTGAAACACCTGAAATATTAGAATTAATTTTAGCAGCAACTTCATCTATTAAATTTTCATAAGTTCCACCGCCATCAACCGATATAGTTGTTTCGGTACCATTTAAATCTACTGTAAATGTACTAGCACCCCCGGTATATGATGTCGAAGCACTTTTTGTGCTGGATTCAACAACAGCTTTATCTGAATTTATTGCATCTCTAATTTTCTCCATTACAGTTTGATTGGTCTCACTTCCAGAAAAAGTAACTTCGACATTACTTGTAAAATCCGGATTAGTACTGTCCCCGGTCTTTATTATAAAAGTATGAGTTCCAGTTAGAGCACTAGATGTGGAGGAAGCAAAATCCTGAGATAATAAAACATCATTTTTAGCTAATTGACTTACCCTCATATTATAAGCGCCAATAGAGGCTGAGTTATTAACTGATGAAGATATAAAAGTAGTATTTGATGAAGTAGCGGCTTTATTATTAAATAGTGAAGTGCTGTCAGTAATTTTAAAATCAACAAGAAGGCTTTTTAAAGCACTTAGCTTTGAGCTGAAAGTAGAATAAGCCGATGATAAATTTTGATAACGTGTTTTTCTAGTCGAAATTGGTGATAGAATTTTATTTGTTTGATCAGTTATATATGAATTAACTAACGCAGTTATATTTGATGTTGTTAAAATAGTATCTAAAGTACTTGAAGACATAAATGCCTCTATTTATTAAAAGCTGCTACCCAGGATTCTTTAAGTTCGGTAAGTATATTATATACAATCTCATAATTCTTATTTCTCATTTCTTCCTGGCAGTATTGATAAAGTCTTAACAACCCGGTAGAAATTTCACTAACTTTCTTATTACTAAAACTTAAAGAACTGATAAGAACCTGAAGAGCTTCGTTGGTTTTTGCCAGGTTATGCTTTTTGCAATTTACAATTGCAAAATCATATATTTTTATTAAAAGCTGTTTTGGTGTTGCTTGTGTTATTTCGTTTACCAAATATTGATTCAATCTATTCCGGTTTTTAGAAGCGAAAGTTGAACTGTACATTTAATAAATTTCCTGAATATTTTCATTACATAAAAATTCCCGGGGAAGAATTTCCCCGGGTTCGAACATTACCTATTTTTATCTAAAGAGTGCTAAAAGATTTTGAGGCTGAGAATTAAGCTGAGATAACATTGAAGTTGCAACTTGCTGCATTATCTGACCTTTTGTTGCATTCAATTGTTCCTTAGCTACATCAGCATCAAACAATCTTGAAACAGAAGCAGATGAATTTGCTATTGCTGCTGTTAAGAAGTCATTTTTAATTGTCAATCTTTGTTCATAGTTACCAATTTTTGATATCGATTCATCAACAGTATTTTCAAATGTTGCAATGTAAGCAGCTAAACTACCAATAGCTTCTGCTGTTGTACCTGCGCTAGCTAATTGAGTTAATGCAGTATAACCAGCAGTACCAACAGCTTCAACAGTAAATGCAGATGTTGAAAGTGTAGCAGCACCTGACAATGAACCAGAAGCATTATTGAAATAGTCTAATGATAACTTATCTGTAGAATCTGCACCAGTCTGGAAATTAAATTGTGAAGAAGATAATGATGATAAGAGTTTGGTATCATTAAACTTTGTTGTAGAGAAAATGTTGGCGATTTCTGTAGCGAGAGCTTTAATATCACCGGAAATTTTCGAACTATCAGTTGCAGGATTTGAAGAATCAGCAATTTTAGCTTTGATAGATGTTATCAAATCTTTAACACTGGTTAACTGTGATTCTGCAGTAGAAAGCATATCCTGTGCGGATCCAACGTTTCTTTGAGCAGATTGCATCAATTGTACTTTTTGGTCAAGAGATTTTCCAACTGCATAACCAGAAGTATCGTCAGCTACAGAATTAATTCTTTTACCGGTAGCTAATCTTAATTGAGCTTTTGTAGTACTTGCATTAACTGTTGCTAACGCATTATATGCACGTAGTGCATCGATATTTGAGTTTATTCCGAAACCCATAATAAACCTCCATGTTTATTTTGTTTGTTTTATTTACCAGACATCCTTGTCCGGACTACATTATTTAACTAGAATATTTTTATTCTCAAGTCTATTATCGGAAGCAGTTTTTATTTGTTTAGTCTTTCAATTAAATAATTATCATACCCGATTTTTCCACTTTTTTATCAAAATTGCAAGTTTATGATAAGGATTTACTAATTGACTAATTATGATTGTTAAATTTTTAGTAGGGGAATAGATTGCTGCAATTGGAAAAAAGAGGTTTTTTATAAGTAGCAAGTTTGCTTAATTTCAGAGTAAAAGATATATTTTTACACCGTAAACTGCCTTCCAATTTAATTCACTTCAAAGCTTTTAATAATCAACTCATTTTTCTTGATAGAGAATGTTTATGCTATACAAACCGCTTTTACTATGTATTGAAAATGCTTAGACTCCCCATCCAGAGTATCAATATTAATATTAGATTCTTTCATTGCTGATAATAGCTTGGGGGATAGTTTTTCCATTTCAATAACAACATATAATATATTTGTTATTTTAAATCCTGCCTCTTCAAACATATTAAAAATGGATTTACGTGTAAAAAACCTTAGATGTGTACTATCCATAATTCCAAAATCCTGGTATTCCCATTCCCCTTCTAACAATTTTTTCACTACTGACCAATGCCTGACATTCGGAATGCTGGCTACAATTTCCCCCTTATTTGATAATTTTGTTTTTATTTTTTGTAAAACATAATTTGGATCAACTAAATGTTCTAGAACATCTGCAAAAATGATTGTATCAAAATATTTATCCGGCAGCTGAGAAATAGCATCTTCGATAGGACCGGTAATTACCATATCCAACCTTTCAGCTGCCAATGATGCAATATCATTTACATATTCGACACCCCACACTTCAGCATATAATTTTTCTTTTAATACTGCACCTAACATCCCAATTCCACAACCAACATCCAATATCTTTTTAGAATTTGGATTAATTAATTTTTGTACATCCTGCCTCTCATTTTCATAATAACCCTTATCTTCCTTAGCTATCACTTTTAGCTTTTCGATACCATTATCATTATTATTTTTTAAAATTTGACTGGTTTGCTTTATTTCTACCGAATTATTCTTGACGGGAATTTTGTAGTCAGGATTAATAGCTGACAATCTATTAAAAATATTTAATGCATCTTCCAATTTATTTTCTTCATATAAAAACAAGCCAAACTTTGAAAGTGCCTCTTCATATTCCGGAAATTCGTCTAAAATTTGCTTGTATATTTGAACAGACTTTTCTTTTTCATTTTGCCGTGTAAATATTTCTGCCTGGTTCAACAATAAATTTGCCCAATTACTAATTAAAACATTTTTTCTTTCCGGAACATTTTTAATTAATTCTTTCCACTTATTTAAAAATAAAACCCTATTCCTGTTTAAAATTTCTCCCGCAGTTTCTTCTTTATCTAAATACTTAATAATCTTTAATGCTCGAATTGAACCACTCCATTCATGGTTATAACCAGATGATGGGACTATGTAAGATTTTAATGCGGCTAATTTGATTTGCAGTCCCATATCCCATTCCTCGAAATAACATGGAGTATATCGGTTATCGAATTTTAAAATATTTTTATTGAATAAATCAGTTTTTACTGCAAATAAAAATCCGGAAACTGCATCTACTTCAATTGGAGTACTAAATGTGCTTTTATCAAAATAAGCTAAATCTTTTACCTTATAGAAATTAAAAAAAGAGCCTTGTGGTCCTACAATTGCCGCATCAGGTAGTTTTAATAAATGTTCTTCTAATTTTTCAATGGTTTCCCTGCTTATGTTTAAATCCGAATTTAGAATGAATGTAACCGGTGTTTGTGAAATATTTAATCCAATATTCCATGCTCTAGAAACTCCGACATTTTTTTTCATTGCAGCAAAATAATTAATCCTCGGATGATCTTTTAATTTTTCCGCCATCTCAGGAGAATTAAAAATTAAAATTACCTCACCAGGAATATCTTCAAGATCTTGCAACAATTTAATAATGTTATAAGGACTAGCGGGAGACATATCCAATACCGGAATAACAAAACTTCTAATGTTACTTTTATTATAATTTAAATCATTTTGTTTCACGTTAAAATTATTTCCCATTATAAAATCTAACTAAATATTTTTAACTATTTTAATTAATGATTCAGCTGATTTTTCCCAAGTATAATTTTTTATATCTTCCCCAGCTTTTTGTCCTATTTGTTTTAAGGCATCTCTATTATAATATGCATATTCAAGTTTAGAGATTATTTCATCAATATCAGGTTCTTCCCAGTCTGCAATTAATTTTTTGTTATCATCAAATAATTTAAATTCATGCATGTTTTTTAACATTAAAGAATTATTATTTGTAAGTATATCTTTATGGCCGCTGTTAAAAGAAGCAACCACGGGTTTACCGCAAGCCATATATTCCATCAATACCAGGTTTGTACCCCCTTCGCATCTATTAGGAAATAAACCTATATCGGAACTGAGGTATAAATCTCTAAGCTTATTCCCTGGTGTAAGAGGCAATGAAAATACTTTACTGCCGTCAATATTATTTATCTTACATAGATTAACCATAAAGTTTTTCCATGTCTCGTCTTTATATTCATAATTTATATGTTTAGATATTCCCATCGAATGCATTGTGTGCGGCCAGAGGTTATACCAGGCATTTATAAGTATAATATCAGAGAATTTTTGCTGTAATATCAGCAATGCCTTTAATACAAGATCCTGACCTTTTCGTAATTCAAATTTTCCTCCGGAAAAAATTACAAAAAGTTCATTACTCTTTTCTTTTTCACCCGGATGGAAAAGTTCCTGATCTACTCCCTGAATTAAAACACCGGTTTTCTTAATTCCTTTCTCTTTCAATTTCTGTTCATTCCATGAAGAACCTCCTAAAACAATATCATAATTAGCAGCGTTTTTCACAGCAGCATCATTCAATTCATATTCAAAAAATGTATAACCGATATTTTTTGTTCCCCTAACATGATTAAGTCCACTGAAATCATGATTATTTAAAGCATGAAATACTGTACCTTTCACTTTCCCGGTTTTTAGCAATTCCTCTTGTTCATCTATATTTATTATGTTTATCTTATTCGATAATTCTTTCTTTAAATATTTACTGCAAACTCCCCAGCCGAAATTTTCTCCTGAAGTTAAATCCAAGTACAAAGCATCACAATTAGCTTCCGTGTTCCGGCATATAAAAATGTAATATTCCTCATTGTTAGCCTTATAATGCTCAGTAATTTCTAAACCGGTTCTTTTTAATAAGGATTTCCAGACTTGGATCGGGTACAATGAAATGACATTTGATTTATTAATACTTTCTTCCGAAATATTTAAAGACGGCACTATAATTACTAAATAACCTTTGGGCTTTAATATTTTTTTGAGTTCTTTTAATGTATGGTAAGGTGCAAGATTATATTGAAGGGTGTTATTTGAAATTATAAGATCATAGACTTTTCCGTTCGATTCATAATAAAATTTTTCTGAGGTTATTGAAGTACTTATCCTTTCAATGTTTTGATAATAAAGGTTTTTAAGATAATTGCCATCATATCCAAGATTAAGAATTTCTGCATTGTTTTCTAATTTTATTTTGCTGAAAATATTTTCATCAAGTTCAAAAGTAAAACTATCATGGTTACTATTTTTATTTGATAATTCCTTAATTAAATTTTCAAAAGAATTAAAAGACCGATTAATATTTATATTCTTATTTTCAACTTTAGTTTTTACAAAATCGACTAAATCCTTTTTTAATTCTTTAAAGACTGAATTCCAATCGCTTATTTCAGGCTGACGATACAATTGTATTGTTGGATACCAAATTGATTTATCACCTTCCAGCAACCATCTCCAATCAGGCAAATACGGCAGCAAGATCCAGGCTGTTTTCCCTAATGCACCTGCAAGATGAGCGACAGATGTATCAACTGTAATAATTAGATCAAGATTTTCAATAGCAGCAGCTGTATCTGCAAAAGATTTAATATGTTCATCAAGATTAGTTAAAAGCAGTTGATAATCATATGCCTGTATTATGGGGAAGCCTTTTTGCAGACTGTAAAAATGTGTTCCTTCAGTAGAAAGCAAAGAGAGAAATTGCTGTAATCTTACAGAACGATGCCTGTCATTCGTATGAATAGGACTGCCTGCCCAAACAATTCCGATCTTAACTTTATCATTATCATTTATAATATCAGCCCATTTTTCTTTTAACTCTTTTTTGACCGATAAATAAGGAACCTTCGTAGGGATATTATCGGCATTGGTTTTAAAATACAATGGTAAACTTAAGAGAGGGACTTCATAATCATATTCAATATTTGGCCTTTCAACAAAATTTTTTTCAATAATTTCATCGACACTATTAAAATTATGCAGTAATCCATGAAGTTCTTTTCCGCATTCCAATATTATATAACAGCCTTTTTCTTTAAGCATAGAGAGATACCTGATGAATTGTATAGCATCACCCAATCCCTGCTCCGCATATACTAATACTTTCTTTCCTTTTAGATCATATTCTGGTTTAAATGTTTTATCAAATTTTCTTTTACCGAAATCTTTTCTCCCCTGCCTCCATTCATATTCTTTCCATCCTTCTTCAAATTGTCCCAACATCAAAAGAGCTTCCGCCTTATTATAATGTGCCAGGACGCTTTCAGAGTCCAAGTCTATTCCAATATTGAAATATTTAATAGCTTCATGAAGATTTTTTCTTCTTAAAGCTACAAAACCAATATTGCTGTATGCAACCGATTTACCTCCATTATTTTTTTCATCTACAGATATTTCCAATGCTTTATTAAAATATTCCAATGCTGCATCAAAATCATCTTTATGCAGCTTTATGGTCCCTAAATTTATTATTGCGTTGAAATATTTTGAATTATACTTAAGTGCAGAATTAAAGCACTTTTCAGCTTCATCATAATTTTTTAAAGAAGAATATAACAGTCCTAGATTATTGAATGCATCTATATATTCGGGATTTAATTCAATTGCTTTTTTATACTGCGCTAATGCGAGATCATTATTATCCAAATTCTGATAACATACACCCAGACTGTACTGTGCTTCGGCATTTTTATCATTTAATTCTATTATCCTTTTATAACACCCGGCTGATTTTTCAAAATTATTCAGATTGAAATAAATGATCCCGAGTGAGGTTAAAAGATGCGTATTATCGGGAGCTTTTTTAAGAAGATTTATTATTATATCTTTTGCTGCGCCAAATTCCTTCTTCTCGAATAGTTCAAATGCTTCCCGGTATTCTTCAGATTTATCCTTATCAATGGAAAGATTTGAAAGGTTGCTCATTGCGTTAGAATTACCAGGCTTAACTTTCACAGCCATCCTAAATGCTTTTTCTGCTTCATCATATCTATTCATGCTTTTATAAATGATAGCAATATTATTATGAGCTTCAGACAGAAACGGATTTAGTTCGGTTACTTTTTGATAATTCTTTAAAGCTTCTTCGTTTTTATTTTGATTCTGCAGGCATAAAGCCAGGTTATAATAAGCCTCGGCATGGTCTTTTTTAATTCTAACAACTTCTTCAAACAATGGAATAGCTGATTCATAATTACCAAGTTTTGATTTCACAACAGCAAGGAAATACAATACATCTGCATTATTCTTATCTTCTTCCTTAAGTTTTAATAAGATATCCTCGGAAGATTTGTAATCTTTTTCTTTAAAATGTTTAACTGCCAGTTGGTAAGTATCTATCATAATTTTATAAATATTTTGTAATTATTTTTTAAATATTGTACTAAGTTTTTGTTTTAATATTTCAAACTTGGAATTAAACTCAGGTATATTACCGAATTCTTTTTCAGCCATGATTAATAAAGCAGGAATTTTTTCAAGCTGATTATCCTGAAGGTAAACGGATACTAAATAAAATACCGATGCAGGATCTTTTTCTTTCAATATTAACGATTCTTCAAATAAACTTGCTGCTTCATTTAAAAAATTATTTTCAAAATACAGCAGACCTAAAGCCTTCAAAAATTTTGAATTATTCTTGAATGAATTATAAATCTCCTTTAAAATTTCAAGAGCTAAATATTTTTCATTATATCTTTCTAACAATGTTAAGAACATGTCAAGATTGTCATTAGAAATCATTCGTACAATTTCATCTTTCTCATGTTCAATAAATTTTTTATTCTCAAGTAATTTTTTGATTATGCCGTATAATTTCTCATTTTCATTTTTGAGCACGTCTAAGAAATAATTCAATTCAATATTATTTGAAGATAATATCGAAGAATAAATTCCCTTAGATATTATTGTTTCATTTTTTAATCCAATTGCCAAGGCAGATTTATTTATGCCGGATAAAACTTTTATATTTTGAAGTAAAGCTGTTTTACAATATCTAAATGATTCATCAATTTTATTTAATCTGAAATATATTTCGGATGCCAATAAATTTAATAACGGATTAGACGGATCCTCCTTAAGACCTTTCTCGAGATATTCCAATGCCTCATTTAAATTCTGTTTTTTGTATTCATATCCCGAAAGGTTCAAATAAGCGAATGCTTTGTATTCTTTTTTTAAACTATTTTTATAAACAGACTGTTTATAGTATTTTCTAGCTTCGTCATAATCTTCTAAAGTTGTATATGTGTTTGCAAGCTGGTATGCATTATAGGGTGATTTATTTTTTTCATATTCATCTTTTAATATTTCCAAATTTCGTTTTGCTTTATTTTTAAGCTCACCATCAACAATATTATAACCTACATGAATTATTTCTATATTCGAATCCAGGATTTTATATTCATTTTCCAATAATGAATCGTCTATTTGTTCATGTATTCTGCCGTTAAATTTTATATTCGGATTATTATGAAATAAGCGCGTATATCTCATAAAATTAGGTTTACCATTAATTTCATCAATACTATTTACTACACACCTGAAACCTAGCAGATCATTTTTAGTGACTATATTTTTTAACTCATTAATCGATTTAGCAGATAATCTTTCATCCGCATCTAAATATAAAATCCAATCACTGGTTGATTTACTCAACGCATAATTTCTCGCAGCAGAAAAATCATCTGTCCATTCATAATGAAGTACCTTAGCATTAAATTCTTCTGCAATATTAATAGTATCATCAGATGAACCTGTATCAACAAGAACTATTTCATCGATAATGTCTTTTACTGATTCAAGACATTCCTTCAAATATTTCTCTTCATTCTTAACAATCATGCTAAGAGTTATTTTCGGCACTTTTAAACCTCCTGCTTAATTGTTTCATTTGAGTTGTAACAGAGTATTATGATTATACGGATAAGCTAGTAATTTATTTACCTTTTCAAGACCGCTTAATGCATATTGATTTTCAGGATTATTTTTTACTGCAAATTCATACATAGTTTTTGCTTCTTTGTCTTTTCCATCAAGATAGAATAATTCGCCTAGACCGGCACAAGCCTGGGATGATTCAGGGTTTATATTTAATGCGGTCTCAAAACTTTCTCTTGCATTTCTCTTATCATCCAATCCCAGGTAATTAAAGCCTTTCATATTTTCGAAAGCTGCAATTAATTCTTTATCACTGATTGAATAGAATAATTCTTCAGACTTGTTTAGTGTGTCAATAGCTTCATCAAAATGCTTTAAGCTAAATAATTCATAAGAAGCTCCCAGGATTTTATTTAAAACGGACTGTAATTTGGAATAATCCGATTCATTTAAATTTTCGTTTATTTCATTTGATACTAATTTGTCTTCCGCAAAATTTTTTCCAGATTTTATGAAATACCAGCTTCTTATAGTATTTTCTTCAGTCAGATAAAGGTTTACTTCTTTGCTGCTTATGAAATTATCCACTGCGCTTTTGACTCCAAAAGTGCCTCCTATTAATTCTCCATCGATATAATCATGCCCTGCAAAGACTCCACCTTTTTTTAGTTTCGGATACCAAGCTTCAAGATCATTCGTGCAGCCTTCATAAGAATGATCTGCATCCAGATATATCCAATCGAAAAATTCATTGGGGAATTGTTTTGAAGCTTCAATGGAATTTTTCCTAATTATTTGAACACTTTGATTATCCATAAATCTATTGATAACAGAGAAATAGAGTTCTTTTTGTTTTTCATCGGATACATTAGCTATATCTTTATAATTTGGACTATATTTCCACCAATCAATTAGATACAATTCTTCCCCTTCCCATGTATCTCGTAAGGTCTGCGAATATAAGCCAGCCTGAACACCTACCTCGGCTCCTTTACCATAAAGTTCAAGTTGATTAAATAATTTGCCGAAGTCATTTCTATGATAAATTTTTAATTTATCATTCGATTGTGTTTTAGAATCAAAAGGTGACCCATTATCATTTAAAAGCCTGTTTATTTTTTCTAAACCATCAACAGCAAATAAATTATTTGGATTATTTTGAACCGCTTTCTCAAACATAATTTTTGCCTGTTCATTATATTCATTTAAGAACAATATTTCACCTAAACCGGCATATGCCTGGGAAGAATCCGGATTTATTTCAAGAGCTTTTTGAAAACATGCTTTAGCATTGTCAATATCATTTAATCCTAAATAATTAAAACCTTTCATGTTATAAAATGATGCAGCAAACTCGGTGTTTTTAGGTTTGCTTAACTGGCCGTTAAAAATTTTTTCTGCTTGAGACAGCTTATCTAATGATTCATTAAATTTCTTTCCACTAAACATTTCATAAGCTTCATTAATCAGTCTGTCTGTTTCCGATTCAATATTTTCATTTTCCTGAGCAGGTAAATCTGTTTCTTCGCTTGAATTGAATAAAGAATTATCATTTTCGGAAAGGTTAAGAATTTTATTAACCTTAGATAATCCTTCAATTGCCACTTTGTTTTCCGGATTATTTTTTACTCCCCATTCGTACATTGTTTTGGCTGCTAGATAATTCTTCGACGTAAATAGTACCTCACCTAATCCCGTACAGGCATGTGAGGAATTTTTATCTTCATTTAAAGCATGTTCAAAATATTTTTTAGCCGTTTCCAGATTACCCTTAATTAGAGAAACATTTCCGGCAAGATTCAGCAAGTTCGCCAAATCCGGATCATGATCTTCGTGGTCGAATTTATCGTACAATTCAACAGAATTATTCAGATAATCCAATGCAACATCATACTCCTTTTCTTCTATTAAAGATAAAGCTCTTTCCAGATTTTCTGTAAACTCATTCTTATTTAAAGTGAACATGATCTTTCTTCCTTTCGTTTGTTTTCCTCCTACCCAAATTTCTTCCGGGGTAGCACCCCATTTATCTATAAATATTTTTTGATTTGTTTCTAATGTTGTTTTGTATTTTTCCAATCCATCAGCGGTAAAACTTTTTGAGCCGAAATGATGAATAAAAACATCTTTTGCAATTACGGTTTTAAAATCTGCTTTTTGAGCTCTCAGGCAATAATCATCATCTTCGAAATTCCCGGGCGAAAAACGTTCATCCAGTCCACCGATTTTCTCTATTACTTCTTTCTTAATTAAAGTACATAGAAAAGCTATCCTTGGGAATTCGAAAATTACGCCTTCATTTTTTTGTTTTACCTTTGCAGCATAATTATGCATCTCTTCAATAGTACCATACTTTGAATTTTCATCAAGTTGCATACCACTTACTAAATTGCTTACAGGTCCTACTAAGCCAATTCTCGGATCACTTTCGGCAATGGCAATCATCCTCTCGAGCCACCCATTAGTAACAACTATATCATTGTTAACAACAATGATGAATTTACCTTTTGCTTCCTTTAATCCTATATTTATACCTTTTGGGAATCCGAGATTCTTTTCATTCAAAAATATCCTTGTGCTAGATTCATTTTTTACAAACTTTTTAAGAAATTCAACCGTTCCATCATTACTGTTATTATCAATAATCAGCAATTCATATTTACTCTTTGTATTCTTTCTTATTGATTCAATGAATTCCTTAGTATATTGTAATCCATTATACGTTAAAACTATAATTGAAGCAGCAAAAGATTCGACGTCCTTTTCATTTTTCAAGGGGCCTTGAACCTGCCTCTCGAATGGAATATAAATCTTTATTTTGTCCGTGTCTGTAAGAATTTCTTGACCGTTTTTTTCCAGAATATAATCCGGTTTAATTCTATCGATCCACTTTTTATGGAGGCGGTTAATGTTATGAGAAACTTTTGAAAACCTTTCCGGGCCGCTTTGCGATTCATAATGGAAAACAATGCTTCCCGGTTGATAAACCAGTTTATAACCTAGTTCCCCGAATTTGAAACATAAATCAACATCCTCATATCCATTCCAATATTCCTCATCAAATCCTTGCACCTCATCGAATACTTTTTTTCTTACTAAAAGACATGCTGCCGTTAATGCCTGGTATGTTTTTAATTTATTCGCATCAGCAATATTAGAAGGTGCTTTCCAATATAAATGCCGTGCGACGAGTGGGTCGGGAAGTTGTCTATCTTTTATTATTGCTACACCAGCGTGCTGCAAACTTCCATCTGGGAATAATAATTTACTCCCTACTGCTGCAACATTACAGTCGTTATTAATTATTTCATATAGTTTTTTCAACCATCCAGGTGTTGGTTCAGTATCATTATTAAGGAAAAGGACATACTTTCCTTTCGCTTGTTTTACACCTTTATTATTTGCTTTGGCAAATCCCTTGTTCTTAGTATTTGCTATTACTGAAAAATTCTGAAATACTCTTTTAGCAAATTCCAGATAACTGGCAGTACCATCAGTGGATGCATTATCAACAACTATTACCTCAAAATTTATATCATGTGATGTATTTTTATAAAGAGCGAGTAAACATTTTTGAGTCAGCTCAACTTTATTATAGAGAGGAATAATAATAGAAACATGTAATGGTTCATCAGTGTTTTTGATTTGCCCGGAATTAATTGCCCTTTGCTTAATGATGTTCAGATTAATTACCTGGTTATTCAATATATCCTTGTAATCTTTACTAAGGTTGTAATGCTTAGCAATGATATCCCTGTAAGAATTATAAAAATCAAGGCTTTGGGAACTTGTCATATTGCTCTTATCGGTTCTTTGCCTAAATTCGGAAGTGATCTTCTTTATATGGTAAAATTCATATTTCTCTGAAAACCTTATCCAGAATTCCCAATCTTCATGTGCTTTAAGGGTCTCATCGAACCAACCTACATTATTCAGACAGGATTTTTCATGCATAAAACAAAGAATCGGTGCAATATTTAGATTTAATAATTTTTCTTTTGAGAAGTCATTTGAGAATGGTATATCCTTATTAACAGTAACATATTTTCCATCTTTGAATTCTTGGATTACTCTGTAAGCATCAGTATAGGCGATTTTATAGTTACTATTTTCCAAAAAAGATAATAAGATTTTAAGATGATCAGGATAATAAACATCGTCATCGTCCAGGTAGGCTATATATTTACCTTTAGCATTTTTTAAACCAGTATTTCTTGCGGCGGCGAGGCCTTTATTAGATTTATGAACAAAATATTTAATTCTGTTGTCATTAAATTCAGTAATAACATTTTGAACATCTTCACCGGCATCATTAACAACAAGAATCTCAAAATCATTAAAACTTTGTTGAAGAACACTATCAATTGCAAAAAGTAAATTTTTATGGCGATTATAAGTGGGTATTATTACAGATACCCTTGGAAAATTAGTTTCTTCTCCTATTTGATCAAGAAATATTTCTGCATTTTTAATAATCTCGGTGGGATAAATTCCTTTATTATTAATAATAATCTGAGCAACTTTTCTTTTTTGATCTTTTATTGCTTCTTGAAATAATCCGGTATCGTGCCGTCGATAATAAAATAAAGGTTCATGAATTAGTTGTCCGAAATAACCTTTAGCACCTAAGGCTATCCAAAAGTCCCAATCTTCCAGTCCTTTAACATTCGTTCTATATCCTCCTACATCTTCCCATGATTTTTTTCTAAATAAGGAAGTGACAGATATAATATTTCTATATTTCAAAATATTAAATTTATATTCTTCTGTTTTAACAACTTGTTCTACTCCGTCAAAGTCTTGTCGGTATGTATAAGCAATACTTATACTTGGATTTCCTTCTAAAACCGATACACATTTTTGCAAAAAAGTCGGGGCGATTTTATCATCCGCATCTAAACACAGAATATATTCACCCTTTGAAGCTTTAATCCCATTATTTCGCGATATAGCAGGTTGACCGGAGTTGTTTTGATTCAAAATTTTTATTGAATACAAGATATATTTATTTGCTAAGTGATTTGCAACTTCAGCAGAATTATCAGTGCTTCCATCATTGACAATGATAATTTCGAAATTTTGATATGTTTGATTAATTACGCTCTCAACCGCTTCTGTGAGATACATACCATAATTATAACATGCAATAACTACTGATACTAAAGGATTATTCTTTTCTGCATCACATTTTTCCCTTACTTTTTCACACTCAGGATAAATTTTTTCCCAGTTCTCATCTCCTATTTTTGCATCTTTATGGAATCTATAATTTGCGAAAATCTGATTAATGTGGTAGAATCTGTTTTCCTTTGCAAACCTCATCCATAAATCATAATCCATTACATAATTAAGACTTACATCTATTAAACCGGATTCACTTAACAACTTTCTTCTAAAAAAAACTGCCGGTTGCGTTGGGATTGATCTTGGTGTCCGATAATTTTTTAATTCGTTGAATCCTCTTTCAAAGTTTATAACACGGTCGAATATTTTACCATCTTTATCAACAAGATTACAATTGCCCATAACCACATTTTTATCTTGGTTCTCTTCAAAGAATTTTGAAACAGCATTAAAAGTATTTGGTTCATACCAATCGTCAGAATTTATCCAGGCAATAATTTCCCCTGTAGCTTTTTTGAATCCTTTATTTAAGGCATCTGCTTGACCATTATCTTTTTCAGATATCCATTTTAAGTGTGGATACTTTTTTAATATTTCTATCGTTTCGTCTGTTGAACCGCCGTCGATTATTATATGCTCGAAGTTAGGGTAATTCTGATCCAGCACACTTTGTATTGTTTGTTCAATAAATTTACCCTGGTTATAAGAAGGAGTAACAACAGATATCTGTAAAAAACTTTTCTTGCTATGAGAAATTTTTTTAGATAGACTGTTTTCAACAGGTTTCTTTTGAGGAGCACAAATAAATAGCTGATTATATATATCAGCTAACTGTTTTTCATATTGACCCAACCCGGAACTATCAATACAATTCACAGGGATTTTGACTTTTATATAATTATCAGCTATTTCATTAATATAATTATGAATTTGTTCTGAATAATTTTCTATTGTGTAGTTTTTGTTGATATCGTTAAGACCATTTAATCCTAATTCTCTAGCCTTTCGAGGATTCTCAATTAAGTAGCTAATCTTATTTGCCAGATCTTTTACAGTGCCATTATAGAGCAAACCATTAAAACCGTTAATAATCAATTCCTTTGTACCACCGGAATTGTATCCAATAACCGGAACCCCTGATGCCATTGCCTCTAATGTCACTCTTCCCATTGCCTCATTAGGTGAGCACATTAATGCAACATCTGATTTTAAATAATATTCAAATGGATTATTTACTTCTCCTAATACTCTAACATTATTATCTAAATTATTTAGCTGAACTATGTTATTAATCCAATTTAACTGATCACCACCCACAATATTTAGAATAACATCCGGATACTTTTTAATTACTTCCTTAAATGCATATACGACCTGGTCTTGTCCTTTTGAAGGCCTTACCAGACCAACAATAATAAAATTTTTAATAGGTTTAAGTCTCTTACTTTGCCATAATATTACATTTTCTTTAATATCATCTCTGGAAATAACACCATTATAAATAACAACACTATTATTTTTTACATTCATGTAACGGTTTTTTACAGCCTCAGATATAAAAACTATCCCATCAGTATGGCTGATCAATTTTCTAAAAATCTTTTCTCCAATATCAGGAAATAATTGGTAATCTAGATCACCGAATTCTCTAAAATGCCATATATGCGGTTTTGAAATAATTTTTGATATTATTAATCCGATATCAATAACCGAACTGTTTGAATAAATTAAATCTACATTGTTTCTCAGGCATATATCAGTAATAGCAGGAATGGATTTTATTGTATCACTAATTCTCTTAGTTGTTAATGTTTGATTCATTCCTTTATTTGTAAAAGATAATAGGAATGGTATTATATAGTTCTCGATTTGCTGATAGTCTAACGCTTCAGAGAGCTTACCTTTGTTAGGTAAAATCACAATTGCCTGATGTCCTAAATGTTTCAATCCTGAAATCAGGTTAATTAATGATCTGTTTGCTCCGTATAGTTCTGCGTAATGTGTAAAGAAAACAATTTTCATGATCTCAGGATTAATTTATTATTAATTACATATGTTAATTGGTTCGGCATTTTGCTGATAATTATGATTAGTCATTTTATAAAGTTTATAAAGTCTAGTATTTAATTTTTTTAAATTAAATTCTTCAAGTATATGTTCCCTTGCCTGTTCAGAGAATTTTTTCCTGACATCAGGATTATTTACCAGAATTTTCAATTTATCTGCAATACATTTAATATTTTTTTCTTCACAAAGAAATCCGGTCTGATTGTCCCTTATTATTTCAGGTATTCCAGCATGCAAAGTACTTAAAACAGGTAGTCCTGCAGATTGTGCTTCAATTAAAGTTACGGGCAGCCCTTCCTTATCTCCGTCAGAGGCAGTCATGCTTGTTAAAACATAAATGTCTGCATCTGACATCTCCTTTACTATTTCTTCTTTTGTCTTTGAGCCTAGAAAGAAGACTTTGTTATTTATTTCAAGTTTGTTTACAAGATTTTTTAAATATTCTTCAAGCGGTCCTTCGCCAATAATTTTGTAAAAAACATTAGCCGGATTAACTTCAGCAAAGGCTCTTAACGAATATTCTATACCTTTTTTTTCAACAAGTCGTGCAACGGTAAGCAACTTAATTATCTGATCATTTTCATCCCTTGCCTTTGGAATAAAAGTATTTGCATCAACTCCATACCTGTGAACCAGCATTTTGTTTTTATTACAACCAATTGATAACAATACATTTTGCATTTCATAGCTGGGAGTGATAATTAAGTCAGCCCTGTTAAATAATT
>Ga0315554_1000879_pt1 | contig 17840 bp, 14 predicted proteins | sample SalMarSW160370MG_FD_202114 | JGI IMG/M metagenome (GOLD analysis project Ga0315554, IMG submission 202114) | Salt marsh sediment microbial communities from the Plum Island Ecosystem LTER, Massachusetts, United States - Salt Marsh Sediment SW1603-70 ... | reverse complement strand
TGAAAGGACACCGTTAACGCGGATTGAGGAGAGGACGATGAAACAAACCCATTTTCCACTGCAGTTGAGCTTATTGCTTATCGCTGCCTTCCTGCTTTCGGCCTGCAATTTTCCCTTCACCATCAGTATCGACACCGCGGTTCCAACGGCGGACACTGGTGAAGAGACGGTAGATTCAGGGGGCTCGGAATCTGAAACACTGCCAACTCCCACAGAAGAACCTCCCGTTCCGCTGGACACAGCGGAACCAACGCCCACCACAGAACCGCCGACCGACACGCCGGAACCGGCGGGATGCACCAACTTCGCCAGCTTCATCAGCGACGTGACCTATCCGGACGACACGGAAGTGGAGGCGGATTCATCTTTCACGAAAACCTGGCGGCTGCGGAACGACGGCACCTGCACCTGGACTTCGTCCTACGCAATCGTGTTCAGTCACGGCGATCGCATGGACGGTTCGGCCGAGGCGGCTCTGCCGGGATCCGTACCGCCGGGAAGCACGGTGGACATTTCCTCCGGCATGACGGCGCCGACGGACGCGGGCACCTATCAGGGTTTCTGGAAACTGCGCAGCAGCGACGGCGTGCTCTTCGGGATCGGAACCGACGGCAGCGTGGCCTTCTGGGTCAAGATCGTGGTGCCCTCCGAGGATGAAGGCATCGTCTTCGAACCCCTGGTTCCCGTGTTCGAAGCGTATCTGCTCTTCAAGGCCAGCGGGACGGATGAATCTCTCAACGATAACGGCTGCTATGATCTCGATGCAGGAGAACAAGTCGGCTGCGCATCACCCCAGGCGGACTTCAAGTACGAGCATTCGTTCTTCCTCTTTACCCACGAGTACGAAATCGATCCACTGCACGGAGTCGGTTTCAAGCTTTTCGGTTCGGAAGCGCCGACGCGCGATCAATGCCTGGCTTTGTCGTTGAGCGCGTCGACCTTCGAGTTGCACAAGCGCTACTACTGCTACCAGACCAGCGATGGGAATTTCGGCTGGATTAAAATAACGAACTTCAATTCAAGTGTAGTTATGTTCGACTTCGCCACGTTCAATGAGCCATAAGGAATTCGCATTGAATAACAGCGAGCCAGCCGGTACCTGAAGGCTGGCTCTTTTCTTTCGCCGTCTTTCCAGGATTGAAGGCCTTCGTTTTTCTGGCTATACTTCTCTACATCTGTCAGTTCAATCAGAAGTCTGCCGAGCAAAGAGACGAGTGAGGGTTTTCATGTTTTCGAACGCAGAGCAGTTCGGATCGCTGGCGATCGTTACTTTCGTGCTGGGGCCGGTTTCGACGAATTCCTATCTCGTCGCGGATACGGAAACCGGCCGCGCGGTGGTCGTCGACCCGGCATCGGAAGGGGAGGTCATCGTCGCCGAAGCCGGGCGGCGGGGTTGGCCGCTGGAAGCGATCTGGCTCACCCATGCTCATTTCGATCACTTCGGTGGTGCGGCGGCGGTGGCGAATGCTTCGCCGGAACCGCTGCCGGTAGCGCTGCATCCTGCCGACATGCCGCTGTGGCGCGTGCAGGGCGGCGCGGCACTGTTCGGTTTTCAAGAATTCGATCCTGGCCCTGAACCCAGCATTGCACTAGAAAACGGTATGCGCTTACAACTCGGAAAGCGGACCTTCGAGGTGCGGCACACGCCCGGTCATAGCCAGGGGCATGTGATCTTCCTTGACCGGGAAGATGGGGTCGTCTTCTGTGGGGATTTGATATTCCAGGGCAGCGTCGGTCGTTTCGATCTGCCTGGTGGCAACGGGCAAACGTTGATGGAGAGCATCTGCAGGGAAATTCTCACCCTGCCGGACGCGGTGCGTTTGTACAGCGGCCACGGCCCGGCAACCACGGTCGGCGCGGAGCGAGCGGCGAATCCATTCGTCACGGGCGCGATCCCGCTGTAAGACTCCAGCAAACGGACAAGTCATCGATAGCGCATGTTGGCGCTCGTGGCGACGATTCCACTTCAATATAAAAGTATTCTCGAACGAGACGTCAGGGCGTTGTAGTTTCTACGGGCGCCTGGATGGCGAGGATCCAATCCCGCAGTGCGCCTTGCGGTTCTTCGGAAGCGTAGGCGATCACCGGCAGGATCAGCGGATAGCGTCCGCTGCGCACGTTCGCACTGTTCGGCGTCCGGTTGTCCACCTGCAGCGCACGCACCTCGTCCCTTAGCGATGAAAATAGCAGATACCCGATCGAACCCGGGTGCTCCGAAACGAGTTGAATCATCGCTGCCGGGGTCGGGGCGAGCAGCGCTTTCAACGAGGCCACTTCGTTCTCCATGACGAGCTGCTCGAAATGCGTCCGGGTTTCATCCGCCGAAAGCGGGATGACGGGCTGGACGGCCAGGTCTTCACCGGCCAATTCGGACCAATTGGCGATTCTTCCGCTGAAGAGACCTTCGAGTTCCTCGATCGAAAGCGAGCGGATGGTGTTTTGCGTGTGGACGACGACGGCGATTCCTTCCTCGAAGAGCGGCGTAACGAAGGCGTCATCCGGCGGCGCGCCGCCGACGATGGCAAGCTGGACTGTGTCCTCCTCTATGGCCTGAGGCACTTCCAGCGGGGCGAGCGTGCGCAAATCGAAGCGGGCGATGCCGGGGGAGGGTATCTCCGCAATCCACGTTTGAACCAGCGCCTCGAGCGCCGGCGTTGTGGCGATGCTTGCAATCGTCGTGGGCGCAGGGGTGGCGCTGGGCGCGCTGCATGCGCACAAGGTTACACAAACCAGAACGAAACCGATCTGCTTAGCCACGGATTGCGCTCAACAGCAATCCCAATCCGCCCACGATGGCGCAGTACACGCCGAACGTAGAGAGAGATTTACGGGCCAGAAATTTCATCAACCAGCGGATGGCGAAATAGCCGACGACGACGGCGGCCAGGAAACCGACCACGAGCGCGGAAATCTGGCTGTTTCCGTCCGGAATCTGGGCGAGATCGAACACGGCGACCAAACCGGCGCCGATCATCACGGGAATGGCGATCAAGAACGAGAAGCGGGCGGCATGCGGGCGCTGGAAACGGCGCACCAGCCCCGCTGCGATCGTCGCGCCGGAGCGGGAGATTCCGGGGAACAATGCGAGCGCCTGGGCAAGTCCGATCCACAAGGCATCTCGCGTGGAGAGCGATTCGAGAGTTCGCTCGAACTTCCCGATGCGTTCGCCGAGAAACAACATGGCCGCAGTCGCGAGCAGTAACACGGAAACCGTTCGAGGGTTTTCGAAGGTCTGGGACACTTGCGTCTTGAGCGCCACACCGATGATGGTTGCCGGGATGCTTGCCGCCAGGACCAGCCAGGCGAGTCTCGCCTCGGGGTCCTGAAAAGGTTTTCGGGAGCGTACGCCGCGCCAGGTTGCGCCGACCATCTCCAGCAGATCGTGCCGAAAGTAGAAGACGACGGCGAGCAGCGTGCCCCACTGCACGAGGATGTTGAAGATGAACGCCGCATTGGGATCGAATTCCCACTTCAAAAGCCACGGCACGAGAACGAGATGCGCCGAGGATGATATGGGTAAGAATTCTGTGGCGCCCTGCAGGATTCCAAGAACGAGGGCCTGGATGAGGCTCATGGATCAGATCTCCGGCGGGCGGTGTTTGCGGTAATCGGCAAGAAATTCATCGGCAAAATCTTGAAGCCTCGCTTCGCTGATGGCCTGGCGTAAATCGCCGACGAGCGTCGTCAGGCTGTGTACGTTGTGAATCGAGAGCAGCGTTGCCGCGAGCATCTCTTTGGCCACACAAAGATGGCGGAGATAGGCGCGGCTGAACGTCCGGCAAGTATAGCACGTACAAGTGTCATCGATCGGGCGCCTGTCGTCGGCGAAGGGTGAGTTGCGCAGATTCAAGCGGCCGAGATGGGTGAGCGCCGTGTGATTGCGCGCCATGCGCGTCGGCAGCACGCAGTCGAACATGTCGACGCCCCGCAGCACGCATTCCACGAGATCGTTGGGCGCTCCCACGCCCATTAGATAGCGCGGGCGGTCTTCGGGAAGAACCGCGTTGACGGTCTCGATCATGGTGTGCATTTCTTCCGGGGTTTCGCCCACCGATAATCCGCCGATGGCGATTCCGGGGAAATCCAGAGAAGCGATGAAAGCGGCGGACTGTTCGCGCAGATCGGGGAACACGCCGCCTTGCACGATGCCGAAGAGTGCTTGATCGCTGCGGGACTTGGCGGCCAGACTGCGCTCGGCCCAGGCGTGAGTCCGCTGCAGCGCCGCCTGGTTGTACTCCCGGTCGTACGGCTGGGGGCATTCATCGAGCGACATGATGATGTCCGCGCCCAGGTTTTCTTGAATCTCGATCACGCTCTCCGGTGTGAAGCGGCGTTCTGAGCCGTCGAGATGACTCTGAAACGTCACGCCGTCCGCGTCCACATGGCGGCGTTTGGCCAGGGAAAAAACTTGGAAACCTCCCGAGTCGGTCAGGATGGGATGGTTCCAGGACATGAATTGGTGCAGACCGCCCAGATCGGCGATCAACTTGTCTCCCGGACGAAGGTGGAGGTGGTAGCTGTTGGCGAGTATGAGCGTGGCGCCCAATTCCTCCAACTGCTGCGGCGTGAGCGCTTTCACGGTGGCCTGCGTGCCCACGGGTGCGAAAACAGGCGTTTGCACGGCGCCGTGCGGGGTGTGCAGCAAACCGGCGCGTGCGCTTCCGTCCTGGGAAGTGACTTCGAATTTCAAGGCACTCATAATCCCCAGAACCAATGCAAGCCGAGAGCGGCGACGAAGAACGTGAGGATGGTGAGCGGGATGCCCAGGCGAACGTAGTCGCGGAATGTGTAGCCGCCGGGACCCATGACGAGAAGACTCGAAGGATGTCCGAGAGGGCTGATGAAGGACAGGGAGCAGCCGACGGCGACGGCCATCGACAGCGCACGCGGGTCGGCGCTCATCGCGGTTGCGGCTGCAATGGAAATCGGCGCCATGATCACCGCGGCCGTTTGTCCGCTCAAGATCAAACTCAAAGTCGACGCTCCGATCAGGAGCAGCATCGCGGTAATCATCGGTGATCCCGTTCCGACCCATTGAAGAAGATCGTTCGCAACCGCACTTGCCGCTCCGGTGATCTGCAGCGCCGTGCTCAAAGGCAGCATGCCGGCGATCAAGAAGATGGCCCGCCATTCGACGGCCCGGTAGGCTTGATCCATCGTCATACAGCGTGTGAGCACCATCAGCGCAGCACCGAGAAGCGTGGCGATGGCGATGGGCAGAACTTGCGCCGCAGCCAGCGCTAGACTTCCGATGAGGATCATGCTGGCCAAGACGGCCTGCTTGCCCGGGCGTATGTCCCGTTCCTCTTGCAGGACCATGAAGTTGGAATCCATTCGCAGCAGCCGTACTTTCGACTTCGGCCCTTGCAGCAGCATTGCGTCCCCAAAGCGAAGCGGCAGGTCTGCGATCCCGCGTTGGATGATCAGCCCCTCGCGCCACAGCGCGATGACCTGCAGGCCGAATCGCTCGCGAAAGTGGATCTGCCGCAGCGTTTTCTTTTCCAATTCGGAACGCGGAGCGAGTACGACTTCGACGAGGGGAACCTCTTGCGAGGAGAGTCCGCTTACCAGGTCTGAAGTGAAGGTGAATTCCAGCCCGTAGTCTTTCATTTGCTTGGGGGTCGGGGTTCCATCGAGCAGGACGATGTCATCCTCGTAGATTTCGATGTTGGGGTCGGGTGCGAGCGTGAGTTGATCGTCGTGCGAGATTCCCAGCACGGTCAGATCGAGATCCTGACCCCAGGCACCTTCGACCAGCGTTTTGCCGGCCATTGGGGAGTCTTCCTGCACTCGAATTTCCGAAGTGCCTTCCCGCAGGTGGTAGATGCGGGCCAATTCGCCGCGCAGCAGTTTCATGCGTGCGATTTCTCCGGCCATGTCCCGTGCCGGCAGGACTTTCGGCGCCAACCAGACCATCAACAACGTGCCGGCGATGACGACGGGCAAACCGACGGGGAGGAAATCGAGCAGTCCGTAAGGTTTCAAGCCGTTCTGGTTCAACGTATTACTGACGATGATGTTTGCAGTAGTCAAGAGTGTGGCCGTGCCGCCGAGCAGTGCGCCGAAGGAGAGTGGCATGAGCAAGCGGGAAGGGCGGAGCTTCAATTCGCGGACGATGCCCATCGTCATGGGGAGCAGAATCGCGGCGGCGGCAATGGTGTTCATGAATAAGGAGAGCAAGGCGGCGGTCAGCGTGATGACGGTCAGCAGACGCCTTTCGGATGTGCCTGCCAGGCGCAGCAAATGACGCCCGACCCAGCCCGTCGCTCCGGTTATTTCCAGGCCATGAGTAATGATGAAAATCGAGAGTATGGTGAGAACGGCGGTCTGGCTGAAACCGGAAAGCGCCTGCTCGGTGGAAAGCACGCCGGTCAGTCGCAGTCCGAGTGCGACGAAGATCGCTACCAGATCGGATCTCACCCACCCGGAAATGAGCAGAATGGCGGCGACGACGATTAGGCCAATCGTGATCCAAGCGTCTACGGTCATCGGTCTTCGATTATACACGCTTGTGAACCATTGTCATCCGCTCGTCTTGGGCTTATACTCGCACGCGTGAAGTTGATGAATGGGTATTCCAACTGGTTGGAAATCGATCGCCAGGTAATCATCGGCAACATCGAATGTATCAATCAATGGACCGGCGTTCCGATGATGGCGGTGGTTAAAGCGAACGGATACGGACACGGGCTCACCGAGGTGGTACGAACCGCAGTTGAAGCAGGCGTGCGGTACTGCGGTGTGGCCCGGGTGGAAGAAGCGTTCGAACTGCGTAGGGCGGGAATCGACATCCCGGTCCTGGTGTTGGGCTACACACCGGACGAGCGTTTCGGCGAAGCGTTCGCGCAGAACATCTCCCTGACTTTTTTTCAACCCCAGCAATTGGACGTGCTGGCAGCGGCTGCGCGAGAGGCTCCACGGCCGGCGAAGATCCACCTGAAAGTGGATACGGGCATGAGCCGTCTGGGTGCACCGCCCGAGCTGGCATATGATATGCTGCAGCGCTTGTCCGAAATCGAGAACGTGGAGGTGGAGGGGATCTTCACCCACTTCGCGCGTGCAGATGAACGCTACGCGCCCACGACGGAATGGCAGTTGCGCAAGTTCACCGACTTGTTGGCCGAAATCGAGTCAGCCGGATTACGCCCGCCGATCGCACACACCGCCAATTCCGCAGCGGCGCTCACCCGGCCGGGCGCGAATTTCGACATGGTGAGAGTGGGCATCGCCTTGTACGGCCTGGCGCCTTCCGCTGAGGTGGAGCTGCTCGAAGGCATGCATCCGGCGCTTTCCTGGCACGCACGCCTGAGCCACATTTACGTTTATCCACCGGGCAGCGGCATCAGCTACGGCCACATCTATACCACGCAAGAAAACGAGCGCATCGGTGTCGTACCTGTGGGTTATGGTGATGGATACCGTCGCGAGGAGGGCAATATCGTCCTCATTCACGGCCGGCGGGTGCCTGTTGTCGGGCGGGTGTGCATGGATCAATTGATGGTCCGCCTGGATGAGCTGCCCGAAGCGGAGATCGGTGACGAGGTGGTTCTGATCGGCGAGCAAGGTACCGAACGCATCGCGGCCGAGGAGCTTGCGTCCCGCTGGAATACGTTCAACTACGAAGTGGTTTGTGGTCTGAGCGCACGCGTGCCGCGCCATTACACATGAGGCATCATCGAATCAGGACACCCCGCAGGCTTTCCATCTGCGGGGTGTTTTTTATTTGTGGTACTTGTTTCGGATCGTCGGAATGAGGTAATCGTCGAAGGCCTGATCGATGTCATAATCCGGCGACCAGCCCCAATCCTTTCTGGCTGCCGCATCGTCGAGATCGGCAGGCCAACTGTCCACGATCTTCTGCCGGGCCCGGTCGGGTTCGAAGGTGATTTGCGCCCGGGGAAAGGCGCGTTTCACCCGGTCCAGAAATTGACCCGCTGAAATGCTGAAACTGGTGGCGTTGTACACGCGGCGGGAGAGAGCGTCTTGTTCTGCGTTCGCGATTGTGGTTAAGGCTTTGATCGCGTCGGGCATCACCATGAACGGCAGGCGCGTGTCTTCACGCACGAAACATGCATAGGCTTTTCCTTGCGCGGCGTGGTGAACCATCTCCGGTCCGAAATCGCTCGTGCCGCCCGACGGGACCGTTTCAGCGCTGATCAATCCCGGGAAGCGAACGCAGCGGAAATCCACGCTGTGGGGTTCGCGATCCGCAGCCAACTGCTGGTAATGATCGGCATAGTAGCGTCCCAGGTGCTCGCAGTAGAGCTTGTTGCAGCCGTACATCGTGAACGGTTGGCTGTATTCATTTTCCTGGATCTTACCGGCGGAATTTTTTGTTTCCAGGTCGGGAATGCCATAAGCGGCGATCGAACTCGGATAGATGAACTTGATCGATCGACCCTGCCAACGGGCCTGCTCGAGGGCCAGATTGAGCAGTCTCAGCGTGCCGTCGACGTTCACACGATGGGCGCCTTGTGGGTTGTACTCTGCGCTGGTGGACAGGATGGTAGCGAGGTGGTAAATGGCGTGGATTTCATAGCGCAGGACGATCCGTCCCAGGACGGTTTTATCGAGGATGTCGCCTTGAATGAACTCGAGGCAGCGCCTGCGCAGGTCATCATCTAACGCTTTGATGTCCAGGGCGACGATATCGACGACGCCTCGCTGGCTGAGTCGGGTGATCAGATCGTGGCCGACTTCGCCGCTCGCGCCGGTGATCAACACGACTTCTCTGCGCATCTGCCATCCTCGGAAAATGTTGTCTCGATACTCTATTGTATGCGTGAAATTCGATCGAAGACAACTTGATCCGTTCGTCGTAAGCTGCCGCAGGCGACGGATGTACATCCGTCGCCTGTAATTGAGTATACGTATCCATCTTTGCTCAGGACAGCGTGGAATCGGAAGGCCGATAGCGGCCGCGGCAAATGGGTAACAGTGTGGGATGCAATCAGCAGGTACACATCTGCCCAATAACGGTTGCGGATGTTCATCCGTAACCAGCGTTAATGTCGGCCGTGAAAAGCGGTGCTCCTTGACTTTTTAGACCGCTATTCGTAGAATTGAATCGGAAAACGAGTCCGGATAGGGGAGAGATCCGCTTGGGCGGACACCGAAGGGGCAAGCCCGGCGAAAGCGTGCAGACGCCGGGTGAAACTCTCAGGTAAAGGGACCCTCTCCGGTCGTTCCTCTGGAAAGTCGAAAGACACCGAAGGGGCAAACTGCATTCGTGCAGTGAATCTCTCAGGTTATCGACAGAGGGCGCACACCTTTTATGGCGTGCGTCTTTGTTATTATGTATATTCGACGCAACCGAATGAACAACAAAAGGAGTCTGCGATGACCTTTCCGGCGGAACTGAAGTACACGAAGAATGACGAGTGGATTCGCGTGCAAGACGGTGTCGGCACGGTTGGGATCACGGACTACGCCCAGGATCAACTTTCTGACATCGTCTTCCTTGAAATTTCGGCTTCGGAAGGAGACGAGCTTTCACGAGGTGATGAACTGGGGGAGATCGAATCCGTGAAGGCGGCGGCTGAAATCTATCTTCCCGTTGATGGAAAGGTTACCCAGGTCAACGGAGACATCATCGACGAGCCGGAGGTCATTAACAGCGACCCCTACGGCGATGGGTGGTTGGTCCAACTCGAGATCAAAGACCCGGCCCAACTCGAAGACTTGATGGATGCTGCAGCATACGAGGAATATTGTCAGGATCGCGAGCATTGACCATCGAGCGGAATCGAAATCTCCCACATCGTCCATCCCGTCGATTCGCAACGATGTTCTGATTCGATAGGAGGTCACGGCACATGGCGTTTATTCCCCATACGGATGAAGAACGACGAGCGATGTTCGAGGCGATCGGAGTCGAGGGCTTCGAGGATTTCTACCAGATCATTCCGGAAAACGTTCGTTTTCCGGATTTTGACCTCCCCGGCGCAGTGACGGAGATGGAGATCGCTGCCGAACTGCAAGCGTTGGCGGAGGTCAATCTCAACATGCGTCACGTCGCTTGTTTCCTCGGCGCCGGAGCTTACAACCATTTCATACCTGCTGCGGTGGATGAAATCCTGCACAGGAACGAGTTCTACACGGCATACACGCCCTATCAGCCTGAAATTTCCCAGGGTACGCTGCAGGCCATTTTCGAATATCAAAGCCTGATGGTCAACCTGACCGGCATGGACGTTTCGAACGCCTCCCATTACGACGGCGCCACGGCGTTTGCGGAAGGGGTCATCATGGCGCTCAACGTCCATCATGGAAAACGAAAGAAGGTGGTCCTTTCTGCGGCGATCCATCCGCAGTATCGCCAGGTCGTTCGCACGTATACGCGCGGCGCGGGCTTGAGCCTGGTCGATGATGGGGCCATCGACAACGATGCGCAAACGTTGATCGAGACGCTGGATGAAAGCACCGCGCTGGTTGCGGTTCAGTATCCGGATTTCTTCGGCCGCATTCAAGATTGGACGGCGCTGGGCGAAGCGGCCCACGAGGTGGGTGCCTTGTTCTGCGTGGTCGTCAATCCGCTCGCGTTGGGACTGCTCAAGCCTCCGGGCGCCTTCGGCGCCGACATCGTGGTCGGGGATGGCCAACCGCTGGGCATCCCGCTTTCATTCGGGGGACCTTCATTGGGCATATTTACCACGCTCGAAAAGTACGTGCGCAAGATGGCGGGCCGCCTGGTCGGCGAGACCGTAGACAGCCGCGGCCAGCGGGGTTACGTTTTGACCCTGGCGCCGCGCGAACAGCACATCCGCCGCGAGAAGGCGACCTCCAACATCTGTACCAATCAAGGACTCATGGCACTGGCTGCTACGGTCTATCTCTCTCTGATGGGCAAACAGGGATTACGCAGCGTGGCCGAACTTTGTTTCCACAAGGCCCACGCCGCAGCGAAGAGAATTGCTGCTTTGGATGGGTATCGTCTGTGGAACACCGGAGATTTCTTCCACGAATTCGTGATCGAATGTCCACGGGATGTGAAGACGATCAACGAGCGATTGCTCGAGTGGGACATCATCGGAGGCTACGATCTGGGCCGGGACTATGCGGAGTTGGAACAGCATATGTTGATCGCCGTAACGGAGATGGTCAGCGAAGCGGAGATCGACGATCTGGCCGCTGCGCTGAAGGCGGTGAGTCATGACTGAGCCCCTGATTTACGAACTCTCATCTGCGGGCAGAACGGCGATCGAAATGCCCGCGCCGGACGTTGAGAAAGCGGAGATTCCCGCATCACTCGAACGTGAGGAATTGCCTTTGCCGGAACTGTCCGAGATCGACGTCGTGCGCCATTTCACGCGCTTGTCGCAGCTCAACCACGGCGTGGACACCGGTTTTTACCCGCTCGGATCGTGCACGATGAAATACAATCCAAAGATCAACGAGGAAGTCGCCCGCCTGCCGGGTTTCGCCCTGACCCATCCCCTCCAGGATACGGCGCTCCTGCAAGGCAATCTGGCTTTGATGTACGCCGTACAGCAATGGCTGATGGAGATCGGCGGGTTCCGCGCCGTCAGCTTGCAGCCGGCTGCAGGCGCCCAGGGCGAACTCACCGGGATTCTCATCATCCGCGCCTATCACGAAGATCGCGGCGACACGAAACGCAACCGCATTCTGGTTCCCGATTCCGCACACGGAACCAACCCCGCCTCGATCGCGATGAGCGGGATGGAGGTGGTCGAAGTCCCCTCCGATCCGCGCGGCAACATCGACATCGAAGCCTTGCGCAGTCAATGTGGCGATACGATCGCCGGTTTGATGCTGACCAATCCGAACACGCTGGGTTTGTTCGAGGAGCACGTGCACGAAGTAATCCAACTGGTCCACGATAGCGGCGGATTGGTGTACGGAGACGGTGCGAACATGAATGCGCTGCTGGGGGTGGTGCGTCCCGGTGATCTGGGATTCGACATCCTGCATTACAACCTGCACAAGACATTTTCTACACCTCACGGCGGCGGTGGTCCCGGAGCGGGTCCGGTTGGCGTTGCCGCCCATCTCGCGGATTTTCTCCCGAGTCCCATCGTCGACATCGTCGAGGTGGGCGATGAAAATGTGCCGCCGTTGTACGGGCTGGTGGAACCGGCGAAGAGCGTCGGCAGGATGAAACTCTTCCACGGACACTTCGGAGTCCTGGTGCGCGCCTATACATACATGCGCATGCAAGGCAACGAAGGTCTGCGGGACATTGCAGACCATGCGGTTTTGAACGCCAACTACCTGCGCGTGAAACTGCAGGACGCATACCACATTCCCTACGATCGGATCTGCATGCACGAATTCGTGGCAGAAGGCAAATGGGACGATGCCCCTGAAGTGCACGCACTCGATATCTCAAAGCGATTGATGGACTTCGGGTTTCATCCACCGACGAATTACTTCCCGCTCATCGTGCCGGAAGCGCTGATGATCGAGCCCACGGAAACCGAAAGCAAACAAACCCTGGATGCCTTCGTGGAGGCGATGCGGCAGATCGCTCGCGAGGCACGTGAGGATCCCGAGATCCTGACTACTGCGCCGCACGAGACGCCCTTCGGGCGCATGGACGAGGTCCGGGCAGCGAGGCAGCTCGTGTTGTGCTGCTGGCCGGTTGATGAGTGAAATTGGCCAGCTTGGGACAGGCGTTGGTATGCGATCTGAAGCTTCGATCGATAAAGGCTCGCTTGTTTTGGAGCGTTCCTCGCAGCGTTCTTCGAACGGTTCAAGATCGGCATTAACAGATCGGAGCGATTGAAGATCAGCTTCAATCGCTCCGAAGATAAGGAAAACATTTGCCCCGGGTCCCCTTGCATCCGGGGCCTAGTTTCTGAGGATGGTTATAGTCTACCTCAGAGGACTCAATAGATTCTGAACGTTTTTTTCGCGTAATGCGATGATTTATTGCGGAAGCTCATGCGCGCAGACAAATGCGTGAATAAAAATAGGGTAGAATGAAGTTTCGTGGAGGCCGTGTCGGTATGGCAGCAGATTCCAATCAGAAAATTCACGAGACACAACCGCGAGCAACGGTGCAGGTTCATCTTCCCGACGAGCGCGTCCTCGAGGGTGCACGAGGCAGCCAGTTGGGCGACTTCATGAAGGTCGTCGAATCCCCACAGGCTCCCGTCGTGGGCGGCATCGTAAACGGTGAACTGCGTGAATTGACGTATCCCATCGAAATGGACGCCAAGGTGCGTCCGATTACCATGGCGTCGGCCGACGGTATGCGCATCTATCGCCGTTCTCTGACCTTCCTGTTGGCGGCCGCATTCGAGGAGCTTTTCCCGGACGCCGAACTTACCGTCGATCACTCCATCGCTTCCGGTGGATACTTCTGTGAGGTGGACGGCCGCCATGCGTTGAGCAGCGATGAGCTTGCTAGATTGCAGGCGCGCATGCAAGAGTTGGTCGATCAGGATCTGCCTTTCGCCAAGAGTCATCTTCCGATCGAAGCTGCAATCGAGTACTTCAGCAAGCGAGGCTATAAAGACAAGGAACGCTTGTTGAAACATCGCAAGAAGCCCCAATTGGTCGTATACCAGCTCAACAATTTTCGGGATTACCACCATGGCTATATGGTTCCTTCGACCGGCTACCTGCGTTGGTTTGCGCTGCAAGCCGCCGGTGAGGGATTCACGCTGCGCTTCCCCAGGCGGCATCGTCCCACGGAACTGCTGCCCGTGCCGGAATTCCGCATCCTTCTGGAGACTTTTTTACAGTACGGAGATTGGATCGACACCATCGGGGTTCCGGATGTGGGCGCGTTGGACGAGGCGATCAGCGCCGGCCGGGCGCGGGAAATCGTGCTCGTTTCAGAGGCGCTCCACGAGAGAAGGATCGCAGAGATTGCCGCCTTGATCGCGGAACGACGGGACCGAATGCGCGTCGTGCTCACAGCCGGCCCGTCTTCGTCCGGTAAAACGACATTTTCGAAACGGCTCTCGATTCAACTGCTGGCGCGCGGTCTCGCGCCGTACCCGATCGGTCTGGATAACTATTTCATCGATCGCGAAAAGACTCCCCTGGATGAAAATGGGGAATACGATTACGAATCGCTGCATGTACTGGATCTTGCGCGCCTCAATCAGGATATCAAACGCATGATCGCCGGTGAGGTGGTCCGCCTCCCGCGCTACGATTTCCTCCAGGGTAAACAAGTCGAGGGGGAGGTCATTCAACTGGCCCCGGATCAGATCATCATCCTCGAAGGCATTCACGGCCTCAATCCGGAGCTGCTGCCCGAAATCCCCGCCGAAACGACTTTTCGTATTTATGTCTCTGCGTTGACGCAGCTGAACCTGGACCGTTTCAACCGCGTCTCGACCACCGATACGCGCCTGATTCGCCGCATCGTGCGCGATGCGGCACAGCGAGGGTACACGGCGCAGGAAACCATCCGCCGCTGGGAGTCCGTGCGGCGCGGGGAACGGAAATACATCTTTCCTTATCAGGAAAACGCAGATGCGATGTTCAACTCGGCTCTGGTGTACGAGGGCGCAGTATTGGCTTCGCTGGCGGAACCTCTCTTGCGCCAGGTGCCCTTCGGCACGGACGAACACGTCGAGGCGAAGCGGTTGTTGGCTTTTCTGGATTGGTTTCTACCGATCGACAGCGATCTCATTCCCGATAACTCCATGATTCGCGAATTCATTGGTGGATCCATCTTGCGCGATTTCGTCCCCTGGCCTCCGCCCAACTTGGATTGAACGTTCCGATCCCCGTACGTCCCAACGCATCGAAAATCAAGACTCTTTTCGTGGAGGCGGCATGAATTTCGGATTGAAGCCTGACTTTCATGTGTGCTAAGATATGGTGCCACATTCCCATCCACAAATTGCCTCTCTCTGTGTGATAATCTTCATTGTGGGAATTAACCGGCAAGCAACGGGGCCGTCGAGTACGAGTGATAGAATCGCTATCACGATCCCGTCGATAATCTATCTATCATGCTCGGTGGATTGTTAATGGGACGCCAGGGGAGGTGGATCGGCCTATAAAGGCTTTGCCCCTTGGATGCCGATCCGTAATTGATCCTTGGATACCTCATAACCATCCCGGGAGTTGTTTGTCCCGGGTTGGGTGGGTGCGTGTGGGAATCGAGTTATGCCTGAATTAGAAGGTAGGACCTTCGGGAACTACCATCTCATCGAAAAAGCCGGTCGCGGTGGCATGTCGAACGTCTACAAGGCGCAAGACCTTGTCAACGATCGAATAGTCGCGGTGAAAATTCTTGCCCCTCATCTTAACCTGGACGAAAAGTTCAAGTCGCGCTTCGTTCGTGAAGCAAAGGTCCTCAGCCAGCTCGATCATCCCCACATCATTCCGGTCATCGATTACGGCGAGGTCGATGGCCTTTTGTACTTCGTGATGCCGTACATGACTTATGGCGGCCTGCATCTCCGCATCCAGAAGAAGCCGATGAACGTCAAGGAAGCGATGCGGATCGTGGATCAGATCTGTTCAGCGTTGCAGTATGCGCACGATCGCGGCGTGGTCCATCGAGATGTGAAGCCTTCCAATATTCTGCTCGATGACGAAGGCAACTGTTTTCTCTCGGATTTTGGATTCGCTCATGTCGACGAAGCTTCTGTGAGCCTTACGGGATCGGCGGTCATCGGGACTCCGGCATACATGGCGCCCGAGCAGCTCCAAGAAGGGGAAGTAACTCCCCTCTCGGATCAATATGCCCTCGGGGTGGTGCTGTACCGCATGAGCACCGGTTACCTGCCTTTCGAAGCCGAAACCCCCATCGCCGTTGCATTGAAGCATGCCACGGAGCCGCTGCCCCGGCCGCGCTACCTCAATCCCAATCTTCCTGAACCGATCGAGCGCGTATTGATCAAGGCGCTCTCCAAGGACCCGAGCAAGCGCTATCCAACGATCAGCGAATTCAATAGTGCCTTCCATCAAGCCATTCGGGAGGCGGTCGCGCGTATCCGCAGCGGCATCACCGATGAAATTCCGACCGAAGCTTTCCACGTTCCTCTCGAAGCCACCGTACGCGTGGGCGAGAAGTCCCCAACCGGCGGCGAACGGAAGGATGAAAAGGAACCCTGGTACCGCCGGCGGGCTGTCCTTGCGGCTGCTTTGCTGCTCCTGCTTCTCTGTCCGCTTTCGATTATCGGAACCAACGCACTTTTCCCGGATCTGTTCGGCGGAGGCAGAGGTGTGGCCATCGCCGCTGCGGAGACGGTCGACGTCCAGGCGACGTTGAATGCCTTCGCCACGGAAATGGTGGCGCTCGAGGGAGATGCTTTATCGGAGGAGGAAATCCGCGCATTGTTGGATGCCACCCTGACGGCACAAGCCAGCGTTACGCCGGTTGCGGGAGGTGAAACAGCCGTGACCGACGCCGGGATGGAAGACCCGCTCGCGGAGAGCGCAACCGAAGATCTGACGACAACGGCGACGCCGACCTCGACCTCGTCATCCGGCGGAGGACCTGCGGTTCCCAGTGCTACACCTACCAGAACCCAAACCTCAGCCTCGACTCCGCCTGCGGGTACGACGCCCACATCAACCCAGACACCGGCGCCGATGGGCACGCCAACTCCAACCTTGACCCTGACGTTGACGGCGACAGCGACGCCGCCGCCGACGAATACACCGACGGCTACGCAGCCTCCGACAAACACTCCGACGGCCACACAGAACGTGTGTGCCAGCCTTGGATTGAGCGGGAAATCGGTAAATAACAAGAAGGTTTCTTGGAATTTTAATAACAACAGCAGCGTTTCAGTTGCGGTTACCTTCGTTGAATTATCCTGGCCGGGTGATGACAATCAAATGAAAAACATAAAGGTGGGTGGAAATCTTTATGATAGTGATGATGCCACTTCGCCAACATCGAAAGGCGGGATCTCCGTTAATGTTGCCGCAGGAACTTCAATAATCATAGAGTTCAATTTCGTCAATATGGCTGCGGCCACTTCCTATTCGCTTACGGTACAGACGAGCAACGGTTGTACAGTGCCATAAGATTATCGTGAATTGGATTAGCAATATTCCTCATGGTCATTCGTTCGTTGGTAAAGCAAGAATATTCCGCTATGGTACAAATTCTATCCCTTATACCTTCTCTGCTATGAGATTATCCCACCTCGACTTTTTTATATCATAGAAAGCAGCCACAGCGCGCCCATGCCGACACCGATGGTGAGCCAGGTGTTTTTCGTCCGCCAGGACACGAGAGCGGCCAGCAAGCCGGCAAGCAGCCGGTAATTCTGAAGATTGAGCTGAAAGCTGCCATCCGATAACAGCAAATCCGGGAGAATCAGTGCGGCCAGAACGGCCGGCGGCACGTAGCGCAGAGCCTGTTTCATCAATGCGGGTACGCGTTCCTGCGGGATCAGCAGGATGAAGGACAATCTCGTGGCGTAGGTAACCAGCATGCCGCCGATGATGATCGTCCACAGGTAAAGCGTGCCCACCGGTTTCATTGTGAAGCACCATCGTTTCGTGACAGTTGCATTTCGGCGAGCATGCCGGCGGCGACGCCAAGCGTGGCGGCGATCAGAATCCAGAGTTTGTAGGGCAGCCCGGAAAGGATCACCGCCGAACATCCGGAGACTGCGGCCGCAATGCAGGTCGGGCGGTTGATCAACAGCGGCACGAGCAGTGCGACAAAGGTCAACGGCAGGGCGAAATCGAGCCAACTGTTTTCCGGAATCACCTTGCCGAGCGCTATTCCTACGGCCGTGCTCGCTTGCCAGGAGGCCCACAGCATCAGCCCTGTCCCCAAGGTATACCAATGGGAATGCGCATTATTTCGTTCTCGATAGCGCACGGAGGCGACGACGAAGGCTTCATCCGTGAGCAGCCAGGCGAGGACGGCTTTCCAGCGTTTGGAG
>Ga0315554_1000876_pt1 | contig 17847 bp, 15 predicted proteins | sample SalMarSW160370MG_FD_202114 | JGI IMG/M metagenome (GOLD analysis project Ga0315554, IMG submission 202114) | Salt marsh sediment microbial communities from the Plum Island Ecosystem LTER, Massachusetts, United States - Salt Marsh Sediment SW1603-70 ... | reverse complement strand
CGGGAGGAAACCGTACTCAGCGTACACTTGTTCGTACTGCCCGGTAAAAACGATGGGGTGCTGCATGATGTAGTAGTTGATTCCTGCCCCCAGCATGTTGCCGATCACGATCCCGATCAGGACGATGAAGAGCGTCTCAAAGAGGACAAGCACCATGAGATATCGTGTCGGCATCCCGATCGAGAGGACGACCCCGAACTCCCTGAAACGCTCCGTCACAGACATCAAGACCGTATTGGCAATGCCGAACGCCACAACGACGATGAGGATCCCGAGCATCAGCATTCCGCTCACGTTGTCCAGCTGAATGCTCTGTTCCAGGTCGGGCAGGACTTCGTTCCACGCCAGCACCGACAAATCCGTTCCCGCCAGCCCCTCCTGGAGTGAAGATTGGACGGAAGGAATATCCTGCAGATCCTTCAGCATGAGGGCCACCATCGACACTCGGTTGATCGCCGCCAGCAGCTCCTGGGCAGCCGCGAGCCCCATCACGATCGAACCGGCGTCGAAATCGGGGGAGCCCGTCTTGATGGTCCCGACGATTCTGTACTTGAAGTTACCGAGGGTGCCATCCAAACCCTGCGCCAGCACGACAACTTCATCTCCGATCTGCGCCTTCAAGTTATCCAAGAGTTGCGCACCGACGACAATGTCATGCGCTGTGTCAGCGCGAAAGAAGCTCCCGCTGTGGATTTTGGTCATAATTTTGGAGAAAGCCATCTCACGGTCCGGCGAAATACCGATGATCAGCGCCCCGAGAGAATTCTCTTTGAAGCTGATGAGGCCCTCTCCAAGCAAGCGCGGCGCTGACGCGACAATTCTCGGATCCTGCTCGACAAGACGGCGGAGGCTGTCCGTGATGACGAAGCTCTTCTGCAGAGTCGGATTCTCCTGGTAGCCCTGACGTTGAATCTGAAGATGGCCGGTAAACAGTTCCACAACATACTTGATGTTGACCTCGTAGGTCCCCAACTGGATCCCCCTCATCCCGATCGACAAGGTGAGGGCAAATGTCACCGCCAACACCGTGATGATCGTGCGGCGTTTGTTCCGCCAGATATTGCGCCACCCCATCTTGAGCAGGAGCTCGAGACTCCGCTTGTTCAGACCCGGGGCCTCATCCCGTGGTATTTCTTCGCTCTTCATAGTCTCCGTCGAGATCCGACCTTCAAGCAGTAAACATCATACGATAGCAATCCATTTGAAGATTTTCAAACCCGGCGCGGCGCCATCAGAACGCAGCGCGATTTTGAGCCCCGGCGAGGAACTCCTCCTCATCGCTCGAGCGGAAGGACGAACGGAGTATTTCGAATATCAGAAATAGTAATCCGCTTTCAGATAAACTGCCCCGGGATAGTACCAAAACTCCGTGAAATCGTCCCCTCCATACAATTGGCCACCGAGCGCCACTGCAAGCTCGTCGGTGACTGAACATGAGACCAACAGCCCGAAAAATTGGCTCCGGTCGTCTAGATTTCTCATGTAAGACAGCATCGAGTTGACGAGCGGATGCACCAAATAGGAGGCTTGGAGAGCGAGATAGTCCCTCCCCACGTTGATGATCTCGCCCCTCGAGAGCCGAAGAAGATCGTACCCCGATTTGTCCTTCGTCCCCTCTCCATTGAAATGATACTCCGTGAGGCCGTAGAACTTTGACGTGAACTGATAGTCGATGCCGAGGATGAAACTAGCGAAAGAAGAGCTCAGGTTGTGTCGATCGGCAGAGAGGATGCCTTCCCCTCGGACTCCGGCCTGGAAGAGATTGCCGGCGAAATCGCCTCCAACGATCACCCGCTTGTCGAAGTGCCCCCCCACGATCGACATATCATACTCATTGAAGTTGGTCCGGAAGCGAAATCCTGCATTGCTCGTCTTCCACCCTTCCTGGGGGTTATAGACAAGCGTGAGATCCGTGAAGTCTCCGAACGTGAGCTTCGTCAGAGCGGCGTCGACGCCATCCTTTTCGATCTTGGCGAAGCTCGTTGGATTGATGGGATTGAATAGATCGGTGGGATTCCAGATTCGACCTGTTCCCCAGGCGATGCGTTGCCTTCCGATCACGATGTCGGCAAATCCAACTCTCTGATCGAAATGGAGACGATCGACAAAATGAATCACACTGTACTTCGGCTCGTTCACGGGATTCCACGTCAGGTCGACCACCTGGCGCTTGTTTCTCGTGGTCGCAATATCAAAGAAGAGAGGAGCGGAATGGTAGAACGAGGTGATCTCATACTCTAGCGACACCCGAGCATTGCTCCAGAGCGACACAGTGGGCCGGAGCCTCACGCGTGCAACATTCAGCCATTGGTCGCGATCCGTGCCGAAGAACCGCGCCAGGGTGCCGTTCACCCGCTGGTAAACCGGCACCTCCATCACGTACCCGGAGAAGGACAGCCAATCCTGGGCATTGGTCTCTCGGATCCAGAAGAGAGAAAGCAGCAAGAGTATCATCGCGCGCTTCACCATAAGCACCAGCCTCAGCTTCACGGTCAGTTTCCTCGTTCGAGTTCTTGAAACGAAAAAACCCGATCACTGATCTTGATGTCGAAGCTGATGTCGAGGATCTCGAACTCCGTCCTGTGTCCCGGGTCCGCGTGGTTGATCATGGTCCACGTTGCCGGCAGCTTCCGGCCTCCCATCACCTTGTAGTCTGAGAACACCATCGTGCGCATCAGCTTGCCCCGCTCGTCATAGTACTCGACCCGTGCCGGGAGATTGTCCGTCTGGCGCACCCAATAGTAGAGTTTCCCCCAGACGACGGGGGCGTCCGGCTTCGGGATCAGCTCGATTTTCCAGCATTTCTCACTCTGGACGACGTCGGTCGAAACGATCTTGTGAGTGTAATCATCAGCCACACTCGACTCCCTCACCAGATCGTCGTTCGTGAAATCCGAGCCGTTCCACGATTGCAGCATCATCGACGGCGGGATTCTGATCGTCGTCTCGGTGTTTCGGAGGTAACTCCAGATCTCATTCTTGATCTTCAACGTCTTGTTTCCCGCTTCCCTTTTGGGTGACCGGATCACGATCAAGGCTTTGTCGGTTCCCACCCACCAAGTTTCCATCCGCATCTCCCGGGTATACTCCGGCGTTATCACGCGCATGATGAAGGTCCCTTTGCTCGACTTACCTCGGAGCAAGTCCTCCGCCCGGCGGATAATCGCGTCGGCGTTTTGACAGAATGCAGCCGGGGCGAATGCAACGATGAAGAGGAAGGATGATACCAAACCGACGATCCTGGACTTTCTCATGGTAATCTCACTTCTTGCTTTCATGGTTCGTGTAATCCTCCCTCCGCTCAAGGAGATTCGTTTCGCGCATCCTGCCGGCCAGGAGAATGCATTGGTCTCACTCCAGCTTGTCGCCCTGAGCGTGGTTCGACGCGCAACCGGTTTTCTACCGGAAGATCGGGCAATAACTCCGAAGTATCAACAGCCGACTCGAGGGGATTTCCTTCCCTGCCGTAACGGACAGCGAGGGAAAGCAAGCCGGCGAATGTCGGCGATCAGGCGGCCATGGTGATTTTCAGAACCTCCCCGATCACGCTCTCCTCTCTCGGTTGCCGGGGCGGGATACGCTCCGCTGTGAGCAGAATGCGGATCAAGGGAAATCGCTCACAGGTGGATCTTCCAACAATCTCAAAAGAGATACGGAATGAAAATCTTTGTTCGGCTCATGTACTGAACGTACTCTTCACCAAACCTCGCGACGTTTTCTTTCTCCTCCATCTTCGCCGTCGCATACAGACTCACGGACGCCGCAAGGACAGCGATCCCCGTCCAAAGCGTGATATCTTTCAAGAAGATTCCCCACGCGAGCAGAAGCAGAGAACAATAGAGTGGATGCCTGATGAATCGGTAGGAGCGACGGGTGACGAGACGTGTCGTATTCTCAAACCCATAGTTCGGCGAGCCATCGCACTGGCCGCTCGGTTTTCCCGCCATTATTAGCAAGTAGAATCCATCGAATGCCGGGACGAGAGAAAGCAGCAAGAGCAGCCAAGATGCAATGTGAGCGACCGAAAAGGGGTCACTGAACCATCGATCGATGTTGAGGACGAGAAGGACGAGGATGGACTCAAATGCGAAGAAGCGATAGAATCCATGGGAGCGGCGATTCTGGAAAGATCTCCACGAGACAGCAACCACACCAATCGAAAGGATGGCAAACACAACACCTCTTGCTATCATCCTTGGACCTCCCTCCTCCAATTATTCTCATGGCCAGGCGGGAGACTGCTCGCTCGACAATTCGGTCTCCGATCGGATGGACCTTCAGGAATCGTCTTCGGGCGTCTTCAGTTCGTCAAGCCCGCCTTCAATTTCCTCGAAGAGCTTCAGCGTCTCCATCGCCTCCTTCTCATCCATCTTGCTGATGGCGAAACCGACGTGCACGATAACGTACTCCCCTATCTGGACGTCAGGGACCCACTCGAGGCACACTTTCTTCTCGATTCCACCGAAACTCACCTGGCCCATCGCTGGCTGAAGGCTTCTGTCGATCGACAATACCTTCCCCGGGATCGCAAGGCACATACGGTTTCTCCTCTATTATCTCTCTTGTGAATTTGGAGATTCAACTTTTGCTATGGCGACGCCGGACTCGATCAGGATCGTGTCTCCGACTTTCGCATCGACCAGGAACGTCAGCGGTACGCGCAGATATGCTCCGCCGACCCGGAGTAGATTTCATCGATCTGGCCCTCGACGAGATTCATCGGACTACCTCGTGAAGGGCAGCGCCGCTCGACTGCTCACGCTGACGCCTCATTCCCGCCACTGCAAGCAGTTGGCCGAGAGAAATTCCGCCGTCGTTCGGTGGAACGCGTTGATGCCAATACGGACGGAAGCCGCTCGCCTCCAGACGCCGGATCACTCGCTCGGTGAGATATTTGTTCTGGAAGCAGCCGCCGCTCAGCACCACCTGTTTCAGCCCGATGCGGCGGGCTATTTCGACGACCACCTCCGCGAGCATATTATGGAACTTCAAGGAAATCAGAGGGAGAGGAATTGATTGCTGTACGTCCTCAAGTATTTCTCGGATCGCAGGCGACCAATCCACAACGAGAAGTGATTGTTGGTTCTCCATCATTGAGTGTTGCAACACACGCTCGGAATCACCACGGGGCAACGGTTCATTGGAAACCGCGAATCGATAGACCTCGTCCGAGGCATGTCCAGCCGTCGCGAATTCCAGTTCCATCGGCGCCTGCCCCTCAAATGTCACTCGCTGACGGAGGCCAGCGATCGACGCCACGGCGTCAAACAACCGACCGACGCTCGAGGTCAGCGGGCAGTTCAGCTTGTTGTGGAGCATCCGGCGGAGGGCGTGGAGCTCAGTTGTGGAGAATACCTTCTGCGGTAACCGTCCGCCCTCTTTGAAAACATCGTCGCCATACACTTCGAAGAGGAGACCGAGCGCGCTGCGTCGAGGCTCCTTGATCGCCTGCTCACCTCCCGGAAGCGGAAAGCGTCGAAACGTGGCAACGCGCATGAAAGATCCCTCGTCGACTGCAAGGAACTCGCCTCCCCAGATCGTCCCGTCAAGCCCGAACCCCGTGCCATCCCAAGAGACGCCCAGCACTGGCTCTTGAAGCTGGTTCTCCGCCATACATGCCATCACATGAGCATAATGATGTTGAATTTCAACGACCTCTGCAGCAAGCTTGCGCGCATCGCGTGAAGAAGCGTAGTCGGGATGTAAATCGCACGCAACGAGACTGGGCTTCACGTCGTAGAGCACCTGAAGATCCTTTGTGACTTTACGGAAGGCCTCAAGCGATTGTTGCGTCTCCAGGTCGCCGATATGCTGGCTGATGAACGCGTTGTTGCCCACGCTGATGGCCACGGTGTTCTTGAGATGAGCTCCCACAGCCAGAATCGAGGACTCGATCGGCAGGTTCGCTTGAATCGGCAGAGGAGCGTAGCCCCGCGCCCGCCGCAAGACCAACTCTCGATCCATCATGACGCGCACGATCGAATCATCGACATGTCGCACAATCGGACGGTCGTGGACCAGGAAGAGATCGGGAGTTCCTTTCAGCCTCTCGACGGCTTCGTACTCGTCGGTGCAGATCGGCTCGTCCGAGAGATTTCCGCTCGTGGCGACGACAGGGAAACCAATCTCTTTCATCAGAATATGATGGAGCGGAGTGTACGGCAGCATCACCCCAAGGCAGGGGTTGCTAGGAGCGACGGACGTGGCAATCTGCTGCGCCAGAGGCGCATCCCCGCCAGACCGCATGGCGGGTCCGAAGGACCCCTTTGGGGCTGGCGCCTTTGGCGGAAACTGTCGATTGTCAATTGACAATTGTCTTTGCAGGAGGACGATCGGGGACTCAGGGGACAGAAGCAAGCGGTTCTCCAATTCCGCGACGACACACTCGACTTCCACCGCCTCAAGCGACGGAAACATCAACGCGAACGGCTTCTCTTCTCTGTGCTTGCGATTCCGAAGCCGTGCAACCGCTTCTTCATCACGAGCATCCACGAGCAATTGGAAACCGCCCAATCCCTTGAGCGCCACGATATTGCCGCTCCGCAGCGCCTCAGCGGCCCCCGCGATAGCGGCGTGATCTCTCAGGAGAAACTCTCCGCGCTCGTCCCACAGCTCCACATGAGGACCGCAAGCCGGGCATGCGTTCGGCTGAGCGTGGAAGCGGCGATCGAGTGGGTCCTCGTACTCCCTGCGGCATGCAGGGCACATCTCGAACTTCCTCATTGAGGTGTTCACCCGATCGTACGGGAGGGCCTCGATAATCGAGAACCGGGGACCGCAGTTTGTGCAGTTCGTGAACGGATAAAGGTATCGGCGATCATGCGGGTCGAAGATCTCTCTCAAACAGTCTGGGCAGGTCCCGATGTCCGGCAGAACGAGGGCAGTCTTCGCCCCCGCTTCGTCGCTATTGCGGATCTCGAATCGAGTGAATCCGACGGGATCGAGAAACGAGGACTCGAGGCTTTGAACGAACGATCTCGGGGGTCTCTCACGCCCAAGACGCAGCAGGAAGTCATCCAGCGTGCTCTTCGGTCCGTCGACCTCAATGAAAACTCCTTGCGCAGTGTTCGATATCCACCCCGGAAGGCCCAATTCAGTCGCGAGCCGGTAGACGAACGGCCGAAAGCCGACGCCCTGCACTGCGCCGCGAATCACGACTCTGAGGCGCAAGATTCGAGTTGGGTCATATGGTGAAGGAGTTCCTTGCACGATCTTCAATTCATCAGCCGGCCATCCCATGTGAATCCGCGGTGCAGCCCCAGCCCATGGGCGTAGTCCAGCGCCTCGTGATACTCTTTCATTGTGATACCCCGGCTGAGCTCGCTGTACCGAATCGCCTTGTACGCCGGACGGTACTGATCCATGATGTTGACATAGGAGTCGACCGATACTTCCTTCGCGATGAAGTCCAGCACGGCTCGCGATCCGGCAAGCCGGTTCGGGAGAACCAGGTGGCGAATCAACAACCCACGGCTTGCGACGCCGGTCTCGTCGAGAGAAAGATCACCCACTTGTCTGTGCATCTCTACGACCGCCGGACGAACGACGTCCCAGTAAGCCGGTGCACCGGAATATCGACGGGCGTTCTCATTGTCGGCGTACTTGATATCCGGCATGTAGATATCCACAACGTCCGCAGTCAGTTTAAGGGTCTGCGTTGATTCGTAGCCGCCGCAGTTGTAGACAAGCGGGATTGAGAGACCTTGCTCCGCCGCGATCGCGACGGCCTCCACAATCTGCGCCGTCATATGCGTGGGGGTGACAAAATTGATATTGTGGCAGCCTCCCCGCTCGAGTCCCAGCATGATTTCCGCAAGCTGAGAAGGTGTTATGCGCCGACCGTACCGCATATGGCTGATGTCGTAGTTCTGGCAGAACATGCACTTCAGGTTGCAGGAAGTGAGGAAGACCGTGCCTGATCCTCGGCGGCCGACCAGTGGAGGTTCCTCACCATAATGAGGCGCCGCGCTCGATATCATCAGCTCGGCGGTTGAGCGACACACCCCGTAGTGTCCCTCCAATCGCTTGGCGCGGCACTTCCTCGGGCAGATCACGCACTCCTCCAACATCTCGCGCAGCTGTTCTGCCCGTCTTCTCAGATCCTCAGGCGACAGCCGTTCGCGATAGGAGGGCAAGATCATGACAGTCAACCCGAAAAATGTTGTTCGAGCCACCGACACCATTCGGGCACGCCGGCCTTTGTGGTGCACGACATTTCGAAGACCTTCAGTGCCGGATTGATCTTCAGGGCGTTTCCCTTCAGCGCATCCAAGCTGCAGTTAATGTATGGGAGGAGGTCGATCTTGTTGATGATCAATGCGGATGCGTGAAGGAACATCCCCGGATACTTCAACGGCTTGTCGTCTCCCTCCGTCGTGCTCGCCACGACCACCTTCATCGCCTCGCCAAGATCATAGTTCGAGGGGCAGACCAGGTTCCCAACGTTTTCGATCACCAGCAACTTCACACCCGTGACGTCGAGATTCGTGAGCGCATCTTCGACGAGCTTCGCCTCGAGATGGCACCCCCCGTTCGTGACGATCTGGACGACGGGCACATGGTAACGGGCAATCCGCTGGGCGTCGAGGTCCGTCTGCACATCTCCCTCAATCACGGCGACGTTTACCTTCCCCTCAAAATACTCAAGCGTCTTTTCCAGGACGCTCGTCTTCCCTGAACCCGGCGAACTCACCAGGTTGATGACAAAAGTTCCTTGCTGAGAAAAACGCTGGCGATTCCGACGGGCGATCTCGTCGTTTTTCTCCAACACCTTTCGCTGGATGGTGACAACACTCATAGTGCCTCCGCTTTGGTGTCCTCAAGTTCAATTTCAACGACCTGGAGTTCCAAGCCTGAAAGAATCTTCGTGTCTGCGCTTCCGCACGACGGGCAAAGGACGAATCCTATTTCGTTCGTGAAATTCTTTCCGCACGCATTGCACGTGACCATGAACGGGATGTGATCGAAGTGGAGCTTTGCGTTGCGGAGCGGTGTGTCGGCAGTGAGCACGGTGAAAGAGAATTCTAGCGAGTCCGGTACGACGCCCGCAAGATCCCCCAGTCGGAGCTTGACAGTGCGAACGTCAGGGAGCTCCTTCGGCGGCACACTTTCGCGGACGATGTCAAGAATGTTCTGTGCGATCGAGAGCTCGTGCATGCGGTCGTGCCTTTCTTCCGTCAGCAACCCCTGGGCTCGGATGGTCAAGAATGGTGCCAGGCAAAAACGTCAAAAATAATGCGAAACGAGAGCTCAAACTCCCAGAATTGAGAACATCCTCCGGCAGATCCGACCCCGTCTTGCCTCACAAACCAAAGCCCGGAGATCCGCCGTCGACGCCGACGATGCGTTCCTGAAGCCGGTGACGATTGGTGCGGAGAGCAACAACCGCCGGTCCTCAACGGGCACCCCAAAAAAAAGGCAATCTGCGCGTGCGCGGATTGCCTTGATTCCTTTGTTCCTCGCCGCCAGCCCTCCTTCCTTCCAGCCTTCACAAGATCAGACCGTGGAAGGGAATTCTCCCACCAGCCTCATCGTGCTGAAAACGGCGACGCATATGATACAACCCTGCCTCTCCGATCACCGGTCTCCGATTTCTTTCTTGAACACCCGCGCCAACTTTGCCCCCCAGTTGTCGAGCGCCTCGAGCTTTCCGAAAAAGAACCTCAGGACAGGAGGCTCCTCAACAAACTTGAGTCCTTTCACCAACTCGCGATGGCCATGGAGCCATTTCAACCGGTCAACCACATACTCGATCTGCGACATCGTGTAGACCCGTCGAGGGACTGCAAGCCTCGTCAGCTCGAGATCGGAATAGACCTCTTTCCCCTCCTTATCCCGATCGCAGGAGATCGTCCCCCGTTCCATGCTCCTCACACCGGATGTGAGGTAAACGGCCGCGGCGAGCGCTCCCGACGGATATTCCGACTGGGGCAAATGCGGCAGGAAGAGTTTCGCGTCGAGGTGACACGCCAGCCCGCCGGGCGGCGTCACGACAGGCATCTTCTCCTCGATCATCCGTTCGACGAAGTATTTCACGAACTCCGGAGCGCTCCCGGCCACATCGATATCGGTCATCTCGCGCAGGCCGACGGCCATCGCTTCGATCTCTCTCGTCGACATGCCACCGTAGGTGAGGAATCCCTCATAGACAGGAAGCCACGGCTTCAGGGCCTCGTAGTACTTCTTGCTGTTGGTGGCGATGAACCCACCTTTCACGCAGCTGCTCTTCCGTGCGGAGATGTAGAGAATATCCGCGAGCGCCATCATTTCCCACAGGATTTCCTGAATCGACTTCTTTGCGTATTTCTTCTCCCTCTGTTTGATGAAGTACGCGTTCTCGGAGATAAGGCTCCCGTCGACGACCAGCGGAATCTTGTGGTCCGCAGCGATCTCCTTTACTTCGCGCAGGTTCTCCATCGAGAACGGCTGGCCGCCCAGCAGATTCGTCGTCGCTTCCATGCGCACAAAGGGAATCTTCTCCGGGCCATGCTTCTTGATAACGCTCTTGAATTTCTGAAGGTCCAGGTTCCCTTTGAACGGGTGTTTGCTCTGTGTATTCAGCGCTTCGTCGGCGAAGATCTCAAGAACCGTCCCGCCGGCAAGCTCGAAATGCGCCCTTGTCGTCGTGAAGTGGTAGTTCATCGGAATGACGTCGCCGGGCTTGACGAACACCTTTGCTAACAGGTGTTCGGCTGCCCGCCCCTGATGCACGGGGAGCACGTGCTCGAACTTCAGCACGTCCTTGACCGCGGCCTTCAGCTTGTAGAAGCTCTCGCCGCCGGCGTACGCGTCGTCGGAAACCATCATCGCGCCGAGCTGTTGATCGCTCATCGCATTTGTCCCGCTGTCCGTCAGCATATCGATGAAGATGTCGCGCGAGCGGAGAGCAAACGTGTTGTACCCACCCTCCTCAAGAGCACGAAGCCTTTCGGCGACCGGCACAAGGCTTGTCTTCTGCACGATCCGCACCTTGTGCATTTCGATCGGGATCTCTTTCCCGTTGGAGAGCCTAACGTTCATAAGAACCTCCTCAAGCAAGGGGTGAATGATGAAGCTGGGAGTTGGGCGAGGTTGATTGTCGTCTGAAGAGAAAGCGAAGTGTTTGCGTTCATTGCGTGCGGCGACGTGCGATGGAGGAGACTTCCAGTTCGCCAGATCGTGAAAGCCAGGAATCTCTCTCGTTTAGCCGGGCATAAAAAGCACAGATGACCGTACTCTCCTTCCCCCACATCGAGGGGCAAGCACGAGTGACGGTCATCTGAGTAACCTCCCCTTGGTCGACCCAACGATGCGCCGGGGCCGACCCTGCTGGATGGAAACCGGTTCGTCTACACCTTGATCGCGTTGAAGATGTCGCTGTTGCTCAAGATACCGACGATATCCTTCCCATCGAAAACGACAGCTCTTCTGATCCCCGTATTGTGCATCAACCGGGCGCAATATTTCAGAGCGAGGCCGGGAGAAAGCATCACAAGCGGCTTGGTCATGATCTCGAACACCTTCACTTCATCGGGATCTCTTCCGGGGTCCACGATCTTGTTGACCACGTCCTTGCGCGTCACAATCCCCCAGGCGTCGTCCGGCGTGCGCCGGTTCACAACGAGACAGGAGATTTTCCGCTCCCTCATAATTCTGATGGCTTCGGCCGCGGTTGCAGCTCCGTCGATGAAGGCAACATCACGGGTCATCACGTCGGCGGCTTTCGCAAACCGAACATCCTTAAGCGTCTTCTCGGCCATCCTCTTCCTCCTTTCAGAAGATTATGAAGACTCCGAGCCCGCAAGCAGACATCACGAGGCGGGAGCGCGATCCGGACTATTTTCTCTTCTCGATCGGAACGAAGTCCCGCTTGTCGTAGCCGACGAACACCTGACGCGGCCGAGCGATCTTCTGTTCGGAATCGAGGAGCATTTCCTCCCACTGCGCGAGCCACCCGGACGTTCGCGGGATCGCAAACAGCACGGTGAACGCCGCGGTCGGGAAGCCCATCGCCTCGTAGATGATCCCAGAATAGAAATCCACGTTGGGATAGAGCTTGCGCTTCACGAAGTACTCGTCTTGGAGGGCGATGCGTTCCAACTCGATGGCGATATCAAGCAACGGGTTTCTTCCGGTCACCTCAAAAACCTTCTCCGCCGTCTCCTTGATGATTTGGGCGCGCGGGTCGTAGTTCTTGTAAACGCGGTGACCAAATCCCATGAGCTTTCCACCCTCACCTGACTTCACTTTCTTGACAAACTCCGGCACCTTATCCTTCGAGCCAATTTCCCGCAACATCCGGAGAACCTGCTCATTCGCACCGCCGTGGAGCGGACCATACAATGCTGCCGCCGCAGCCGCGGTTGAGACAAAAGGATCTGCCTGCGAGCTTCCAACGCTGCGCATGGTGTTCGCACTGCAGTTCTGCTCGTGATCCGCGTGGAGAATGAACAGAACATCGAGCGCCCGTTCAAGGACGGGATTGGCTTTGTATTTCAGCTCCGTCATCTTGAACAGCATCGCGAGGAAGTTGCCCGTGTAGCTGAGTTCGTTATCCGGGTACACGTACGGAAGTCCCAGGGTGTGGCGATAGGCATATCCCGCGATGGTCGGGATCTTGCCGATCAACCGATACATCTGAAGTTTCCGCGACTCGGCGTCCTGGATGTTCTTTGAATCCGGATAGAAGGTCGAAAGAGCAGCCAGGGTGCTGACGAGCATGCCCATGGGATGCGCATCGTGGTTAAAGCCATCCATGAACTTCTTGATGTTCTCATGGATCATGGTATGGTACGTGACATTGTGCACCCAGTCCTCGAGCTGCGATTTCGTCGGCAACTCCCCGTGGATAACGAGGTACGCGACCTCGAGATAAGAGCATTTTTCGGCAAGCTGGTCGATAGGATAACCGCGATACCGCAAAATTCCCTTGTCACCGTCGATGAAGGTGATCTTGCTCCTGCACGAAGCGGTGTTCATAAACGCCGGATCGTACGAGAGCATACCGAAGTCGCCCTCCGCAACTTTGATCTGACGCAGCTCCATGGCCTTGATCGTGCCATTGGTAATGGGCAGAGCGTACTCTTTCCCCGTCCGATTGTCTTTGATTGTCAAGTTATCTGGCATGTGTACCTCCTTGCTAGGATTGAGAGTTTCCGCGAGGATAGCTTTGATTAATGAAGATCAAGAATTTCTCGTTTTCGATATTGCACTGGCTCCGTGGTGTCGTCGGAGGGTGTTCGGATTCATTCGCCGGCGGCGCGACCGATTGTAGCCGAGCAGCTCTTGCCTGGTTCCTCACACTGTCGGCTTGATCATGCACTCCAAGACGCCCTGAAAAGGTTCAACTATCGTGCCATCGGCAAGGACTTTCTCTGATTTGAAATCTCGAAAGCTCGCTCACTGCACCTGCAAATGCTTCTCAGGCGTGACAGATTCGCGCCCAACCCTTCCCATGAATCAGAAATGAGATTGTCGCAGAAGCGCTTGTGCAGATTGACGTTTCGCCTCTCCTATTTCTGCAACTTGCTCAGAAGGCTCCCGACCGCGCTCTTGTGCACCATGAAATCGAGAATCTTCAGCTTCACGTAATCTTCTGTGTAGAAGTAGTATCCGGGATGGTTGTTGTTCCGAGAGCCGGATCCGGAGTCCTTGATCAGGTACCAATCCTTCCCGTCTTTCGCCAGATAGCCGACCATGTGAATGCCGTGGTCGTCCCCCGTTGTGCCGTTGCCGAAGCGAAATTGTCGCGCGCTCTCGTCGATAAACTGCGACGGGACGTCAAACGTGGGCACGACGGCAATCCCGGCGTGTCCCTCGTATCCGGGTTCCGAAACGTCGCCGCCGATGCACACCGTATAACCCTTCCGGATGGCGCCTTTGATTGCGCTCATGAAATCGTCCAGCGGAACGTTAAAGTACTCTTTGCTGTGCCACCAATTATCCGGCACCTCGTACTCGACCAGATGGTAGTACGGTTTCTCCATCAACGACATGACATCGACGTAGTCATCCAGGCTCAGCCTCACAACGTTGTCCAGATACTCCTTCGGCGTCAAGGACTTCCCATCGACCACCACCGACGACGGCGGCTCCCCAAGGTAATGGTTCAGAATTGATTTGATGGTATTCACCGCTTCGTCCTCGTTCCACGCGCTGCTGGCCTTCACCGATTGCAGATAAGTGTTCATCTCTTCGAAGAGCTTGCTGTGATCGTGAAACTTCTGGCCGGGCATCAATCCGGCGTAGGCCTTTTCAGGAACGATGCCGTACGTCTTCCAGATACGCCGCACAGCATTCCCCTCCGAGCCTTCACCGAAAACCGAATTCCCGCGCTCACGCACGAAGCGCCGAGCTTTCTCCACATATTCCCAGTAGACGGTGTACATCTCGGACAGTTTGATCTCTCGCTTCGTCAGCCGGTAGACCTCCGACTCGAAGAACGATGTCGCAGAGAAACACCAGCATGTCCCGGTCAGGCCCTGCGATATCGGTTCATTGCGCCAGTACTGAGTGAATTCGCCGACGGATGATGGATGAGAGATGCCGGAGAAGTCCAGCTGGAGCTGCCTCCTCGGCTCTTGCGGTTTAGCGCTGAACCGCGCCGATTCAGCTTTGATCGAATCCAGGAATTCATTTTTCGGTGTGGCGAAGACGGCACGATCCCTCCGCTCAACCTGGGCGAATCCGCTCGTCAGGATGAGAACCAACGACAAAACGACTTGACTTGTTCTTTTCATAATTCGATCCTCATAGTAGGTGCGTGGAATTGTTCGTTGCAGTGTAACGTCCTCAATATCCTTCACAGAATCAGCACGTCCGCCTTCCCGCCGGGCTGAACGGTCTTGGCTTTCCGAATCGGTTGGCGGATGACGGTCTTCATCTTCTCCGGCTTCACTCGTCGTCGATCGCTAAGGTAGATCTCGTGATGTTTTCCGGGGAGCTCATGCCCGTGCTGCCTGGCGAACGCGCGAAGCCTCTCGATGGCCGGTCCCTCCTCCGCGTACGTGCCGATATGCAGAATCTGTACACAAAGGCCTTCTTGGAAAGGCTCAAATCGGATATTGTCGAGAGCGGGGAATCCCTTCTTCTCCTTCGCCTCTCTCAGTGCCTTTTTGAAAAAAGCTTTCGTCACCACCCCGGGCTGAAGAATCATCAGCCGCCACTTCCAGGCCGACCTGTTTCCCACGCTGAAGCTCGAGCTGTCGTGCGTCCACCAAAGACCCTCGAGCGCCATGACCGGATAGTCGACTTGCTTCTCCTTTTTGATGGAGAACTTCAGGGTGTACGCGACGGCATAGAGAGCCTGCACGGCCTCTTGAAAGGCCTGAGACGTGTCCGGGTCACCTGTCCCGTCGATCACGAGGTAGTTGAATCTCGGTATTCGTGCAACGGTCACTTCTGAAGCAGAAGGGAGATAGAGATGTTTCAGATCTTTCTTGAGGTCCAGCTTTCTCATGTCTATTTCCCTTGTCGCGCGCTGGCAGCTCTATCCTGAAGAATCAGGTTAGGAGTGAGGCGATGCGGACGGGTACTTGCCGATGATCTTCCAGACCCACCGATGAAAGCGATGAACGGAGGTCACCGGCTCCACGAACATCAGAATGCACTGCTTGGAGACCGCGCTCAGTTCGCTCTTCTCGCAATACCGGATCGCGGCGTACGACTCTGCGCCCTGCTGGAACCAGATGCGTCGGATGCCTAATTCGGCCGCCTCACGCGCAACCTGTTCTGCCTGCTCCGGCGGAACGCAGACAACGACCCCGCCCACTTTTTCGGGCAAGGCACTCAGGTTATGATAGCAGGGGTCCCCTTCGACGGACTCGGCAGTACAATTGACGGCAAAAACTCTGTAACCTTTGGCCTTGAGATCTCGATAGATGGCATTTCCGAACTTCCGCGCGTTGCGCGAAACCCCGATAACAGCAAGCGAGCGCTGCGAAAGAAAGTCCGCTATGGTTTCTTGAGATGTCATCGTTTCTGACCTCCCTAGCGTTGAAAGGCTCGGTGTGGCAGTCGGCGGGGACCTGGACTCGGACGATCCTGACGGTCCCTCTAGGCCTTGAGATCCAGCTTCTTCAACACCCGCTCCGCTTCCACGACCTCCTGGCACGGCACCATCACCTTGATCTCATTGATGATGTGTCCGTCATATTCCCCGGAGGCGCGAAACAGAGTGTAGTCCGCTCCCCCAAGCGAGAGTGGGCTCGCCTTTCGCGAATAGAGGATCGGGTGCAGCCCCTCCTGCTCGAGGCATTTGCACGCGTATTGCGCCGTTACGTCGTCGCTCACGCCGAACACCCGGCCCATTCCTTCATAGATTTCATAGGCCTCATGCTTCCGGCAAAGGAAGATCTTCCCTACCCGCCCCCCGCACCTGGAGCAGTACGGCAGACGGCAGATAATGCATGCTCCGGCCGCTTCCTCATGCGGATGATGGATGCAACGAAGGTTCTTCTCAAACAGGCTGCCACAGTGAGGACAGAACTGATCGTCCGCGTTGACTTTCTGATGGCAGTCGCTGCACGTGAGAGTGTTGTCGGATGAGTCGGCCATGATTGACTTCCGTCTGGCGAAGGCGGGAATTGAAGAGACAACGAACTGCGAAGACCCGTCGTGACATTGTGAGTGATGGGACCTCACAGCGCGACCGGTGACATAATACGATTCTTTACGCTTGAACGCAATTGGGATTCTGCTGACCGCTGAGGCTGAAGACAACAAGTCCGTTGCGCCGATTTACCGGAGACGTGGGTGAGAATCGATTTCGGGAAGCCGGGCGAACGGACTTTTCTAGGGAATTCGTGGCGGAGTCAGATCCGAGGTCCTGTATGCCCTCAAAGTCTTCTGATCTCCTGAAGAATCTTTCCGTCTTTGTCATGAACGCGAACGACCAGCGGCATCTGACCGGGAAGCGTGTGTGTTGCGCACCCAAAGCATGGGTCGTAGGCTCTGAACGCCATCTCGATCATATTGAGCACGCCATCCGTCACCTCTGAACCCTTCTTGATCAAGCCTTTTGCCGCTTTGTGGATTGACATGGCGATCGGCGCGTAGTTGTTCGTGGTTCCGACAATCAGGTTCACTTTCTTCAGGATCCCCTTCTCGTCGGTGATGTAGTGGTGGGTCAAGGTTCCGCGCGGCGCTTCGACGATCGCAACACCTTCCGTCGGTACCTCCGTCGGGATATTGCGGATATGCTTCCCCGTAATCTCGGGATCCCGGGCAAGATCAAGGGCCATCTCCGACGCGCTGAGCAACTCGATGATGCGCGCCCAGTGTGTCGCAAGCCGTGCGTGCACCGGCTTTCCGCCGAGGGTGGCGTACATCCGCTCGTACTCTGCCTGTGCGAGTGGAGTGGGCATCGCATCGGCCGCGTTGAGTCGCGAGAGGGGGGTCGCACAGTACACGCCGCTGTCCTTCCCGTCGACGAATCCTTTCCAGCCAACCTTTTTCAGGAAGGGGAACTTCAGGTACGTCCACGGCTCGACATGCTCGGCAATGTTATCCAGATATTCATTCGGCGCGTACTTGACGAACTCCTTGCCATCCGGATCAACAACACGCACTTTGCCATCGTAGAACTCTACCCTGTTCTTCTCATCGACAAGCCCCATGTAGTACGTCTTATGCGAGTAGGCGTCGGAAAGGATCAGGTCGACGTACGCTTTGTTCTTCAGGACGACGTCGTCGAAGAGCTGAATGGTGAACTTGCTGAACTCGACGAACCACTTGCAGTGCTCCTCGATTTGCTTCCGCTCATCTTCCGTCAGTCCCTTACTGATCCCGCCGGGAAGAGCGGTCACCTGGTGCGTCTGTTTTCCCCCGATCATTTTGATGACTTCCTGCGTCCTCTTCCGCATCTCGATG
>Ga0315554_1000875_pt1 | contig 17848 bp, 15 predicted proteins | sample SalMarSW160370MG_FD_202114 | JGI IMG/M metagenome (GOLD analysis project Ga0315554, IMG submission 202114) | Salt marsh sediment microbial communities from the Plum Island Ecosystem LTER, Massachusetts, United States - Salt Marsh Sediment SW1603-70 ... | reverse complement strand
ATCCTCGTAGGGCCGTGTGGCGGAGCTGCCATCTCCTACGACGCCAATGGGAATTCGATCGACGCCGCCGTCGATTTGGGTGACGACGGCCCTCCCATCGACCTGTACGGCAACCCGGCTCTGACGACCGGCAATCCCTTCACTGTGGATTCCGGGGGGGTCGTGCTGTACTTCGGGTTCACCCTCGACGACCCGAACCTCTCGCTGGCGGGCACCGTGCTCGCGGCCGACCAGTACGGGGAACCGGCCTTGGCGTTTCACGACCACAAGTGGGAGGTCACCATCATGGAGATCTCCAGCGATCAGGGTGGCGATCCGAACCAGCTGGACAAGAACCGGAATGCCGGGGTGATGGATCTGGCCGAGGAGCTGCCGTTCCCGTTCCAGCTCGATTTCCTGGTCAAAGCGAAAGGCGTGTTTGTGGACCTCTGGGCGCCACAGGAGCTGCCCGAGTACTCCTCAGACAACGTGGCTTCAGTCTTCGCCGGGCACGAAATCTGCTTCGGTGAGGGCTGGGTCGAGTTCACCGGCGGCGCCTACCCACTGTTCACCGTGCCCGGTGCACTGGCGACCGCTTTTGCGCTCGCCGGCTTCTCCGGGATCCTGTTCAATGCGCGGCCGGCGCTGAGCTGGAGGGCGTGACATGACGAGTGAACAGACGACGCTCAAGAGGCACCCGATCCGCGGAGCCCTTTGGGGCATTCCGCTCGGACTCGGCGTGGCGGTCTACCTGGTGATCTTCAAGGTCGTCGGGCTCGACAGCTGGATCACGGTCACGGTGAAGCTGGTGCTCGTCGTGCTTGCCGCGATGGCACTAGGCGCCCTTTGGGGTATGTTCGGGCCGGCAAAGAAGCCGAAGGGAGCTCCGCTGGCAGCCGCCGCTGATGCTCCGCCTCCTCCTCCGGCACCGGATGCTCCGCCTCCGGCTGCCGAGGAGCCGTCCCCTGGAGCGGAAGATGAGCCAGCCCCAACCGCCGATAGCGCCCTCGATCCCGAGGGGCCGCCCCCGGCGTAGCCCTCGCGCCACGGCGCGCAGACGTCTTCAGGCCCGGCGCGGCAGGCCGGGCCTGAAGGTGTTGGTGGTCCTGCTCGGCACGCTCGTCGCCGTGGTGGTGGGCGCAGTCATCTTCTTCACTGTCGGAGAGCGAACCGGCGTCGTCGCCTTCGCCGGGTTCATCGCCCTCAGCTTCCTGATCGCCGCCATGGCCCCTCCCCCCGGCCTCACCGCGACGATCCTCATCGAGGTCGCGCTCCTCGTGTGGGCCGGTTTCTTCATCGCCGGCCAGGTGTCGGCCGCCATCCACGCCTTCTCCACAACGCAGGGTCCGGTGGCCACCGCCGACGCCGCCGCTCTCGCCGCTGCGGAGGAGAGCCTCACCGCCGCTGCCGACGATGCTGCATTCCATCTAGAGCTGCACGAGGATGAGGTCACCGCCGTGCTCCAGAATGCACTCGCCGAGAGCGAGCAGCCGCTGCGCCGGATCACGGTCGACATCGTCGACGGCCCGACACCGCGTGAAGGCCGCATCGACTTCTTGGGCGAGTTCAAGAGCGGCGACTACACCGCCACGGGCAGCATCGCCGTCGAGATCGATGCCGGCCTGGTCCACGTAGAAGTGCTCTCGATCGAACTCGGCGCCATCAACCTGCCCGGTTTTGCCGAGAACGCCATCGAGGACTACGTGGACGAGCTGATCGGATCGGTCGAAGACGTGAACACGCTCCTGCTCGAAGCCGACGTCGACGTCCAATCGATCACGATCGGCGACGATCGCATCGTGATCACCGGCGTGCAGGAAAGCAGCACGCTTATCACCTCCCAGACCCTGCTCAACACCCTGGCGGCTCAGGCAGAAGTCCTCAGCACATCCGTCATCCCACCCCCCGAGGTACTCGGGCCGGGAGCGGTCAACGGAACCTACGCTGACGGCTCCGTCTTCTACGTTGCCCTCGGAGATTCCCTTGCCGCCAACGTCGGCGTCGCCAACGCCTTCGACGGCTACGTCTCCCGGCTGCACAATCAGCTGGAACTGATCGACGGCCGGGATTACGGCCTCCTCAACACCGGGATCTCAGGAGAGACCAGCGGCACCTTGATTCGCTCGGGTCAGCTCGACACCGCACTCGAGTTCATGCGCAACAATCGAGTGGCCTACATCACGATCGACATCGGCGCCAACGACCTCCTCGGTCACCTATCCTCGGCCGACTGCGGTGACGACTTCGATGCCCCGGCCTGCCAGAACCGCATCGCCGACGCCATGATCTCCTTCGAGGCCAACATCTCCACGATCTTCGAGCGGCTTCGCCAGGCTGCGCCGGAGGCAACGATCGTCTACATCCGTGCCTACAACCCCTTCAGCCTGGGCACGGGAGTCGAGTTCGAGCGGCGATCCAGTGACACCGTCGACGCACTCAACGATGCCGCCGCACGAGCTTCCGCAGAATGGGAAATCCTCATCGCCGACGCCTTCAGCCCTATGGAAGGAACGACGGCGGTCACTACCCACATGCTCGACACTCCCCCCGACATCCATCCCAACCCTCTCGGCTACGACATCATCGCCCAGGCGGCGCTGGAGGAGATAGAGGAGTAGCGGCTGCAGGACCTAGGTCCTGCAGCCGCAGAGTTCAGTGTTCAGAATTCAGATAGGGCCATACCAACTCTGAAATCTGGACTCTGCATTCTGAGCCCTGGATCGCAGATCCAGGGCTTTCTTCTGCCTCGCGAAAACCGTTCACCCCCTGACCTTGACCAGCGCCACCACACCCCACTAGAAACAATCCCGGCCCCAACTTCCCCGGGCCACTTCCCCAAACCCGGCCCCGCCGGAAAGCTCCTTGACTGGACGACACACGTGTAATTACACTTGTGTTCCCCCTTCAACAACATGTTGTGCGCCTCCCCGGCGACGCCACAACATCTTGTGGATGTGGATAAGTCCGGCGGGGGCCGGGACAAAAGAGGCGCTGCCTCAGGAAGGGAGCCATGGCCACAGATACGGGACTTCGCATCACTCGGCTCTTCACGAAACCAGACGAAGACCCTCTCAACTCGGTTTCCTGGGGCAAACGCGACTCCCGAATCGCCAATCCGGACGGATCGATCGTCTTCGAGATGTCGGACGCCGAGATACCAACCTCTTGGTCCCAGGTCGCAGCCGACATCATGGTGTCGAAGTACTTCCGCAAGGCAGGCGTTCCACAGCTCGACGAGACAGGACAACCCATCGTCGGCGCCGACGGCAATGTGGTCCTCGGACCGGAACGCTCGGCGCGCCAGGTCATCCGGCGCCTCGCCAGCACCTGGCGGTGGTGGGGCCAGCGCTACGGGTACTTCGCCTCAACGAACGATGCGCAGAGCTTCGAGGACGAGATCTCCTACACGCTGGTCAACCAAATAGCAGCACCGAACAGCCCACAGTGGTTCAACACCGGCATCCACCACACATACGGCCTCACCGGCCCTCCGCAGGGCTTCTGGTACGTCGACCCTGACACCGGCCGCCTGGTCCCCTCCCCCGACTCCTACTCCCGTCCCGCCCCACACGCATGCTTCATCCAGTCCATAGAAGACGACCTCGTCAACGAGGGCGGCATCATGGATCTCTGGACCCGAGAAGCACGTCTCTTCAAGTTCGGCTCGGGCACCGGCACCAATTTCTCCAAGATCCGCGCCGAGAATGAGCCGCTCTCGGGAGGCGGCCGCTCCTCGGGCGTCATGTCGTTCCTCCGAATCGGAGACCGGGCCGCCGGAGCCATCAAATCGGGAGGCACGACCAGGCGTGCCGCGAAGATGGTCATCCTCGACATCGACCACCCCGACATCGAAGAGTTCATCACCTGGAAGAAGGTTGAAGAAGAGAAGGTCCGGGCGTTGATCAATGCCGGGTACCCGGCCGATTTCAACGGCGAGGCCTACCAGACGGTGTCGGGTCAAAACGCCAATAACTCGGTGCGGGTGTCCAACGATTTCATCCAGGCCGTTCTCGACGACGCCGAGTGGAACCTCACCGCCCGCACAGACGGTACGGTGATGAAGAGCGTGCAAGCACGCGACCTTTGGCACCAGATCGTCGACGCCGCCTGGGCATGTGCGGATCCGGGAGTCCAATTCGACTCCACCATCAATGAGTGGCACACGTGCCCCGCCGGCGGCCGCATCCGAGCCTCAAATCCCTGCTCGGAGTACATGTTCCTCGATAACACTGCCTGCAACCTGGCCAGCCTCAACCTCGTCTCCTTCTTCGACGATGACCACGGCATCTTCAACATTGAGACCTACAAGCACGCCATCCGTCTTTGGACCATCGTCCTTGAGATCTCGGTGACGATGGCCCACTTCCCCTCGAAGGAGATTGCCCAGGGCTCCTACGACTACAGGACTCTCGGGCTCGGCTACGCCAATCTGGGCTCCCTGCTGATGCGCAGCGGCATTCCATACGACTCTGAAGAGGGCCGCGCCATAGCCGCAGCTCTGACGGCGGTGCTCACCGGCGACTCCTACACCACCTCGGCGGAGCTCGCCTCCGTGGTCGGCCCCTTCCCCCGCTTCGACGAGAACCGCGAATCCATGCTTCGGGTCATCCGCAATCATCGGCGTGCTGCCTACGACGCACCTCCCGACGAGTACGAACAAGTGAGCCACCGCGTCGTGGGCATACAGCCCGAACACTGCCCAGCCGCGCTCGTCGAGGCGGCGCGCGACTCATGGGACTCGGCACTGAGCATGGGCGAGCGGCACGGATTCCGCAACGCCCAAGTCTCGGTGCTCGCCCCGACCGGCACGATCGGGCTGCTCATGGACTGCGACACCACCGGCATCGAGCCGGACTTCGCTCTGGTCAAGTTCAAGAAGCTTGCCGGAGGCGGCTACTTCAAAATCGCCAACCGATCCGTGGAGCCGGCACTGCACAACCTCGAGTACTCAGACGAGCAGCTCCGCGAGATCATGGAGTACGTCATCGGCACCCTCACCCTCGACGGCGCCCCCCTCATCAACAAGGAGACCCTCCGGGCGAAAGGGCTCACCAACGACGACATCGAGACGATCGAGCGCACCCTCCCTGGAGTGTTCGAGCTGAAGCACGCCTTCAATCTCTCGGCACTCGGTCAGGAGACTCTGGTCAAGCTCGGCATCGACGGCGAGCTCTCACCGAACTTCGATCTGCTCACCGAGCTCGGCTTCAGCAGCGAGCATGTGCGTGCCGCCAATGATCACATCTGCGGGCATCAGACGATCGAAGGCGCCCCCCACATACGAGATGAGCACCTCCCCATCTTCGACACCGCCAACCGGAACGGCCGGCACGGCTCCCGCTTCATCCATCACACCGGCCACATAAAGGCCATGGCCGCGGTGCAGCCGTTCATCTCGGGAGCCATCTCAAAGACCATAAACATGCCGGGTGATGTGACGGTCGAGGACATCTCTGAAGCCCTCATGCTCTCATGGAAACTCGGCCTGAAGGCGATGGCGCTGTACCGGGACGGCTCCAAAGCCAGCCAGCCTCTGTCGGTCTCCTCCGACGAGGGCGACACCCTCGAGGAAGAACCGGAGGCGCTCGCCAAAGCCATAGAGACGCAGGCCCGCGTCGTCACCGGCATCTTTGCACCCGGCTTGAGCCCGTCGGAGGCCTATCAGGGCATGACTCGGCCCAGGTTCCTCCTCCCCTCACGCCGACGCGGGTGGACCCAGGAGGCGCGAGTCGGAGGACACAAGGTGTTTCTCCGCACCGGCGAGTACGACGACGGCACTCTGGGGGAGCTCTTCATCGACCTGGCCAAGGAGGGAGCTACGTTACGCGGGATACTCTCCTGCTTCGCCATCGCGGTCTCCAAGGGCCTCCAGTACGGGGTGCCGCTCGAGGAGTTCGTCGACACCTTCACGTTCCATACCTTCGAGCCCCGCGGCCTCGTCGAGGGCCACCCCAACATCAGGATGGCCAACTCGATCATCGACTACGTGTTCAGGGCTCTCGGCATGGAGTACCTGGGACGCACCGATCTCGTGCAGGTCCCTCCCGCCGACGACGGGGAGCTCCCCGAGCCGCCCAGTGGTCTCGCCGTCGACGCCGGCCTTCAGTTGGAGCTGTCGGAAGTGCAGCCGATCGATCCCAAGGACGGGCCTGACGATCTCCCTGACGACCTTCCAGCACAGACAGCCCCAATCTCACATCCGGCGGTGGCGAGCTCAGACCCGGCCTCCACGAGCAGAGCCGGGAGCGGCAACGGACAGAGCCGGCCCAGAGCGCCGAAGGCTGCGGCCCCAATCGGAAGGGCTCGAGATGGCACAGCCACCCAGGTCAGCTCACTGCAGGCGAGGCTCGGCTCGATGATGGGCGATGCCCCCCTCTGCGACGTCTGCGGCCACATCACCGTGCGCAACGGCTCCTGCTACAAGTGCCTCAACTGCGGCAACTCGATGGGGTGCAGCTAGGCCGCAGCCGGCCGCTATTCCCCTGTCTCGCCGTCGATCGCTTCACGCAGCAAGTCTGCGTGTCCGGCGTGGCGCGCCGTTTCCTCGATCATGTGCAGCATGATCCAGCGCATCGAGAATGGCTCACCGTCACGGACCCCAACAGAGAGCCCGTCGAGTGTCGTCTGTGCAAGCACCTTCCGGCTCCGTTCACACGCCGCCTGGTAGAGCGCCCGAGTATCGGCCGGGTCTTCGTCGACAGCCGAATGGAATTCCCAGTCATGGTCGGCGTCAAACGGCGCGCTCGCCCACGGCTCGGGGAGGCCCGCACCGAGGAAGACGCCCTGGAACCAGTAGTCCTCGACTAGAGCAAGGTGCTTCACGATTCCCGCCAGCGTCAACGTCGTGGTGGGGATCGGCCGGCCGGCCGTATCCTTGGATTCGAGGCGCTCAACCTTCCACAAGATCGTGGCTCTCAGGTAGTCGAGGAACTCGGCCAGGCTCGTCTTCTCGTCTGCAGCCTTCGAGCGGTCAGGGCGCTCCATCAGGCGATTCTGCCAGTGCCGTCTCCGTCCTGCAGAGAGCCTCGGCCCGCAGGCCTATGAGAGCGCTATAGGCGTCCGACCCCGGGCGCGGCCCCGCTCCGGATGCACGATCTGCTCGAAGCTCTGGGCCTCCTCGGCGAGCACGGCAAGGAAGACATCCGAGTCGACACCTGCCAGAGGCGGATAGATGGGCCCCAGCTCGGGAGGCGGAACCGCAGGAGCCCCATCGGACAGGAACGCGGCAATCTCCTCGCGCAGCCGAGGCGGGCAAATCGAGGAATGGCACAGCACATTGAGGGACAGCCGGCGCATGCTCTCTACGTGTTCCCGGCCCTTGTCCTCGTGGAAGTGCGGATTGCAGGTCTCCACCTGGAAGACCTGTATCCCGTCGTGCATCAGCTCGGGGTCGTCGACAGGGCCCCTGGCCTCCGGGTCGATGTCGCCGTACTGCTCGAAGAGGTAGAGCAGCTCGTAGGGCTCCACGGCGTAGCCCGAGGCAAAACGCAGCTTGAGGGCGAGTTCGAGCGTGATCGCATGTTCACCGGCGTTGCCGGTCGAGACCGCTTCGGTGCCGAATCCGGTGTGGTCACCGATGAGCTCATTGAAGAAGCGGTTGGTCGTCGACGAGGTGCGGCCCCAACGAGTGAAGAACAAGGTGCCGTCCAATACCTTGGGTTTGCTGCGCCAGCTGATGCGCACCATGGCGTAGGGACTGTGCGCCAGATGGAAATCGGCAGCGTACGCCTTGACGTACTCGGTGATGGAGCCGGGCACGTAGTTGTCGGCGTCTATGAAGCCCACATAGTCCTTCCCGGCGAGGAGCGCGAGCATGGTGCCGGCGACCATGCCCTCCCCCTTGCCGTCCCTGACCAGGCCCTCCGGGGTCACGATCTCGGGAAGGCCGGCCTTGACGAAAGCTCGAGCCAGGGCCGGGTCCCGCTGGTGAACGGCGACGGCGCTGCGCTGGGCGAAGCGACAGAAGCGTTCGACAGTGTCTCGCTCCGACACGTACCTGTCGACGGGATCCCTGGAACTGTTGGAGACGAAGATGAGCAGACAGGAATGCGGAATACCGGTGAGCACCCCCTCGAGCACCTTGAGCTTCTCGTCACGGCACGGCACGACGATGGCCATGCGCCGCTGCACATCGATGATGGCCTCCGAAGGCACATGGCTGACCGTGGTGCCCCAGGAAGTGTCGCCCTCCGGCGATGCCGGCTCCGAGTCCAACTCGAAGACCTGCTGGAGCGCGTACACGCGCACCGCCCCGAGCCTCTCGGCCTGATACGGGTAGGTAATCCGCATGATGGCCCTCTCTCTCGGCCATCAGAGTCCAACCGAAGTATGACAGACGCCAACAAGCCGGGCAGGGGCCGGATCGCTCCGGACCCCTTTCGGACCGAGACTCACTGAGAGTACGCTGAGAAGCCGATTAATACCGTTTTCGCGACTCGGCTAGCCTTGTGGATAAGTTGGAGCGACGTCGGCCGAATGAGGAGTCATGTTGACGGTGAACCGACGCACCGCGTTGACGATCACCTGCATCCTGGTGGTCACTGCGGTCATGTTCTCCTTCGACGCCAGGGCCGAAGCTACAGGCCATCAATACGGGGAGATGGTCGACTATCCACTCGTCTTCCCGGTCGCAGGAAGGGCCACGTACAGCGACTCCTTCTATGCCGCCCGCTCCAACGGCGACCACCATGCCCAAGACCTGATGGCCGACAAGATGACCCCGGTGGTGGCCGCCGCCTCCGGCACCATCATCCGCGTCAACGGGGAGACGCGAGCCCAGTACATAAGGGACGACAAGTGCTGCACCCTCGGCATCCGCCACGACGACGGATGGGAGACCAGCTACATTCACCTCAACAACGACAACCCCGGCACCGACGACGGTCGGGGCTGGGGCATAGCCCCCGGCATCACGGTCGGGGTCCACGTCGAGGCGGGCCAGCTCATAGGCTGGGTCGGCGACAGCGGCAACGCCGAGAGCACTGCACCTCACCTCCACTTCGAGCTCCGCGACCCCAACGGCGTCATCGTGAACCCGTACCAGGCTCTGCGAGCCGCACAGGGCGCGGCTCCGGTCTGCACACCCACCAGCAACATCCCCCTCGATACGCTGCTCAACGGCTCCCGGCTGCTGCGCCGGGGCGCAACGGGCACCGAGGTATCGGAGCTGCAAGGCTTCCTGAATCTCAAGGGCCATGAGGCCGGCCCCGTCGACGGAGCCTTCGGCTCGCGGACAGACTCGGGAGTCCGGTCGTTTCAGAGAGCCCAGAGCCTCAGCGTCGACGGCGTCGTCGGGTCGCAGACCAGGGCGGCCATCAGGACCATTGCGGGCGGGTCTGGTTTCTCCTCGCTTGCCGACCCCGGCGGCGCCATCCTGCGGCCAGGCCAAGCCCGGGGGCCCGAGGTGCGCGAGCTGCAGCAGTGGCTCCGAGTGGCCGGCCACGACCCGGGACCCATCGACGGCGTCTATGGGGACCGCACCGCGTCGGCGGTGAGCGAGTTCCAAGAGGCGGCCGGCATCTTCGTCGACGGCAAGGTGGGACCCAACACACGCGCCGCCCTTGCCCGCGCTCTGGGCCTCACGTCGCTGGCTACCTGCAGCTAGCCGAGCGCCTTCTCCCGAGGACCTTCTAGCCTCTCACACTCATGGCGAGAACCGGGTCCGGTCTTCAGCCTCATGCGAGCGCGGCCGATCAAGCTACTCGCGAGTAAACCTCAGAGGCTTCTCCAACGATTAACCACCGATGACCGTGCAACAGACCCGCGAGGAACGCACGGTGAGGGACCGCACACTCAAAGAGATGCACCCGCACCTGCGGCCGGTTCGCGCCCTGGGCGACTTTGAACAGTTCTACCGGAGCGAGTACCGGCCCGTGGTGGGCCTCGCATTTGCCCTATCAGGAAGCCGCGTGGCTGCGGAAGACATCGCCCAAGACGCGTTCCTGGCAGCTCACCGCAGCTGGGAGCAGGTCGGACGCTACGAGCACCCAGGAGCTTGGGTGCGTCGGGTGGTGGCCAACCTGTCGGCTTCCTTCTTCAGGACCAAGGCACGTGAAGCGAAGGCACTCGCCCGGCTGAAGCCGCGGCACTCCTTCATCCCGCGTATGCCGGCGGAGGACGAGGCGTTCTGGAAGGCGGTTCGCTCCCTCCCCACACGCCAGGCCCAGGCCATCGCCCTCTTCTACCTCGAAGACAGGGCCGTCGCCGACATAGCCGAGGTCCTCGGATGCACTCAGAGCACGGTCAAGGTTCACCTGCACAAGGGGCGGGCCGCCCTGGCCCGTCGCCTGGGTGAGAGTATGGAGGCGAAGGTATGACGCTCGAATCCCGCGCTTCCCGGGCGGTCCGGTCGCTCAAGTCGAGCGTGGCCAAGGCGGCTTTGCCGGCCGGGATCGGATCAATCATCCACCAACGACGCCTCGGCAGGGTGGGCGCGTTCGCCTTCACCCTGCTCATCGTCGCCCTCATCGGGTCGGCGGTGTACGCCCTGCCCGGGGTCGTCGGCGGCGACGACGCTGCCGGCGACACATCGGTAGCAACCACTCTCGGCGACACCACGAGCTCGATGCCCGGTTCGACGCCCGTCTTCGTCGGCGGCGGCAACGGATCGTCCGGAGACGGCGGCGCCTTCGAGCCGGTCGGCTACTGCCCGCCCTGGGCCGATTGTGAGCCCGGCGGGCCGGGTGACGTCACATCGACCACAGAACCCGGAGGCGACGGCGTCTTCACCGCCCACCAGCAGTACAGCTCGAGTGATGCCAGCCCGCCCAGGTCGTACTACTACGGCATTGGCGAGCCGGGAACCACCATCTGGGTCGGCTCCTACGGCTACGACTACGGCTCAGCGACGACCACCGTCAACGAGAACGGCCAATGGGCCGTGTGGGTCGAGTTCCCCAATGCCCCCGCCTGCAGCAGCTTTACGGTCAAGGCCCACGACGTCCCGTGGACCGTGTACCAGGCGTTCACCTTCAGAGTCTGGGGAGAGGGGTGCATCTCGTACGAGTTCACCGCCAGCCAGAAGTGGGAGGTCATCGACGGCAATCCGCCGAAGAACCTCTACTGGGGCACCGGTATACCCGGTACGACTGTCTGGGTCGGCTCCTGGGGCAACGAAGGAGCCTACGGTCACGCCACCACCACCGTCGGCGCAAACGGCCAATGGGAAGTCTGGGTCGAGTTCCCCAACGCCCCATGCGAGCAGTGGTTCAGTGTGAAGGCCCACGACGAGGACTGGACCGGCTACCAGTTCTTCGAGCTCAAGGTCGTTGGCGACGGCTGCAGCGGGTATGGCTTCACCGCCCACCAGGGAACGGTCCCCAACGTCAACCCGCCGGTAGGCGAGTACTGGGGCACCGGAGAGCCCGGCGACACCATTTGGGTGGGTCACTACCCAGACGGGACCTTCGGCTGGACCGAGGTCACCGTCGAATCGGACGGTACTTGGGATGCCCGTATCGAGTACGACGTCTCGGGCGCCTACTGCAACTCCGGATTCACGGTGAAGGCCATCAACGGTGCAGGCCAGAAGATCGCCTTCACTTTCACACCGACTCAGGGCAGCGGATGTGCTCTCTTCACGGCGAGCCCGGTCGAGTACGCCAGTACCAACGCCTGCGTCTACTACAGCGGCACCGGCATCCCGGGTGACGCCATTTGGGTGGGCAGCTACCCGGAGGGCACCTACGGCTGGAACACGACGACCGTTGCCGGCAATGGCACCTGGGGAGTCGAGGTGTGCTTCAACAGCGCACCCTTCGGCGTGCAGTTCCTCGTCAAGGCGCACAACGAGCCCTGGACCGTGTACAAAGCCCTGTACTTCACCAGGCTCGAACCGGAGCCCACTACGACTACGACCAGCACCACGACGACCACCACAACGTCGACGACGACCACGACCACCACGGTGCCCGAGTGACGACACAACAGATACAACAGAGGACTCCCACACTGGCGTAATGTCCGTCTGCGTCTTGCTGGGGGCGGCTCCTGTGGAGCCGCCCCCAGCTACGTCTGGGCCAGCAGCCGCGGCTGCTCTGGCCTGCTGTTATCGACGATGAAGTCGGCGTGCTCCATCGGACGGCACTGCTCGAGATAGAGGCGCTGGCCCGGCAGGTATCGCTTCAGGTACCTCGTTTCCAGCTCGTCGCCGAATCGGCCTTCATCACGTATCCGGGCCCGGCGCAGCGCCTCCTCGAACGAGACCTCGACTAAGACGACGAGATCCCAGCAGTACCCCAGCTCGGGGCGCTGCAGGAACACCCCGTCGAAGAGAAGCACGGTGTCGGTGGACACCGCCGTCGGCCCGGGCTCCACGGTGGTGTCGGCTTCGAGGTCGAAGACGGCGGTACGGCACACCAGGTCGCCGCCTGGACCAAGGGGTTCGAGCAGACAGCGGCGCAGCGCGCCGTAATCGAACGAGTCGTAGTAGTAGCCCTCCGCCGACAGAGCCCCGCGCCGAAGCCGCTCGGCCCGCGGTCGATGAAACCCGTCGATGGAGGCTCGCAACACCGGGCGTCCCCGTCTCTCCACCAACGCGGCCATCTCGTCGGCCAGCACGGTCTTGCCGGCATTGTCGATGCCGTCGATGGCCACCCGCACCGGATGAGGCCGCCGCAGAGAGACCACGGCATCTGCGAGCGTCTGGATCACGGCCAGGCGAGGCGGCGTCATGGCCGCACCGTAGAGCAGATGGGCCGCTTGCGCTCGCCTAAAGCCTGCTGTAAGGGCAGCCGCCATACCGGCGCGCCCCTACGCTTCGATCGGCCCGCCTTCCGCCACATACAGGCTCCGTGGCAGCGGATCACAACGCAGCAGAACCCCCCGGAATGAGATCTCCTCCCCAACCCCATCCCGCAGGTGCTCATAGGACTCCACGGGCAGCCACACCACCGCATCCACATCCCGACCCCCATACAGGTCGGCCGGCAACCTGTGCACCGTCATCAACGCCTTGGTCCCCGGCCCGCCACCGAAACTCAGATCCGAACGTACCGTCACCACTTGCTTCAAGGCGCCGTGCCAGAACACCTCCCGACCCGCAAACCGATCCGCAAAGATCCTCTCCACCTCAAACGAAGACCGGCCTGGACCAAAAACTTCGACGGCCACGTCCCCCGGCGACGGCCCCACACTCCGGCCGGCGACACGTTCCGGGGCCTCGAAGGCCCCGAAGCTCGCCGGCGGCGCTGGGTGGGCGGGCTCCTCGGCCTCCACGTCCGGCGGCTGCTCCTGCGACCTACGCGATAAGCCGGTCAGAGTGCTGGCTGCCTCCACCATACGATCGATGATCAGAAGCGCCCTCTGCAGAGATCGGTCCCATGGCTCATGCTCCACGGTGATGTCGGTGTCGGTGCACGTTGCGGAACCCCTCCAGCAGGGTGCTGGCAGCGGCCGGCCGGCCACCTAGCCGACCCTCTCGCCTTGAGCCCTCGCCGAGGTCCAACGTTCCGAAGACGCCTCGCCGCGCCTTCCCCAGCCCCAGACGTTTGACCCTGCCGCCCCCAATCGACCCACCCAGGCCCGCGGGGCGATAACCAACGCGGTACCAGATCCTGTCCACTCCGGAGAGGCTCTCCGGCCTGTAGTCGTCATCGATGAACTCCCTGAATGCCCCAAGCGCGGCCGCAGTGTGAATGCCCCCCACTCACTGGCGGCGCCCCTGGTCCCCGATAGCACCCGACGACCGGCCACCGATAGTCACCTCCACCGCAAAGCCGTCGACGGTGCCGCTCAGCCGCGGCGGCTCCGGCCCGAAGGCCAGGCCCAGCTTCCTGCCGATCTCGTCCCGTGGAAAAGCGGCGTTCCTGGCCAGCGCCCCACCCCAGGTAAGCCCCCACGTATCTTCCCAAGCATTCGTCTGCTCGTACCCCGACAGACGGACAGCATCACCCAGAACGCAAACAACACAGCCACGATGACGACAGACAACGCCAAGCCGGCGCCGCTGCTCATGCGGTACTGTCCCGCTTCTCGCCCCCGAGCTGAATCACCACAACCACGCTGCCCTCGACGGCGCGGCGGGCCCCCTCAATCGAGATCTTGCCTTCGGCATCCCGCACCACCCTCAGCATCTTGGCCATTCGCGGCTGGGCCTCGAGGTAGACCCTCATGCGCTCCACGGCATCCTCTCTCTCGACCGCCCGGGCCACGCCCTTCTTCCAGGTGCGCCCGAGACAGGCCTCAACCTGCTGCGGCCCCCGCATGCCCCTCCACCACGACTTGGTGTCGGCCCTGCCGGCCAGCACAATGATCTCGTCGCCGTTGCGCACGTAGCCCACAGGGATGGTGTACTCCTTTCCGGTGCGGCGACCCCTGTACTTGAGCAGCATCAGTGAGCGGCTCATCATCCGGTGCAGCGGCGAGCGCAGCACTCCACTGACGATGGCGTTTCCGATGGGCATGGTGACTCCCTCGACGCGAGCATGCTGACGGTACTGCAACGCTACACGTGCAACCCGGCGGCTTCGTCCGGTGTTCTTGGAGGTGAATGAGCCGCATGTTGGGCCACCAGGACCTCGGGGAGCTGGCGGCGGCCCTGGCCGCCGACGTCGGCGCCGCCTTCCCCGACCTGGTGCGCGCCACACAAGACGACATCTTCTCCGGCGCCATCCGGCTCACCGGAAACCGGCCCGACGCCGAGGACGTGACCCAGGAGACGTTCGTCCGGGCCTACCGCGCTCTCGACGGCTACTCGACGGATCGCATCATGGCCCTTCGGCTCCGGGCATGGCTATGGACCATCGCCGTCAACCTGTGCCGCAATCGAGCTCGAACCAGGGCCCGGCACCCCGAGACCCCGCTGCCCGAGACGCTGCACGCCACCGACGCCGGACCGGAGCACGATGCAATCGCCGCCGACGAGCGCTCGACTCTCGCCGGCCACCTGTCGACGCTGCCCTGGCAAATGCGACTGGCGGTGGCACTCCGCCACGTCGTCGGCCTCACGTACACCGAGATCGCCAAAGCACTGGACCGCCCGGTGGGGACGGTCAAGGCCGACGTGCACCGAGGTCTGGCCCGCCTGCGACACGACCTGGAGGAGGCACAATGGACAACCGACTGACGGATCGACTGGCCGGCTTGCGTGAGGCGGCGCCGGAGACCATGCTCCCCGCCGTGCTCCTCAAAACCGGCCTAGCCGACGGCTATGTGACCAGCTCCAGCCCTCTAGGACCCCTGTACATCGCCTTCAACGAGCATGGGATCTCGTTCATCGACATCGCAGAGACACCCGACGCCTTCGAACGGAGATTCCGGGAGCGTTTCGGCCGTCCCGCATATGCCGCCGACGCCCCGGCAACCCTTTCCGCATCTCTTGCCCGAGGCATCGAGACGGGCCATACAGGTGACCTTTCCCTCGACCTGCGCGGCCTGAGCCCTTTCCACGCCTCCGTGCTGCACAAGACTGCGGAAATCCCACTCGGCGAGGTCCGCCCCTATGCCTGGGTGGCCCACGAGATCGGCAACCCGAAGGCAGTGCGGGCGGTGGGGCGGGCCCTGGCCACAAACCCCGTGCCTTTCCTGGTGCCCTGCCACCGTGTGGTTCGGTCGGACGGCCGCCTGGGCCGGTACTCGCTCGGCGAGGACAAGAACAAGCGCCGCCTCCTCGAGGCGGAAGGGCTCGACACCGCCGCCTACGAGAGACAGGCGGGCCGGGGCGTGCGGCTCCTGGGCAGCAACACGACCCGGATCTACTGCTACCCCGGCTGCCGTCACGCCCTGCACATCACCGAGTCGCACCGCGTCGAGTTCGCCAACGCTGGCCAAGCGGAGGCAGCGGGCTACCGACCCTGCAATCACTGCCGCCCAAAAGGGGGCTGAAGACACAACGCAGAATGCAGAAGGCGAAAGAACATTCGGCGCCGACGTTCTGCCGGCTGCCATCTGGATCTTGGCGGCTCCGGCTCCAGCGAAGTCGGCTCACTCCCACCTGAAGGTGTACTCGGTCGCCAGTCCACAAACCAGCACCACCGCGGTCAGGATCCCGATCTCACCCCAATTCCACCCGAGGCCGAGCCACGGATCCTGCAGCGCGATCACGACGTGCTTGAGCGGCGTGTAGTCGCCGATGATCCGTAGCAGTGTGTTGAGCACCTCCGGCGGCGGTCCGACGCCGCCGACGAACATCATGGTGAACCACAGCAGCATGCCGCCCGCTTGGGCGGCGCGGGCGCTGGGCATCAGCGAGCCGAGCAACACGCCGATCGAGGCGAAGCAGAGCGAACTCACGCCGAAGGCGGCGACGTAGAGGGCCGGGGACTGAGGCCAACTCACGTCGTACACCAGGACCGACGCCACAACGAGCACAAAAGCGCTCACCACGGCGATGCACAGGCTCACCAGCACCTCAGCGCCCACGACCGCCCACAGCGACACCGAAAAGGCTCGGAACCGCCGCAACACGCCGCGTTCACGATTGCCGGCGAGATGAATGGGGATGCTCAGCACCCCGATGGAGGCCAGGACGAGGCCGACGTATGCGGGGGTGTAGTAGTTGACCGGTCCAAAACCCCGATAGAACTCGGGGTCGGCCTCGTTGCCGAAGACCCCACCGAGAACAAACAGCGTCATCAGAGGCAGGGCCAGGGCGAAGACCACGGTCAGCGGCTCCCGGCTGAACAGCTTCAGCTCGACGAGGGCCAGCTTCGTGGTCGTCCTCACGTCGCCGCCTCCTCTTCGAATCGGCCTCCGGTCAAGGCGAGGAAGACGTCTTCGAGGCTGGCCCGCTCCGCACGTAGGTCGGTGGGCACAATACCCCGCTCCACGAGCGCGGCCGCTACCAGTGCCAACACCGGACCACTGCCCGATACCTCGACCCTGTTGCGACTTCGTTTCACCGAGTCGACCTGCGCCAGCTCTTCCAGGAAGCCCAGGTCGGCACGGTCCGCGCTGAAACGCACCAGCACCTGCGGGGCGTACTCGTTGATGAGGTCCTGAGGCCGGCCCATGGCAACCACATGACCCGAGTCGAAGACGGCCAGGCGGTCACACAGGCGCTCTGCCTCGTCCATGAAGTGCGTGACGAGGACCACCGTCGTACCCCGCTCCCTGATGGCGGCGACGAGGTCCCAGGCGACTCGGCGAGACGCCGGATCGAGGCCTGTGGTCATCTCGTCCAGGAACACGACTTCGGGGTTGTTGACCAGGGCGAGGGCCACAAAAAGGCGCTGTCGTTGCCCCCCTGAGAGGCTCGAAAACGACGCGTTTCGTTTCGAAGCGAGCCCCCACTGCCCGATGAGCCCTTCCCAGTCGGCAGCCTTCGGGCTCAGAGAGGCGAAGAGGTCCAGGGCCTCCCACACCCTGATGCGGTCAGGCAGGCTGGATTCCTGCAGCTGCGAGCCGATCCGGCCTCTCAGCTCGCGCTCCCCGCGCTGCGGGTCGAGTCCGAGTACCCGCAGCCGGCCGGCATCGGGGCGCCTCAAGCCTTGGAGGCACTCGACGGCCGTCGTCTTGCCTGCGCCGTTGGGACCGAGGATGCCGAAGATCTCACCCTCTTCAACGGCGAAGGACACTTCATCGACAGCGATGACCTCGCCGTAGGCCTTTTTCAGGCGCTCCACCTCGATGACGTAGCCCACAGCGGCAAGGAGGCTACGCAGCCCGGACCGGCGTTCAAAATCCGGCGCGTATCACCGTGCCCGACTCCTCGAGTGCCACGCTATCGACCCGTGCTCGGTTCGCCTCACCTGCCGCCCCACCCCGCGCCGACCCGGGCTCGCCGGCCCTACCCCAGGACTAGCGTAGGGAAGTGCCGAAATGGGGGTGCCCACGAGCGACCAGTCAGACTCCGATACCAAAAAGTGCCCGCGCTGTGGCAATCGAATAAGGATCCAGGCCCGAGTATGCCGCCACTGCAGAGCCGAGTTCG
>Ga0315554_1000874_pt1 | contig 17857 bp, 19 predicted proteins | sample SalMarSW160370MG_FD_202114 | JGI IMG/M metagenome (GOLD analysis project Ga0315554, IMG submission 202114) | Salt marsh sediment microbial communities from the Plum Island Ecosystem LTER, Massachusetts, United States - Salt Marsh Sediment SW1603-70 ... | reverse complement strand
ACATATATACGCCGTACGGTCATCGCATCCTGAGTCAATGTACCAGTCTTATCGGAACAAATGACCGTAGTACATCCCAATGTCTCGGCGGCATGGAGTTTGCGGATAAGAGCATGGCGCTTTGCCATTCGCCGGACCCCCATTGCTAACCCGATAGTCACTACTGCCGGCAGAGCTTCCGGTACTGCGGCGACGGCCAAGCTTACCCCCCAGATTAGCATTTCGAGAGTTTCATGTCCCCTGAGAATACCAATGCCCACCAGAACAAAGCACATAGCTAGGGCCGCATAGGCAATGAATTTTCCCATCTTGTTAAGATTAATCTGGAGAGGAGTTGGCCCCTCTTCAACCCCTTGAATCAGGCTGGCGATATTGCCGAATTCAGTCTGCATACCGGTGCCTGTGACGACGGCTTTGCCCCTGCCCCAAACCGCGGTTGTTCCCATAAAGGCCATATTCGTTCTGTCGCCAATGCTTACCTCACCAGAGATGGGGTCAACTGTCTTTTCTATTGGAACCGATTCTCCCGTCAGAGGGGCTTCTTCTGTTTTCAAATTGACGGCCTCAATGAGACGACAGTCTGCGGGTATTTTGTCACCAGTCCGGAGGGCAACTATGTCACCAGGTACTATTTCACGAGCGGCTACCTCAATTTCTTGCCCATCCCTGATCACGGAGGACGTTGGTGCTGCCATCCTCTTCAAGGCCTCCATCGCCCGTCCAGCCTGGTACTCCTGGATGAAACCCAGGGTAGTCGCGAAAAGTACGATTACGAAAATCACAATGGCATCAATCGCATCCTCGGGTAAGCTACCTCCTGGCTCGTAATGGTATATGCTCAGACCAACCAAGATAGCCACTGCCACCAGAAGGATGATTATGAGGAAATCCTTGAATTGTCGCAGCCAGAGCATGAACGGCGAAGTTTTTTTCTTCTCCGCCAGTTCATTTGGCCCAAATTGAGCAAGGCGGCGCTGGGCTTCCTCTCTAGTTAAACCTTGAAGGCCTGAGTTTAGCGACTCGATAGCTTCGCTTACGCTTAGATTGTGCCAAATTCTTTCTTGAGACATGACGTGTAACGTCAACTGAACATGGGCACCAGCATCAGCATGACTCCACCAGCTACCACTGAGGCGATTTGACCGGCCGTATTGGCACCGGCAGCGTGCATCAGTAGATGATTGTAAGGGTTAGCTTCCAGCCCTAGTTTCTGCACTACACGAGACGACATGGGAAAAGCTGAAATGCCGCAAGCACCTATCATGGGATTGACTTTCTTCCCTGAGAGAACATACATTAGCTTTCCCAGTAGAACACCTGCCACAGTATCCAGGCTGAAAGCTATTATTCCCAATATGAATACCAATATGGTCTCGGGTCTGAGAAACTCAGTTCCCGCCATCATCCCTCCCACGGTGATGCCCAGAAGAATAGTTACGATGTTAGCCAGTTCATTTTGGGCTGCCAGAGAAAGCCTTTCCACCGCTCCGCATTCTCGCAACAGATTGCCAAACATGAGACAGCCGATAAGAGGCGTGGCTTTCGGCGCAAGCAAGCCCACCACAAGTACAGTAATTATAGGAAAAAGTATCTTTGTCCTTTGCGAAATTGTTCCCGCAACCGAGGGCATTTTCAGAGCCCGTTCTTCTTTGCTGCACATTGCCTTTATTATAGGCGGCTGGATGATGGGCACCATAGCCATATAAGAATAGGCAGCCACAACGATGGCCGCAGCGTATTTGGATTGCAGTGTGGTCGCGACGTAGATCGAGGTAGGACCGTCGGCAGAGCCGATTATCCCGATGGAAGCAGCATCTTGTAAGCTGAAATTTAGGAGGTGGAGCCAACCATCACCCAACAAATAGGCCAGGAAGAAAGTCCCGAAAATGCCGAATTGGGCAGCGGCACCAAGAAGGACGGTATAGGGTCTCTGCAGGAAAGGCTCGAAATCGATCATGGCTCCTATGCCAATAAAGATGAGCAGGGGAAATATCTCGGTGTGTATGCCGGCTTCCCTTAGAACGGCCAAAAACCCGCCTTCCTCGGCCGCCCCACCTAGCGGAATATTAGCCAGTATACACCCGAAACCAATAGGGACAAGCAGGACTGGTTCCACTTTTTTGGCAACCCCCAACCATATGAGGACACCGCCGACAACCAACATTACTATGGCTTGCCAACTCAAGCTGAGAAAGCCAAGGAATTCGCCTGCAGCCACGCCTGTTTATCCCTTCTGTTCTTCTTTTTCCCTGGGTCTAACCAGTCTACTTAGCAGGACCATGACTAAGAGTAAGATTCCCAGGACAGCGAAAATGATCGCCATTCCTAATAGGACTATCCACAGAGCATTAAGCATTCTGCACCTTTCTTGTCTGACAAAGCTCGTGTGATGATACAATAACGTAGCGATAGCTGTCAAAGCATCGGTGCGAGCGGGCATTGAATAGAGTATCATCCTGTGTTACCATCTTATGTTGTCTGTTTGCACTTTTGGCCCCTGTAGCTCAGAGGATAGAGCACTGGCCTCCGGAGCCAGGTGCAAGGGTTCGAGTCCCTTCAGGGGCGCTCTGTAATTGGGCTATTTAAAAGTTTAGTTGCCAGGTTGATTCGGCCCCCGTTTGTTATTGCCAGGCTGACGAAGCCAGTCAAAGCAATCTGGTGGGGGTACGGGATTGTCGTATATCTTTCAGGTGCTGGCAATGATAAGAAGAGAAGGGCGTGACAAGTCAGGTAGCTACAAAGAATACTGGAATTGAACGGGAAATCAAAATTGAACTACCCCTTTGTATGATAAGGAGGAGTTGTGTTATGACTGAGATTCTTGAAGTAAGGTGGCACGGCAGAGGAGGGTTGGGAGCGGTGACTTCGGCAGAGCTAGTTGCCCGTGCTGCTATAAGCGAAGGAAGGTACGCACAGTCGTTTCCTAGCTTTGGACCTGAGCGCAGGGGGGCACCGGTGCTCGCCTTCCTCAGGATAAGTGATGGATCTATCAAGACCAGGACAGTTATACATGAGCCAGATATTGTGGTCGTGCTCGACCCAGCGCTGCTGCGTGCAGTTGACGTAACCTCAGGACTCAAAGAGAATGGTAAAATCATAATCAATTCCAGGAAATCGCCGGCGCAACTAAAGTCTGAATTTGGATATAAATGGCTCGTGGCTGCAGTTAACGCCACGAAAATCGCCGAAGAGACCATCAGGCTGCCTATCACTAACACCGCTATGATAGGCGCGCTGCTAAGAATTACTGAGGCTGTCAAGATTGATTCTATGGTTGAGCAGCTACACGAACGGTTTGGGGGGCGGGCGATGGGAAACATCGAGGCCATGAAAAGAGCTTATGAAGAGACTGCGACGGAGGAGTGAGAAATGGCAAAGAAGAAACTGAAAACAGGGTCCGATCTAACCTGGAAGGATATGGAAGTTGGCAACATTGTTAAAGAAGCGGGCAGTGCTAGCGCTCGAAAGACTGGAGATTGGAGGACGGAAAGACCCATACTGGACAAAGAAAAGTGCACCAAGTGTGCCTTGTGCTGGCTTTATTGCCCTGATGCTGCCATAAAGCCCACTGAGGAAGGATACTATGAGGCTGACCTTGACTACTGTAAGGGCTGTGGAATCTGTGCCGATATATGCCCTGTAGAAGCTATAACTATGACGGAGGAGGAAGAACAATGAGCAAGAGAGTGGGATTAGAGGCCTCTCATGCTGCTGCCGAGGCAGCCAGAATGGCTGACGTTGATGTCATCGCTGCCTATCCCATAACGCCCCAGACGCATATTCCCGAGAGGCTCGCTGAGATGGTGGCTAATGGTGAACTGGAGGCAGCCTACATAGCTGTGGAGTCGGAACACTCAGCCCTGAGCGCTTGTCTTGGATCTGCTGCGGTAGGAGCGAGGACCTTCACTGCTACCGCAGGTCAAGGCCTGGAACTTATGCATGAGGTCGTTTATGTTGCTTCGTCTATGAGGTATCCAATAGTGATGACAGTCTGCAACAGAGCTCTTTCTGCACCCCTGAGCGTCTGGGGAGACCACTCCGATGCTATGGCTGTTCGGGATACCGGCTGGATCCAGGTGTTTTGCCAGAACAACCAGGAGGCATTCGATATGACCCTCTGGGCTTTTCGTGTTGGTGAGGATTCCAGAGTCCTTCTCCCGGTGATGGTTCATTTCGACGGATTTAGTTTGTCTCATGTAACGGAGCCCGTTATCCTGCCAGAGCAGGGAGAAGTGGATAGGTTTCTGCCGAAATTCCATTATCCCTTTGCTTTAAACCCCGATAAGCCCATGACCCATGGGGCTTTCGGTCCCCCCGACATATATTCAGAGGCGAAGGTGGCTCAAGAGATAGCGTTGAGGAAATCAAAAAAAGTGATACTGCAAGGGTGGCAAGAATTCGGAGACATATTCGGCCGCTACTACGATCCCGTCGAGGCCTACAGAACGGAAGGAGCTAAATTACTGCTTCTCACTATGGGGAGTTTTAGCGAGACGGCAAAGGCTGCCGTAGATGCGAAAAAGGACAAGGGAGAGTCGGTAGGGCTCATCAACTTGCGTCTTTGGAGGCCCTTCCCATTCAAGGAACTGCGTCAGGTGGTGAAGGGCGCCGAAACGCTTATCGTTTTCGACCGATGTATCTCCTTCGGCGGTCCCGGAGGACCCGTTTCTTCGGAAATCAGGTCGGCCTTGTATAATGAGAAGAAGAGGCCGATGGCAGTGAGTTTTGTAGGTGGTTTAGGTGGAAGAGACATGTCGGTGAAGGATTTTGGGTACATCATTGATCGGGGTCGGGAGGTCGCGGAAGAGGGGTCCAGTGAGTTATTTGAGACGGTGGGTATAAGAGGAAAGGTAACAGGTATAAGGGGGTAAAAATGGAGGGGACATTTATAAAGATTGGCAAGAATCGTGTGCCCGCAGAGGAGTTTGTCGCCGAGGGACACAGTTTCTGTACAGGCTGCGGAGAAGTTTTGGCGTTGAGGCTGGCCTGCAAAGCTTTGGGAAGGAACGTAATAATTGCTAATGCCACCGGGTGCATAGAGATTTGCACTTCGCCGCTTCCTGTGACATCGTGGAGAGTCCCTTGGATACATACGCTGTTTGAGAACACTGCAGCTGTAATTTCGGGCTCAGAGGCAGGGCTAAGGATTTTGATTAAGAAAGGCAAGATGCCCGAGAAGGACATTAAATGTGTGGCTGTGGCTGGAGACGGAGGGACAAGCGATATAGGAATGCAGGCTCTGTCCGGAGCATTGGAAAGAAGACACAACTTCTTGTATCTTTGTTTTGATAACGAAGCGTACATGAATACCGGTATCCAGAGGTCAAGTGCCACTCCATACGGAGCTTCGACTACGACGGCACCTGCTGGCAAATTTAGCATCGGTCAGACTACCTGGAAGAAAAACCTGCCTGAAATTGCCGTTGCCCACAATATTCCTTATGTAGCCACAGCTTGTCCCGGCTATCCCTTCGATTTAATGAACAAGGTTAAGAAAGGTGGAGAAGTCAAAGGGCCGGCTTACGTACACATATTATCTCCTTGCCCGACGGGCTGGAGATCGCCTACCAATCTAAGTGTCAAGATAAGCAAGCTTGCCGTGGAGACTGCAATTTTCCCTCTCTACGAAGTGGAGAATGGGCGGTACAAATTAAACGTTGATCCCCCCAAGCTTAAGCCGGTTGAGGAATACTTGAAGCCGCAGGGCCGATTCCGTCATTTGCTGGAGACGGATATTAGAGAAATTCAAGAGCATGTAAATCAAGAATATGCCAAGCTCAAGGCAAAGGTAGCCTGCTTTGCAGCTTGATTTCTTCGACTGGGCAACGTTGATTGCTTCGGTTCTCTTTACCTACTATAATGGTTGGCTAAACGGGGTGTGGCGCAGCGGCTAGCGCGCATGGTTTGGGACCATGAGGTCGGTGGTTCAAATCCACTCACCCCGACCATAAATAGGCAATCAGATGGTTAGACCTCATGGCTCAGGAAGCAAGCTGAATATAGAGCAAATACGGCTCGGGCCTCCTGGTTCTTCCTGAGCGGGTCCGCACAGTGAATAATAGTCGAATCAACAGAGCTAGAGGCACCGCCAGTGCTAATTATCGGGTCACAAAGCGATGAAAAGTTCAGTAACTGCTCTTACACGCCTGAAATTCATTAAAAAAGCATATATTATTATAGAAGCATAACTGTGGTATGGAAATCCGGATTGTCAAAGTGAAGATGACCATGTCATACTAAATATATAAGGGTGTTTGACGATGGGCGGTGTTCCAAGAGATATTCTCCGGTGGCTAAGATACCAAATTATCTACGGCCTGGCAATTAGACTTGGGTATTTTATCATCATTTTGGATGCTAGCTTTTTGTTGTTAGCGCCAGTTTCCGTAGGCGCTATTGCCCTAATTTACGTTCCCATCATGGGGGCCGGCCTTAATAGCTTTCAAGCTTGGGCAGTTTCTTTTGCTATTCTGGCGCTCATGTTTTTATCTCTATTCCTTCACTCTCTGGCCCATGTAGCCGCAACCAAAGCTGGTAGTGGTCCACCTCATCGGATTTTCTTGAGTCCTCTGGGCGACCCGGCCCACTTTTGGCCGGCGGCGCCGCATGCCGGAAACGAAGCCTTGGTAGCCTTGGCCGGACCGCTGATTCAGTGCTTGCTGGCAGCTCTATTTTATGTGTTATGGAACCTGCAGATAAACCTCTTTACAAATACCATCGCTTTCTTTTTAATCTTCTTCAATTTAGGATTAATGGCCGTCAATCTTATCCCGGCGTTTCCTTTCGACGGGGGCCGGCTCATGCGGGTTATTATCTGGCGGCTATTAGGGCTACCGGGTTTAGCAACCCGGCTGGCACTCCGCCTCGGATGGGTTATTGCCGCCGGACTTATTGTGTGGGGTATTATCTTAATTTCTCAACAAGCCCGTTTTCGCTTTGAAACCTCTGCGTCTACTTTCATCTTTGGCGCTCTGATTATAATTAGTTTGGCTCTTCGGAGGGGCTGGAAATGGGACCGGCCTGAACGAGTAGTCCGCTTAAGTTTGCCGGCGATGGCTACCCGGTCTTCTCTTGTGGTCTTGCTGCTGCTTCCGTTGGCAGCGGTCACTTTCAGCCTTATTCCCTTGAATGAGGGTCTTGAGGCTCCAGGATTCACCGCCTCCGTGGAACCCATGGTGCAACTGCCGTCGCAGTACCGCCATTCCTCGACCGGAAGCCTCATTCTGACGACGGTGATTCCCCAGGCTCCCATCCTGGCTGGAGAATGGGCCTACGCCCATCTGGACCGCTCGATAAGACTTGTGCCCCAGACTCAAATTGTTCCCTCAAATAAGACAGCGCAAAGCGTTTCCCGGGAGAACTACCAGATGCTTCAGGATAGTGAGACAACTGCAGTCATCGTAGGTCTGCGCTTGGCGGGATATCCGGTAGCTATTAACAACGATGGAGTCAGCATCGTTTCCATTTTGCCCTCAAGCCCGGCGGTCGCGGTCCTGCAACCGGGCGATGTTATTACCGGAGTCAATGACAACCCGGTCATGTCTCCGGCGGACCTGACTAAGCAGCTGGAATCGGTAACTCCAGGGTCAACCCTTAATTTAACAATCGAACGCCATGGACACATAATGGATGTCAGTGTACCCACGATGGAACCTCTAGAAGCGGGTGGGCCGGCGCGCATAGGCATTTCTATTGTACAGCATAACAGTGGTTTTAGTCTGCCGTTTCCGGTCGAGATCGTGCCGCAGAAAGTCAATGGCGGGCCTTCAGCGGGTCTAATGTTCACTCTGGGGGTCTATGACCTGGTTACTGGCCAGGACCTCACGGGAGGAAGGAAGATTGCCGGCACCGGTACTATCGATTTGGAGGGGAACGTAGGTCCAATAGGCGGCGTTCAGCAGAAAGTAGTGGCAGCGGAACGGGCGGGAGCCGAGTATTTCCTTTCACCAGCTGAAAATTACCCGGATGCTCTGGCTATAGCCACACACATTACAGTAATTAAGGTTGCCACAGCTCAAGATGCCATCAATTTCCTGCGCAGCTTACCTCCTTTAAGAACCGGTTGAAATCACAAGAGGCAAGCCGCATTCAAAATGAGGCGATTTGTAGTTCAGAAACATCATGCAACTCGTCTACATTATGATTTCCGGTTGGAAATGGAAGGAGTACTCAAGAGTTGGGCCGTGCCAAAAGGCCCTCCTACGGAGTCCGGTATTCGAAGATTGGCCGTTCAGGTAGATGACCATCCAGTGAGTTACATAGATTTTGAAGGCGACATTGGTGAAGGTTTGTACGGCGCTGGCAAGGTCGAAATCTGGGACAGCGGTGAATATGAACTCCAACAAACGGAGCCTGATCTGTTAGCATTCACACTTCATGGAGATAGACTACAAGGGGAGTACGCTCTGGTTCACACGGGCGATAGGAATTGGCTCCTGTTAAAGAGAAAAGGGCGATAGCAGATACAAGATAGTAAAACTGAGGCGGAACGGAGCAGAAATCAAAGTGTAAACCGACACAGGTAGATCCGACAGACACAATCTGGCTGTTTGTGCAATAGGTTTGGGATTGTGATCGGTCACTTGCCAAATGACATATTGTATAATGAGATGCAAAGCTAATCGTAGAAGCCCCATGTTTCTTTGCATAGTTAGCATGGCGCAGGGGAGGCATATATGAACACTCATGAACTGTTCGGTAAAGAAGTCTTAGATGCTAGCGCCAACAAGATAGGCAAAGTTGTTGACCTTGATTTTGACACACAGAAGGGAATGATTGACCATATCATAGTAAAGGCAGGGTTAACAAAGCGATATGCCGTCAGTCTAGACAAGATAGACAGAATCGGCGACATAATCGTTCTAAAGATTGGGAAAGACGAGCTTCACAGGGAGTGACTATCGTGCACCGAAGCCAGCTATCAAAGAGGTCTGGAGTCATATCGGTTCTTATGGCATGCGCTCATAGCGTGCGGTGAAATCATAGTCAGTAGCCAGCTGTGACTTAACAAAACTGACTTCTGTTATCTCATTGACTTAATGGCAGACAACAGTAATTCCTGTAGTCTGGCTTGAGGACAGGGCATCGAGCCTTTCTAATGACATATATTGAAAGAATACGCATATAGAGTTAAAGTGGTTGAGAGAACTGCTTTAAGGGAGGCGGATTATGGCACTGATACCGGCCTTTGAGATAGGTGTATGGAATGCCTGGATTCTTGTCATTCCTATGCTGATTATCTCCTTCTCTGATATGAGAGTGACAGCTGCTAGGGAATCAGGACAATCAGGAGATTTTAAGCTAACTAGAAAGGAGAAAAGAATCATAAATGCCGTTTTCTTGCCTATGGTCGTTTCCTTCATTTATGCCGTTTTCCTGCCTCTACGACTTGGCACGGCATGGCTATACAGCGGTCTCGTTATCTATCTGTTTGGGGTGGCTTTCAGTATTGTTGCAGTCCTGAATTTCGCTACCAGTCCTAAGGACAAGGTCATCACCAAGGGTCTCTATAGTATTTCCAGAAACCCCATGTATATTGGCTTGATTCTGATGCAAGTCGGTTTGGGAATAACCTGCTCTTCATGGTTGTATCTTCTCTTAACGCTCGTGCTGTTGATTCTGCTCAACGAGAATCTATCAGCTGAGCAGCGCTATTGCCTTTACAGATACGGCGACTCCTATCGTCAGTATATGAACAAAACGCCCAGATGGATAGGAATACCGAAGGCGGGAACAGAATCAGATTGATGGAAGTAATCCTTTGTGGTGTCAAATGGTTAATCTAAGCTAATTTTGGGCAACAGGATTACTATTATAATATTTAGGCCTTTGACTAATTGAACCACTAAACAATTACTCAAAATGTTAAGTCATATCCTTCTAGGTCTTATTCGTGGTATGCTTGAGTTGGATGTCTAGAGTACGAAGCGGGAGGGTAACCATGAACACTGACATTTATCGCTTCAAGCTAGGGGATTTCGACTGCGTAGCTGTTAGTGACGGCACTCACACCTATGCACCTCCGACCTTCCCACCGCCGGCCACATTTCTTTTCGCCAATGCGCCAAAAGAACGACTTGAGCCAGTGCTTCGTGAACACAACCTGCAGCCAGAACAGTGGCTAGAGTGGACAAGTCCATACATTTGCCTGGCAGTTAACACAGGCAAGCATCAGGTGCTGGTGGATACGGGTGCCGACGGGCTTGCCCCAAGCACAGGAAAGCTTGTTCAGAACCTGAAGGCTGTAGGGATTGCACCTGAGCACATTGACACGGTCATCTTAACACACGGACATCCAGACCACATCGGCGGGAATACCGATAGTGAAGGCAAGCTGACTTTTCTCGACGCTCGGTACGTTATGTGGAAAAGCGAGTGGGACTTCTGGACCTCGGGACAGGCGGAGACGAAACTCGATGAACATGTCAGGGAGAGGCAGCTGAAATTCGCACGCAAGAACCTCCCGCCGATTCAAGGTCGATTGAAACTCGTTGACCGTGAAACCGAAATCACGCCCGGTATACGCGCCCTAGCAGCGCCTGGTCATACACCGGGGCAAATGGCGCTGGCTATTTCCTCAAGAGATAAGCAATTGCTGTGCGTCTCTGATGTGGTACTCCACCCCATCCATCTGGAGCAACCAGAATGGTGTGCAGGCACCGATTTTTCTCCCCAGCAGGTCGTAGCCACCAGACGCAGGCTTCTAAAGAGAGCGGCAACTCAGAGTGCCCTAGTGCTTGCGTTTCACTTCCCCTTCCCCGGTCTGGGCCACGTCATGCGAAAGGGAGAGGCCTGGCAATGGCAGCCTATTAGCACAATGAGCTAAAACGTCCCCCGAAGCGGTTTTCCTCCAAGCGGTGCCCAGCTTTGTCGTGCTCGACGTTGCACCTTTTAGCGGAATGTTCAATTCTCCGATAAAGCCTTAGGTTATCCTCAAACTCTATCTCAGTGCATCCTTGAGACGTATTGACAAGTCCGCTGGTCCCCACATGATATACTCAAACTTTAGGGTGAGGACATGTCACTAGGTATTCTATGCATAATCATCGGCTATCTTTTGGGCTCCATTCCTACAGCCTATATCGTGGTTCGCAAGAGGAAGGGCATAGATATTCGGGACGTCGGTTCACGTAACATGGGCGCCGCTAATGTTATGCGCGAAATTGGCACTCATGAAGGCGTTTTTGTCGCTCTCATTGATGTTGCGAAGGGGGCGGTTGCTATACTTATTGCCCAAGCTCTAAGCATTTCGGAACTGTGGGTCTTTGGAGCTGGTTTTGCGGCTCTAGTGGGACATAATTTCCCTGTGTTCGCAGGTTTCCGGGGTGGCAAAGGTTCAGCCACCGTTATAGGTATCTTTCTCGTGCTAGCCCCCTTGTCAATGCTTGTTACGTTCGTAATAGTGGCTATTCCGTTTTTTGCTACCCGTAAGTTTTCGGCGGCCATACTCATAGGAATAGCGCTGGTGGTCGTTGGATTTGTCCTGTTGCCCCTGTTTATCTGGTTGTTTGAAGGCTCGCTGATGCTAGTACGTTATGTATTACCTATCGGCATTTTTATGCTGGTCCGCAATCTGTCCGGTATTAGACAGATCCTGACTAAAGGCATAACAGAGGACATGATATAGGATACGCGGCAGAAGAGAGCAAAATGATGTCATCAGTCGGGGGTTATTCGAGCTTTCATAGGTAATCCTGACTGAACAATCGTCCAGAATGTGCAACCAAGGCTATTTTCTAGGGACAGAGTTTCGCAGTAAGGTTTGCCTCGTGTTGCCTGAGCCACTTCTTACACTCTCGCCATCCGTGACAGTGTTGAGCTACCAGTTCCCAGAATCTCTTTGAATGGTTCATCTCTTTCAGATGGGCAAGTTCATGGATAACAACATAATCGATCACAGGCTCCGGCGCCATTATTAGTTTCCAGTTAAAGCTAAGATTTTTCTTGTGAGAGCAGCTGCCCCAGCGAGTCTTTTGACCTCGTATGACAATTCGTTTGCAGTGAATGCCCATCTGAGAACTCAGTCTATCTACTCTCTCGTTTATCAGCCTAGCAGCCTCCGCCCGATACCACTGTTCCAAAGCCAACTCCAAGATACCTTTTCTAAATAATCCGTGACTCACTGCCAGTGTATCTCCCTCTAGCGTTACACTGTCAACTTCACTGTGGTTTTCCCGCTTGACTAGCTTCAAGTCTCGGCCAAGATAGGGGATAGTATCGCCACTCCCAAGTTCGTCCTCGGCATAAGGCGATTGGAAATTGCTACATCTTGCCAGGCTACTTGCGATCCATCGTTCCTTCGATTCCAGAAGTCTAGGGAGTTGCCCAATCTTGTAAGAGTGAGGAACAACTACCGTAAGCCCCGTTTGTCGTCTCACCTCGAGCCGAACATGCCTTGCCCTAAGGCTTCGCTTGACTGTATATGTGATGGTTTGCCCATTAATACTGGTTTCACGTTTCTCTACCATAGTTGGTTGATGCCATATTTCTCGTGCCATGTCTATAGTCTAGAGGTTCAACATATTGTCTGTCTAGAACATAGGACAGAAGGAGAAGAACGACGGCCTAAAGTCACAAAAGCCTGTATTGTTACCTCATCACACAAACTGGGAATAACCTCCATCAGGAGGCTTTCAATCAATGCCAAGCCACCTCCTTGATAGATTAGACTATAATAAGGTGGCGTTTTTGTTAGTTCCTGTCAAATCAGTGAGACTAAATCAAGGGAGAGATAGAATGATTAATTGTATTGCGGATTTCGCGCCTGAAGGCACTGAATCTGGAGTCGGGCTTGCCTTACAGGATGAAAATGGGCGTTTTCTCTTTTTTATTGCAGGTATACGCCATATGGTAGCCTGTCCTCCGGGGGAACTCTTCTACGCAGGCATCGGCGGTCACCGGGAAGAAGGTGAGGATTGGTTAATATGTGCGCACCGGGAAGCGAAAGAGGAAATCGGAATGGATATTGATATCTTCTCCTCTTCAGTTAGTTGGTATGTTCCTGAAGATGGCTTGGTTGAACAGGTAGAATTGAGTGACAGACCTCGGCCATTTGCACTCTATGACATGATTCATCCACCTGGCACTCCACGGCCTGGGGAGCTCTACCATATCGTGATATACAAAGCGCGTCTAAAAGGCATGCCTGGAGATTTACCACAGGATGAATTACAGGGAGTTATTGCGCTAGTAACTGAACAAGTAATCCAGAGTCTAGATAACAAGCCAGAGTTAGCAGAATTATTGGACGGTGGGGCTTCACTAATAGCTGGAGGAGAGCACCTTGACCGCCGATTACGGCTGTATCCGTTAGGCACAGCAAGGGCTTTGGCCTACATTATTAGCTGTGTTAACGGTATCTAACGCTTTGCGACATGCTGGGGCCTGCAACTTGTCCGTTATGACACCCTCTGAGAGAGTGCAACCATTCTGACCGTGCCACACTAAACACACACACTGAATGGCAACAGTCCTATGTCATTGTGTCCCCACAATCCCATTTACAGTCTTCGTAACAAGGTGGGCAATTTGATAGCTTTCTAGCGTCAGATAACAAACTAGCGAAATGTTAACCAAGGGATAGCTTATGGGAGAAGTTATTCAGGGACTAGGTGAGTGAGCCTTGAGAGACAGTTCCCGAACTTTTGTTTGAGAAGAGGGGACTGATTCCGGCAATTCAACAGTTGTTTGTGTCTTATCGATAGCCATAATTGAGTCACCGCTTTGGTCTAGCATGGACGTTATCTGCTAGATGTCGACCATTTCATTATACCTCTATACCTCTCAATCGTGGAAACTTCAGAGGTGCAAATCTTGACATTGCCAGGTTTTCGCCCTATAATATGCGTATATGCAGGAATATGCATACAATGGAGGCACAATATGAAAGAAGTGGTGAAGGCTTTCAAAACGCTGTCAGACGAAACCAGGCTGCGCATACTCAATCTGATTTTAGAGCGAGAATGCTGTGTCTGCGAGGTGATGCAGGCACTACAGATATCACAGTCCAAGGCATCCCGTGGCCTGACCTCCCTCTATGACGTCGGTTTCCTTAAACAGCGAAAAGAGGGACTCTGGTCTTTATATTCAATAGATAAAGAAGGCATCAAAGTTTACCAGTCTCAACTGGTTGAGGCGGTAAAGGAGGCACTGAAAGACAATAAAATCGCTGTGCTAGATAAAGAACGGCTGAAGAAAGCTGAGCGTGTTGGTGCGAGATGCGTCAGCAGGTTGGAAGACGGCGTGTCCTGTAAAGCGGCTTCTCTTTGATTGGGGTTGGTGAATAATCTATGGATATCCTAATTAATCTTTTCTGGGGTGGCGTGAATGGCTTACTAAGCTATCTATCGGCACATGTAATAACCTGCCTGGTGCCGGCTTTATTCATTGCCGGAGCCATAGCGACGTTCGTCTCTCAGGCGGCCGTACTTAAATACTTCGGCCCACAGGCGAAAAAGCTTACTTCCTACAGTGTGGCTTCAGTCTCGGGTGCGATCCTGGCCGTTTGTTCATGCACAGTGTTACCGCTGTTTGCTGGGATTTATAAAAAGGGAGCCGGTTTAGGTCCGGCTATCGCTTTCCTCTTCTCAGGGCCGGCTATTAACGTTCTTGCCATCGTATACTCAGCAAAGCTACTTGGATATGACATTGGGTTGGCAAGAGCTATCGGCGCTATTATATTCTCGGTCATCATCGGCCTGATCATGGCTTTAATCTATCGTAAAGAGAAGTCCCAAGCGGATGCCAAGGCATTTGCCTTGCTCACCGCCGACCCATCAGGTAAGAGCGTCTGGCAGCAAGTTGCTTTCGTTGGAGCTCTGGTGGGTGTCCTTATCTTTGCTGCATCTAAGAACTGGATTGTGATGAGCATCTTCTTGGTAGCCGTTGTGGCAATTCTGTGGCGCTGGTTTACCAGGGGCGAAGTAGTGCAATGGCTTAAAGAGACATTACACTTTACCCGCCTGATTGTACCCTGGCTGTTGGTGGGTGTATTTGTGGCCGGCATCTTGACGGTGGTCATTCCACAATCAATAGTGGCGCAATATGTAGGTGGAGATAGTCTCTTCTCTAATTTCATAGCCTCATTCTTTGGTATGCTAATGTATTTTGCTACTCTCACTGAGGTGCCCATAGTAAAGGCTTTTATGGACCTTGGGATGGGTAAAGGACCCGCCTTAGCCCTGCTTCTGGCTGGTCCGGCATTATCACTACCCAGTATGTTGGTTATCCGCAACATTATGGGAACGAAGAAGATGCTTACCTATGTAGGTCTGGTAGTGGTCATGGCCACCGTTACGGGCTATGTTTTTGGTCTGATAGTCAGTTAAGAGTAAGGAGGAATCATGAAGGTCAAGATTCTGGGAACTGGATGTGCTAAGTGTCAACAGTTGGAGAAAACCACAAAGGAGGTAGTGAAAGAGCTGGGCATTGATGCCGCTATAGAGGAGGTCAAGGACATCAATAAGATAACGGAGTATCCCATTCTGACCACTCCCGGATTGGTAATCAACGAAGAGTTGGTCTGTGCCGGGCGAGTGCCCACCAAGGCCGAGCTTACTCACCTTATTGCCAACGCCCTAACCAAAGAAGATAAAACCAAGAGGTAGAAGATTAATCTCGGTACAAGAACCGCGCAGATAGCAGATATATAAGGAGGTAGAGATGACAGGCGAGAAACCGTGTTGTCCCGCAGCCGCTGCAAGGATGGTGAAAAAACTGACCTTGGGGAACGGCTCTGAGGTGGGCATTGTGAATGTGGAGAGCATCCTCAAAGAAGTTGCCGACCTGAAACTATCCGATAACGAGGCTATCAAAAAGGAGCTACTCGGAAGGGTAAAAATTTACAATTATGTTTCGCCCGCTGCGGAGACTGATTACTCAAAGGCGCTGCTCAAAGAGTATAAACAACAATACGGAAATCCAAACCAAATAGGGAGATGAAATGACGGCAGAAGAGACACACTGGGAAGAGGGGATGAAGACCCACGAGAACATCATTCAAACGGTAGTCTCTATCACCATTATAAGAGGGGTAATATATTATGTGATGCCCAGAATACAAGCTTGAACGAAAGAGGCTCCAGAGGAGAGAAACTAATGAACAAGAAAAGATACCTAGTAATCGTGGGAATTGTGGTGGCAGGAGTGCTACTTTCGATCCTATTTTACGCGATGCTAGCCAACCATCGGCTAGCTATCACGAGCCTCGAAGCTGAGCCGGAGAGAGTTCTTCCCTCGGGAAGCTGCCAGATTGTGTGTGCTGCTACAGACCACGATGGCGACGAGCTAAGCTATAACTGGTCGGCTGACGGAGGCGGAATAACTGGGGAAGGAGCTACGGTTATCTGGACTGCTCCTAACTCTGAAGGCTCCTGCAATGTTACAGTCACGGTGACTGATGGCCGCGGTGGCGAAGTCATGAATCAAGTAACCATCACAGTGAGCTACCAATCTTCAAGCCCGGCTGATAGGGTCGATGTTGTTTACTTTCACCGCACACAGCGCTGCTACACTTGTCTATATGCCGAAGAACAGACACGCTATACCCTAGAAACCTACTTTAAGGATGAGCTAGCTAGTGGAAACGTGACTTTCCAGGTAATCAATGTGGAGGACGAGGCAAACGCTGACATCCTTGAGAAATATAATAGCCCTTCATATTTAACCCTGTGCATTAACACTGTGAGAGATGGCACTGACCACATCGAACAGGTAACAGACATCTGGCTTGTCATTGGTAATGACGAGGCATTCGTCAAAATAGTGAAGGACAAGATAGAGGAGAGCCTCGCGGGAGAGGCGTGATGGATTTAGGTGGCATTACAGGAAACCTTAATATCCCAGTCCTCTCCGCACTGCTACTAGGGTTAATAACTGCCATCAGTCCCTGTCCTCTGGCTACCAACATTGCTGCCATAGCATATGTTAGCCGCAAAGTGACGGAGCGCAGATACGCTGTCATAACTGGAACGCTCTATACGCTGGGTCGCATGTTTTCTTATTCCGTCCTCGGCGTCATAATCATTGTGGCTGGCATTGAGATCCCCGGAGTAGCTTCATTTCTTCAGGATTTCGGTGAACAAGTCCTGGGGCCACTTCTGATAGTGGTAGGGGTGATAATGCTGACTATAAACAGGATGCCCTTTAGTTTGGGAGGAGGAAGATTGTCTTCAATAGGAGGAAAGGTCGCTAACTGGGGGATGATAGGGGGATTCCTGTTAGGTGCTCTTTTTGCCCTGGCCTTTTGTCCCTATAGCGCTGTTCTATTCTTTGGAGTATTGATACCTTTGTCCCTTAAATCCGCTGGCGGCGTGACACTGCCTGCGGTATATGCCATTGGCACCGGGCTACCTGTTTTGGTGTTCGGAGTGCTTATATCCCTTGGCGTAGCCAGGGTTTCGACATGGCTTAACGCGGTCACCCGCGCCGAGAAGATCATTCGTGTGGCAGTTTCCATTATCTTCATAGGTGTGGGAATATACCTTGTCGTGCTCTGGATACAGAGCTGAGCGCAAGAGCTATTTTGAACAAAGCTCAGCTCAAGCTTTGGTAAGTAAGGGAGTAAGAACTCGTGCTAAAAGTAGAACACCCAGATGGTTATCCTCGAGAAGAAGGCCGCTATGTAAGGGGTAACGATTACTCTCCTGTCGCAGTTTGCGTCATCCTGTTCAGTTCGGGCAACAAAGGCCTGGATTGTTACCTTTGACGTAACATAAGGGCGGAATGTTGAATCCAGAGAGAACATTGGTCCAGATTGTTATCTAGGTGCGCAATTCGCGTTGTTGATTGACTGAATCGCTAGTATAATCATTCTCAGGTTACCCTCTTGATCCGTTTAAGGAGGTCTTGATGTATATAA
>Ga0315554_1000873_pt1 | contig 17858 bp, 10 predicted proteins | sample SalMarSW160370MG_FD_202114 | JGI IMG/M metagenome (GOLD analysis project Ga0315554, IMG submission 202114) | Salt marsh sediment microbial communities from the Plum Island Ecosystem LTER, Massachusetts, United States - Salt Marsh Sediment SW1603-70 ... | reverse complement strand
TTCTTTTTGAGGATTATTCGGCCGAGGCGTTGATTCAAACCGTGCAGAAAGCCGTTCAGGTTTATAATAATAAAGAGCGTTGGCATCGGCTGATGCTTAATGGAATGCAGGCGGAATACTCCTGGAGTAAATCGGCTCAAAGCTACTTGAAGCTATATTTTCGCCTGTTAAAGAGCTGATTATAAAAAATTGGAATCGGTCTTTTAATACTCCAATTTAATCCGGTAGTGAAATGACCGCCGGTCTTGGGGAGCCTGGAAGGGTATTTCCCATATTACCAGGTATTAATTCCCTGCTAAAAAGCCTGTCCCATACTGAAATATATTTTGCCTTTATCTTCACCGGAGTGGGGTGACAAATTAACGGCATAGTCCATACGTGCCAGACCTATTAGTGAATTATATCGGACTCCAATACCAAGGCTGTGACGAATATCCGAAAGGGCTACATCTTTCGGCGATTTCCAGACATTGCCCAAGTCAACAAAACCTTCCAGACCAAAGGATTTATATACAGACTGGCGGATTTCAATGACATTCCAGACCAGGCTGTATCTACCGCCAGAAGGGATAAAATTGCCTTCATCGTCCACTTCAACCGGTCCAACGGTCTGATAATCGAAAGCCCGTAATGCATTTGGTCCACCGGCATACAGCCTTTCATATAATGGGATCGAGGAGAGTCCCCCGGCAGCATCAATCCAGGCCAGGTCAAGATGAGTTCCGATGAACGTATTGATTCCAGCCGAGAGGAATTTTTTCATCAGCAGGTTTGAACGAAAAAAGGAATTGGTTCCATACAGAAAGGAGCCCGCTAATTCATTACTGAATTCGATATATGTTCCCTTTGTGGTATTGAAGAGATTGTCGCGATTGTCGAAAATTAGTGATAGTTTCAGGGCACGGATATTACTCTTCATTTCCGCAGGAATGTTCGGGACCTTAATTTGACTTAATTTATCGTTTTCGTACCGGTAGGTTATGGTGCTGTTTGAATGTTCTCTGAATTTTCTACCGATTGCAATCCGGGCACCCAAACGAGTCAGATCGTACCCCGGTTCTTTTAAATATTCGTAGGTTGTTGCTAAATCTGTTCGCCAGCGGGTATGAAAGGTCCAGGGTTCGGTAAAGGACAGCTCGATACCGCGATTGATAAAGCTGAGTTTGAAGATGAGTCCCAATTTTTGGGCGCTTCCCCGCAAATTGTTGTATGAAATCTCGGTCTTGCCTCGTATTTTCTCGATAGTGCCATAGCCCACCGATACATTGAATTCCCCAAACGTTTTTTCTTTTGTTTCAATGAGAATATCCTTGGTGTTGGGCATGTCATTTTTGGGCGGAATAGGTCGGATGAAAACGCTCTCGAACAGTCCGGTTAGATAAAGCTGTCGTTGAGATTGGAGCAGTTTGGAATAATTGACAATTTCCCCCGCTTTAAAATTCAATTCCCGAGTCAGAATAAACGATTTGGATTTCTCCAGTCCTGATATGCTGATTTTACTTATTTTATACTGGCCCTTTTCTTCAATAATAAAATCAATCAAGGCGGTATGAGCTTCACTGTTGATCCGAACATCCGGTTTAATATCGGCGTCCAGATAACCGATTTCAGCGTATTTTCGGAGAATGATCAGGGTAGAATTTTCGATCTCCTTGCTCTTTAAAGCTTTCCCTTCTTTGATGGGAATTGCCACCTGTATATCTTGATCGGTAATAATGGAATTCCCGAGGATACTGATGCCTTCAATGCGAGTCAGCTTACCCTCTTCTATAGTGAAGGAAATCCTGGCCGCCCTTTTTACCGAATCCAGACTGACATTATAGTTTGTTACTTTCGCCTCAAGGTAACCGTTCTGTTGGTAGAAAAGTGGTAAACCTCTCAGATCATCCTGAAATATATCATCAATATAATAGACCGGATTAATAATAGAAGATGGTCTGGATAATATGACTTTATTCAATTGACTGGCGGAATATTTTTTATTGCCCTGATAGCTGACCGATTTGACCTTAAAACGGATTTTTTTAGACGGCGGAATTGCGTAGAGGATGCTCCCCGAAATAGAGATTAGAATTATTATGATTAAGGATCGTTTCATTACTTGAATTTCAGTTTATATTTCAAATCCATACCGGCGCGACCACGTTGATCGGTTTGACCCTCCAGTGAAAATTTTTCATTCAGCTTATAATCCAGCCGAACATTCTGATCATTCATGTGTCCGACAGTAGTTGAATAGGTAACCGACATTCGCTCGGATAATTTCTTGGAGGCCAACAGCTGCGGTCCCCAGGTCTTGCCAAAATTAAATAGATTACCCTCGAGGGACATCTCTTCCAAACCCAATAAGGTTCCTACTTTCGCGGAGGTAAAACTTGAAATGCGCTGACTGGAGTATTCAGTCAAGCGTTCCTGGATTGCGGTTCCGACACCACCGCGTGAATCGGTATCTCGTCCAACCAGCTCCTCTCTGGTGGCACCAAAAGTCAGTAATGCAATGATGTCCGATTTATCCAGAGACGGTTGAGATTGCAGATCAAAGACGACTTCATCCAGCGGTCCGCTAATTATGATTGTTACGGTATAGGCTTTTTGGGATAGAGTCTGATAACTCTTGATTTCCGACTCGGCGGTAAAATCAATGATCGGATTAATGGTATTAGGGTCAATGAAATCTATAATACCTTGCTTGACTTTGAATTTTCGATCGAGATACAGGATATAACCCTCCTCGATTTTCAAGCGGCCGGAGATATTGGTTTTCGCGGCAGTTCCAATGATGCCAATTTCAGGTCGGAGCCGGACCCGTGCCAGATTATTGTCTATCCAGATATTTTTACTATCCCGAATCCGCACATTCAACCGGATTTTCTGCATCAGGGGCAATGGTTCTCCGCTTGGTCGCCGGGAACTCTGTACTATAGATATCAGGGTTTTGGGTTGAACATTATATTGTAGCCGGGTTTCGTCGAACACGACATCACCGTCGAGGTTATAAAAATTATTCTGCCGCCAGAGCCGGAGCGTCGAGGATTTCAGGGCTACCTGATACTGTTTTTTACGATTGATGCTAATGTTTTTCATGGTAGTGTTAAGCTCCAGATCGCTGATGTCATTTCTGCGGTAAGCAAAATAGCCGGAGCTTTGAATTGTTCCCTTATTCAATTGAAGGGCGAGAGTATCGAGATAAAATCGGGTTTGCTCAAATCGTAAGCTGATTATGCCATCGGTAAAAACTTCATCAATCATTCTTGGTTGAAAACATAAACCGTTGATGCGGGCGCTGCCATTGATATGGGGTTTAGATATTGGACCGCTGATCTCTATCAGACTGCTTATATCGCCATTAATCTTTTTGAATTCCGTAATAAAGGGTTGAAAATAGCTAATTTTTAAATCAAGCATTTGAAGCTGCATTTGGATATTTTCCGGATCAAAGTACCCCCTGGCAGCAACTACTAATCCATTATTCACCAGAATGTTGAGATTTGATGAGAAGGATTGCCAATCTCGGGAAGCGAGCCGACCGTTCAGTTCTAAGCTCGTATTTTGGACAATTGCACGACAATATTCCACATTAGCGAGTGTGTCCTGAAAAGCAGTTTTTAGAGATATCGAGCTTATGGCGGGGGTCTCCGGATTGAGCTGGAATTCGCCGTTCTGGAATGTTATTTCGCCGCCAATTTTGGGGCGCTCCGGTACACCGGTCAGGTTGAGTGAAGCATTCAGCAAACCGGATAATTGGTAAATATCAGGCTGAAAATCTTTGAAAGAGCTGATGTCTAGATTGTTGATCACAAGGCGAGTGTCAATTTTATGGGGATCTACATAGCCGGTAAGCGTGGTAATCGGGCGGTTGTTCAGATAAAAAGTCAGTTGGGCGGCAACCGTCCGACGTTCTTCCAGATTGATGTTACCGGCGATGTTGAATTCATTTGACTGGTAGCGACCAAGCAGGCGGTTTATGCGAAAGTCATTGTCTACCATTTGCCCGTCAATATTTAGATTATCTATAGGTGGTTGCCTGAAATCTGTTTGCAGTAATCCCTGATTCAGCTGGATTGTCCCATTGAAGCGGGGATTCGCCGGCGTTCCGGTAATTTGGACTGCCGAATTAAGCTGACCTTCCAGGCGGTAAAGGGGAGTGAATGGTTTGAGTACTGCCAGATCGAACTCAGATATGGCGACAGTCAGATCGTTGTATTTTGGTTCGAAAATACCATCTGCATTAAGTATCTTCTGGTCGCGGCTTTTCATCTCTAAATCCAGCCTGTAATGACGGGTTTGCCAGTTGCTAATTTTGCCGGATATCTGGACCGGCAGACCACCAACGGATGCCGATAACGCGTCAATCTGGAAAAGTGTATCTGAGGCTGTAATAGATGCTTCAATGGAATCAATCGGGTGCGGAATATGCCGCATCTGAAGCAGACCGCCGGAAATATTTGCATTGGCTGAAAACTGTGGGGAGTTTATATTGCCGGAAATATTCAGCGATGCGTTCATTTTTCCGTTGAGTCGTTCGATAGATTTCAAAAGAGGCTGAAAATGATTCAGGTCTAGATTATTGATCTCTGCGAATCCGTTAATGTTAGATGGTGTTAATAAGAGATCTGTTCGGGCAAAATCTGTGTTATAAAGAGCTATGTCGAGATTCACGTGGTAATTCTCAAAATGACGGGTGCTGATAGTCCCGTGGCTTTGAATAGGTATTCCCCTGACCTGAGCGTTCAGGGAATGCAATGTGAAAAAGGTATCCTGAAAAGAGCTTGACAGGTTAATTGATTCAATTCCGGGATAACTGGTATCAATTTCAATGCTGGCATTCAGGATATTGAAATTGCCAGTGATGTGTGGTTTTAGGGGTTTTCCGGTCACCATCAGGTTTGAAATTAGCTGACCCTGGATGTCATGAATATTTTGGGTAAAAGCTTTTGCCAGGGACAGATCAAGACTGTCAATAGTTAGTTGAATGTCAAGAGTATCTCTTCCGAAAAGGCCGTTGATGTTGACGATTTTCTGATTGGCAAGATTGAAAGTGGAGCCAATCTGAAATCTTTGCCAGTCGAAACATTTTAAACGTCCCTCAATGGTAAAAGGGGAATTCTGCAGGATGCCAGAAAACTGCTGAAACTCAAGTATAGTATCTTGTAGTACTATCTGTAACTGCAGCTGCTCAAGCGGCGGTGAATTTTCACTCATCTGAAGAAAACCATCTGTCAGACCGATATAGCCCTTCAATCCCGGTTTCGCGGGGGTGCCGGAAACATTAATCTGTGAGGAGAGATAACCCCTTGTGATAAAACCTTCAGATGTAAAACTTTGCATCAGAGAAAGGTCAAATTGATCAACAGCAAGATTGACATTAATTTGTCCTCTTTGAATTTTTGCGGTTGTTCTCAGTGTCTCACGATCTTTAATATTTAATCGCAAGGTTCCGGCAAATTCACTTTGATTCTCAAAATCTAGATTTCCACTAGCGGTGAAAGGCATTTCATGGACAAGGCCACTGAGTTTTTCCAGTTCTAACCGGGAATTTCGATACGATGCCCGGAGTGTCAAATTTTTCACCGGAGGTGAATTGGAACTTACCTGCAAATACCCCTTTTCGATTTTAATCTGACCGGTTATATCCGGATTTTGCCAACTGCCGGATAAGTTAATTTCACCATTAACCGAACCCTGCAGAGCATAGATAGCGGGCAGTAGTGTTGTAAAATCCGCCAGGTGCACGTCTTCAAAATCGGCTTTTAAGTCGGCTGCTTTTTGATCGAAACTACCCTTCACAATCATGATTTTGTTATTATTAATTCGAACCAGGCTGCTGTTTTTAAATCGTTTCCAATCCCGGGTAGTAAATGTTGACTGGATGAAAAACGGAATATTTGAATAGGATCCTGAAAGTTCTTCAACATGGATTTCATCTTTACGGAGATTGATGTTTATATTTACATCTGTCAAGTGGTTCTGCTCAACTGCCCATTGAATTTTTCCATTTTTAACTGATATTGTACCGTTCCAGATTGGTTTATTTATCGTACCGGTGATGGCAATTCCCAGGTTGGATTTGCCCTGGATATATAAATCGGATGGAATCAAAGGATTAAACTGATCGAGATCAATATTGCTGGCGTTTATTATTCCATTAATATTAGAACTTTTATCAATAGCGAATCGCCTGCTCCTTTTCGTAATCGGAATGGAGGCAGCCAGGTGAATCTCTTCATCTGGTTTAATGAGTAAAAGCTGCTCGATTGTCAATTGATTTTCATTAAACTGGATATCTGCAGAAATGTTGTCATATTTTAGGTGCTTGAAATTGAAATTCCGGATAACTGGCTGAAGGCGGATTTCCGGTTTGTCAAGATTACCGGTGAATGTCATCTGAAAATCCAGATAGCCCATCAGGTTCGGAAACTCCGGAGTAATAGAATGGAAGCGGTTGAGATCAATCATCGCCCCATTCAAATTGATAATGACGGTTTTGAGATTCTGTAAATCGGCGGAGCCGGTTATGAGTCCGAAATCCAAACTGTTTGGATCCAAAGATCGGAGTCTGATGGCAGCCTGAGCTTTCATTTCACTGATTGAAAAGGAACCGTCTGAGTGAAATTGCCAGCTGGATTTGTTTAAAGATAAATCTGTCAGATTCACGATATCATTCTGGAATTCTACGAGTAACTGACCGCTATCAAACCGATATCCTGAATAACCTGGTTGAAACATTTTTACTTTCAGTGTTCCGGTGAGATTTGGTACAACACCTTGAAAATCGCCTTGATAGGAGTAAGTGCCAGCCAGTTGATCGAGATAAAAAGGCGCTGCCGAAGATACTTCTGCCAACTCACCGCGAAAATGACACATATTAATAGTGATTTCCTTTTTTAGGTAAAATAATTCGGCTGTCAATTCATCAACCGGGAAATTCTGATACAATAAATTATAAACTGATAATGATGTTTCGATTTTTGGATTTTCATAAGATCCGGAAATCGAACCTTTGACACTGATTTTACCGGAAGCATCGGCGATGTTTGCCAGCTGAGCTAGCGGTTCAATATTATGAATATCAAGCAGATATTGACCGGTTACCTGATTATTTAACAGGTTGGCAGTAACATTACCGCGGTTCAGATCGCTGTGAAATTCGGCAAAGAGTTGACTGTTCTGGAGTTTGAAAGACAGGAGAATATCATGAACGTTTTTATCAACCAACGTTAATTGGCTAAGTGTAATATCCCCAGAGGAGGAAAGTGAACTTATGTTCCGCAGAGTGCCCTCAGTTAATATAGAGGCGTCCAGATGACCGTGCCTGAGCAGGGGATTAGAAAAGGCTGCCATCCAGATTGGTTGCAGGTTCAGGTTGGCAATTTTTATCTCGGCAGAATGATGGAGCAGGCTGTCGTTGAGCACGAGTGCGCTCGCAGTGATGCTACCATCACTTATCCTGGCCCTGATTTGTCGTACTATCAACGAATCAGATTTATATGATACATCGAGTTTACCTTCGGTGAGTTCAATTCCTGCAATTGTCATTTTGGATATTGTCGAATATATATTTATCTCCGGCAAGGGTAGATCACCGATGGCGGTAATCCTTGTTTCAATATCGCCTTCCAAGGGAGCTAAAGTCGCAAAGAGATCGGGTAGTAATCTTTTCAGGAATAAATGTGGATTTCCAGAGATATTAATAGAAGCATTTAGGGCTGGCAAGGCGGTGCTCAGGGTACTGGAAAACTTTAAATCTGCCGCTGTCATATAAATTTCTGCCAGGGAGACATTCCCGTTTTTTAATTCTACACTTGCCTGGATATAATCGAACTCAATGGGGATTAGATCAAAAGTAAAATCTGAACGACCGGTATTCAATTGGATTTGGTAAGTAGAATCGGCAGTTTGGCATAGGTCAAGTGATGTTCGGTTTAACTGTCCGTTCAAAGGAATTGACAGGTCGTTGTATTGTATAAACGATCGTTTCATACTGACCTGTTGCAGTGAAATTGAGAGTGGGGATGCGGTCGTGTCTGGTGCAAGAAGGTCATTCAGGTAATCGAAAGTAAAGCGACCGCTGCTGTCTCTTTCGATTGAAAGATTCAAACTATCCAGATCGATGCTTTTAAGATTCAGGGACTTGAGAAGCAACCGAAACGCATTATAACGCACATGGGCACTTTTCAGATACAGAATAGATTGTTCACCTGCTTGGGAAATCCGCAAATCCTCAATCTTAAGCCAACTAATAAGGTTAGTTTTTAGTCGTCCGATGCTCACTGGTACTTCAAACATCTGGCTCAGCTGTTTCTGAACGGTTTTCCGGATCCAGTTTTCGCCGGGCGAGGAGCACACAAATAAACTTAAAATTATCAACAGGATTAAGAATCCAAGAATGAAAAATGCGCAGATGCGGAGGACTTTTGCCACAGGTCAATATTTTTTTGTTAATCGAAAACTACATTACAAACGGGATAAAAACAGTAAAAATTTATTAGTATTACGATTGTCCTAATAGCTTACGATATACGTAAAATATTTTGAAAATCGTAAAATAATACTTGACATTCAGTATACGATGTCGTAGAATATTTACGAATATTGTATTAATATCAATAATTCGTAAAATTAGGATAAAGAGATGGAAAAGGAACCTAAGAAAAAAACCCAAATCATCGAAGCAGCTGAAAAGCTCTTCAATCAGTTTGGTTTCAAGAAGGTCACGGTAGAGGAGATTTGTGCTGCTGCTAGCACCAGTAAAATGACTTTTTATAAATATTTTGCCAATAAGAACGAGTTGATCAAGCACCTGTGGCAAGTTATGATTGACGAAAGCTGGGCAAAACTGGATAAACTGGAGCAGCAGGATGTTCCCTTTGCCGAAAAGGTCAAAATGATTATCAAGATGAAAGAAGAAGCTACTTCGCAGATGGGTTCCGAATATATTCGCGATTATTTGAATATGGTTCCGGAATTGATGGATTTTTATAACCAGATATTCGGTGAGGTTATGACCCGCTTTATGGAAATCATCCGGAAGGCCCAGGAAAAGGGTGAGGTCAGAAAGAGTATTCGCCCAGAATTTTTCCTTACCGTCATAAATATGATGATGGAACTGGCTAAGAACGAGCAATTAGCCGCGGTTTATACGAATTATACCGATTTCGCCCTGGAGATCAATAATTTTCTCTATTATGGGTTGATGCCAATACCCGAGAAAGACAACTCTTGAAAATTCACTATTGGATGCTTTCGTTGATTATTCCGACATTAACATTTGCCGCAGAAAGGGATTTCAAGGGACAATTATCCCTGCAGGGCATTGCCTGGAATCGTGCAGGAAGTTGGTATCACAGCGGCAGGATCCAATATATTCCCAATTTACAAATATCGAACTCACTGTCTTCGGACCGCTTAGTGGATTTCGAAGGATCTTTTTATCTGTATATTAATCGCGAGGATGGTGAAATTAGTGATGATCTTCGTCCTTATCGTCTTAATTTGAGATATGCAACCCGGCAGTCGGAAATCCAGGTCGGCTTACAGAAAATCAATTTTGGTCCAGCGCAGCTGCTGCGTTCCTTGATGTGGTTCGATCGTCAGAATCCGACCGACCCGTTGAATTTTACGGAGGGAGTTTGGGGATTGCGTTATCGTTATTATTGGCTAAATAATGCCAATATCTGGCTCTGGGGGTTATTATGTAAAGAGCCAAAAGGATACGAAGCGGTCGGAAGTGATAAGCCAATGCCAGAGTATGGGGGACGGATTCAAGTGCCAGTTCCGGCAGGTGAGTTGGCATTGACAGTTCACCGTCGTGAAATTTTTGAGAATGCTTATGATTTGGAAACATATTTTCCCAGTCATACTTATTTTGATAATCGAATTGCTTTAGATGGGCGCTGGGATATCATAGTTGGCGCCTGGTTTGAGACTGTTGTCCAAGACATCCACAGATCAGATTCTGATTATTTTACGAAAATGTCAACACTTGGAATGGATTATACGTTTGGGATCGGGAATGGGCTCTATCTACTCGCCGAACACATGATTGTTCAAACAGCCAAAGAACTACTATCATCGAATCTCGAATACCAATATTCTGCAATAATGCTTAATTATCCGCTGGGAATTTTTGATAACCTTTCGCTGATGGCATTTTATTCCTGGGATACCGATGATTTTATCCAGAATGCCAGCTGGCAGCGCTCCTACGATAAAATTATGATCAACCTGGCGTTGTTTCATTTCCCGGACATAAGATTATTGACGATAAATACCGCAGGTGGTGACCTCGGTGTTCGTTTCATGCTAATTTATAATCATTAATAACCGCAAAGGGCGCTAAGGATGCGCTGAGAACGCAAAGAGGAAATGTAAATGATGAATTATTTTTTTATACTTGGTATACTTAGCGAACTTGGCGGTGAACTTAGCGTCTATGCGGTAAAAAGGAGAAACCTACCTTGACGGAAAACGAAATTTCCAAAGTGATTGTGAATTGTGCATATAAAGTTCATTCTGCTTTAGGACCCGGCTTGTTGGAATCATCGTATGAAGAGTGTCTATTTTATGAATTACAAAAAGAAAGGTTAAATGTTGAAAAGCAGAAGCCGCTTCCTTTAATCTATGAGGAAGTAAAATTAGATATTGGCTATCGGATTGATCTATTTGTAAATAACAAAGTGATTGTTGAAATAAAATCGGTAGAAGCGCTAAATGATGTGCATATGGCGCAGATCCTAACCTACCTGAAACTGTCGGGATGCAAATTAGGATTACTGATAAATTTCAATGTCGCATTAATTAAAAACGGAATACGACGGATCGTTAATAAATTATAAACCGCAAAGGTCGCAGAGAATACGCTAAGAACGCAAAGAGGAAATGTAGATGATGAATAATATTTTTATACTTAATATACTTAGCGAACTTGGCGGAAAACTTGGCGTCTTTGCGGTAAACTAAGAGAGGATGGAATTATGAAAAATGGTCAATTAATCACGATTCAAAATCTGGTCAAGGATTATCCGGTCGGGCGCGGTTATTTCCGGGCGCTGGACGATATCAACCTGACCATCGGTGAGGGTGAATTTGCCGGTCTCGTAGGACCGAGCGGCTCCGGTAAAACAACCCTGCTCAACATCGTCGGTTCGCTGGATGTGCCTACCCAAGGGGAAGCTCATGTGCTTGGACTTTCGATTGGCTCGCTCAACGCCCGACAGTCAGCCCAGCTGCGAAACCACCACCTGGGATTTATTTTCCAGACTTACAATCTTTTGCCGGTGTACAATGTTTTTGAGAATATCGAGCTGCCTTTACTACTGTTAAAAATGGAAAAGGACGAACGGCGTGAACTGGTGGATCAGGCGCTGGAGTGGGTTGGTATTCAGGATAAGCGCAAGTCCCGTCCGGCGCAGCTTTCCGGCGGTGAATGCCAACGTGTTTCGATTGCCCGCGCTATGGTCAAATCGCCCAAGATTGTCCTGGCGGATGAACCAACTGCCAACCTGGATGCCGAAAATTCACATAATATTCTGCAAACTATGGAAAAATTAAACAGAGATCTGAAAACGACCTTTATCTTTGCCACCCATGATGACAAAGTTATCCAGTACTTGCATCGCAAGATCACCCTGCTGGATGGCAAAGTGGCGAACGACGAACAGATCGTCAAACAATAACCGGGAGGATATTATGTTAGCACTGAAATTGGCTTATCGAAATTTGATGGGCGCCCGGTTACGGACCTGGCTGAACGTCTTCGTCCTATCGCTGGCATTTGTGGTGATTATCTGGTTCAAGGGCGTTTTAAACGGCTGGAACGAGCAGGCGCGGTGCGACACTATCGCCTGGCAAATCGGTGGCGGTCAATACTGGCAGGAAAATTATGATCCATATGATCCCTTTACGATTGAGGACAGCCATGCGCCATTGTCTAAGGTGATACTGAAAGCTGTTGAGCAGGGCAAAATGACGCCCATGCTAATCAGCCAGGCGAATATGTATCCCCAGGGACGCATTCAGAGCATTTTGCTCAGAGGTGTTGACCCAAATCAAAAAATCATCGAATTGCCAACAAGTTACCTGAATACAGAAGGCGATGACATTCCGGCAATCATCGGGGAAAGAACTGCTAAAAACAGTAAATTGTCGGTCGGTGATTTCGTAACAGTGCGCTGGCGGGATGTCAACGGCACCTTTGATGCTGATGAGGTTAAAATTGTTCATGTTTTCAATACCGATGTTCCAACTATGGACCTCGGGATTGTCTGGATTCCGTTGGAAAAACAGCGCGAGATGGTAAATATGTCCAACGAAGCAACTATTTTAACCACTTCATCGGAAAGCGGCTTTATCGGCGAAATTCCGGGATGGGAATTCAAAGATCATTACTTCCTGCTGTCGGAAATCCGGGAAATGATCAAAACCAAATCATTGGGTGGTTATGTAATGTTCATCATATTGATGTCATTGGCTATGCTGGCAATTTTCGATACGCAGGTACTATCAATTTTCCGTCGGCAAAAAGAGATTGGTACTCATATAGCTTTAGGTATGACCCAACGGCAGGTCATTGCACTTTTTACGGTGGAAGGTGCCATGCATTCGATCATGGCAGCGGTTTTAGCAGCGATTTACGGGATTCCGCTACTGGCGCTCCAGGCGAAAATTGGCTGGTCGATGCCCGCCGGTACCGATGATTTCGGACTGACTATCGCTGAAACAATTTATCCAAGATATTCATTGGGTTTGGTACTCGGCACCACACTTATCGTCTTAATCACAACCACGATCGTGAGTTATCTGCCGGCGCGCCGCATTGCCAAAATGGAACCCACCGATGCAATCAGGGGGAAAATACAATGATAAAATTTATAATTAAGGGATTGTTGCGCGACCGCCATCGCAGTCTGTTTCCGGTCATTATGGTTACAATCGGCGTTTTTATTACAGTATTCTATCAAGCCTTCATGGGTGGTATTCTGACAGATATGGTGGATTCCACCGCGCGCTTTACTTCCGGTCACGTGAAAATTATGAGCCGGGCTTATGTTGAAAACGAAGACCAGGTGCCCAACGATATGGCGCTAACCGGTGTTGATGAAATTATTGAGGACCTGAAAGCTGAATATCCGGACATGATCTGGGTTAAACGGATCAAGTTTGGCGGCCTGCTGGATATCCCCGATGAGAATGGTGAAACCCGCTCCCAGGGCACTGTTGCCGGCATGGGCGTAGACCTGCTGAGTCCCGGCAGCACTGAGATTAACACCCTGAATATCGCAAAATCCGTGGTTTCCGGCAGAATGCCTGAAGAACCGGGTGAAATCCTGATCAGTGATGAAATGGCAAAGGAATTGGATATATCACTGGGTGATTATGCGACATTGCTGAGTTCCGGCATGTTTGGCAGTATGGCGATTTATAATTTCAAGGTCGTCGGCACCCTTAAATTTGGCATCCCCATGATGGACCGCGGTGCCATGATTGCCGATATTCAGGATGTTCAGCAAGCCCTGAATATGGAGGATGCCGCGGGCGAAATTCTGGGCTATTTGCCAAATCGGGTATATAATGATGAAGTTTGTGCTGAGATTGTAGCAAAATTCAACGCCCGATACGCCGAGGATAAGAGTGAATTTGCTCCCGTTATGGGTAAGCTCAAAGAGACCAGCGGTCTTACTGATTACCTGACCATGGCTAACAATATGGCTGGCACTATTGCTTTTATATTTGTTATTATCATGTCAATCGTATTGTGGAACAGCGGTCTGCTGGGCGGTCTGCGGCGCTATGGCGAGGTGGGTGTCCGCCTGGCAATTGGCGAACATAAAGGGCATATTTACCGCTCTTTACTTTGTGAATCCCTGGCAATCGGAATCGTGGGAACCATCATTGGCACCGGACTTGGACTGGCGGCAGCATTCTGGATGCAGACTAAGGGTCTGGATTTAAGCGACGCCATTAAAAATATCAATATGATGGTACCGCTGGTATTCAGAGCCAGAATCACACCAGCGACTTACTACATTGGATTCTTTCCGGGTATAATTGCTACCGTACTTGGAACTGCCCTGGCTGGTATTGGCATCTATAGACGACAGACCGCCTCACTATTTAAGGAGTTAGAGACATGAGAAAAATTGCAGTTTTCACAGTCATATTGGGATTTATTCTACCTATCTTTGCTCAGACTTCCAGCGGGGAAGAAATCCTGCGACGAATAGACCAGAACCAGGTGTATGATCAAGCCATTAGCACCTCTACCATGATTGTTCATAGTCGTACCGGCGATCGCACGATTCAGTCCAAAGCCTGGTCATCCGGCAATAACAAAGCCTTTGTGGAATACCTGTCACCACCCCGTGAAAAGGGCAAGAAAATGCTCAAGCTGGAAGACAATCTCTGGGTTTACACACCAGAGCCCAGCGACCGGATCATTACTATTTCTGGTCATTTACTGAAACAATCGGTCATGGGTTCGGATATGTCCTATGAAGATTTAATGGAAAGCGATGAATTGCGGAGCAACTATGATGCAAAAGTGCTCGGCAAAGAAAAATATAATGAGCGCGACTGCTGGGTCTTGGAGTTAACGGCGAATAACAACGAGGTTGCCTACCATTCCCGCAAAATCTGGGTGGATGCCGAACGCTGGCTGCCCTTGAAAGAGGAACGATTCGCTAAAAGCGGACGCCTGCTTAAAAAGACTGAAATACTGGAGGTTTTTCGTCAGGATGGGCGCTGGCTGCCCAAACGGATGATTTTCAAGGATATGCTTTCACGGGGTGGTGGAACCGAATATATAATCGATTCAATCGACTTTAACGTGAAGATCCCGGAATACCAATTTACCAAGGCGGCATTAAGAAAATAAATACCAAACTCCAAGAATCAAATTCCAATGCCGTCATATAATCTTCAGAAGGTTGGTGTGGATAATTGTGGTCTAAATAGGTACTATTACCAGACCTTCTGAAGGTTTCACTCTGCACAGTCAGGTTTTAGAACCTGGTGAAACTAAATGGATGAATTTTAATAAATAGTATCTATTGATAGATAAAATCAAAGCTGCTCGCTGCGGATGCGTTCGGCTAACAGAATCAGATTCCGCAGTTCGGCAGCATCTTTAGCTTTCATCCAGGAATCAATGAAATTTTTATTTTGCACAATCTGGGCAATCGCCATCAGAGCCTTCAGATGGAAAGTACGCTCATCAATTGAGCCAGCCAGTGCAAATACGATGTGTACTTTTTTTCCGTTAAAGCGAAATCCATCCCGTGAGCGAAATATTGCGATATCAAATTTACCTGAACCTTTTACGATGATGTGGGGAATTGCCAGTCCCTCATGGATAACTGTTGTCGAATCAGACTCCCGTTTTTGCAATAGCTGAAAAATATTTCCAGCTTCCTCAGATAACCGTTCGGCAAAAGTCTCAGAGATTATGTGAAAAAGTTCCTCGTGGCTGATGCTTTTAGGTACATCCTGGATTGCTGCATTCTTCATCAAGTGATCAAAACGGTCTTCAATAATCTGATCCCGTTTCATTAGGATTTCTTTCAACTCGTCGGTTAGACCCGAGGAGCGGATTTCTCGTGATGTCACTCGTTCAACGATATGGATTAACGCTGAATCTTTAATAATCCTCGATTTTGAAAATAGCAGGTACCAGCAGAGGGAAAGGATAAAAAATCCCAGGGTAATTAGTAGCGGAATCCGCCCCATCTCGATAATTAGAGTGATATAGATCAGGCTGCCACCGATCTGCAGCCAGGGATAAAATGGAGCATAGTAGGTTGGCTTATAGGAAACAATCTTACTTTCACGCATTAGAATGACGGATAAATTTACCAGTGAGAAGAGAATCAACATCATAGTAGAGGCTACTTTAACTAACGCCTCTAAATCGAGAAAAACCATGACAGTAATCATAAAAAGACTGGTAAAGCTCAAGGCAACAATCGGAGTTTTAAAACGGACACTAATATACGAAAAAAAGGAGGGCAAGAGGTTGTCCTGTGCCATTGCCAGAGGATTACGGGAGGCGGTCATCAATCCAGCATTGCCGGTTGTGATAAATGCTATCATTCCGGCAGCTGCCAGCATAATCATCCCAATATTCCCGGCAAATTTACTGGCGCCCAGTGAAATAGGCATTAGCGTCGTGCTGAATTCTACCTTGTCCAGTAGACCCGTAGTTACAAATACTGTTCCTATATATAGAACAACAACAACTACCAATGCCGAGAACATTCCTCTGACTATTGTCTTGTGGGGATCCCGAATTTCTTCGGCTATTGAGGCAACTTTAGTCAATCCACCAAAAGAGACAAATACCATCCCGGTTGACGTCAATATCGGCCACCAACCTCCGGGACGGAAGGGCACATAGCGCTGAACATCAATAAAATTCAGACCACCAAGAATATAACAAATAAGGATCGCCAGCAATCCCATGACAAGCACCACCTGGAGTTTAGCGCCCTCTTTGACACCAACGGTATTAATTACCATAAATATTATCGTGCAGCCGACGGCAATTGCTTTCGCCATTTCTGGTGTATAAGAGTGAAGTAGAGGTTCTAGAAAGATACCGATACCCAGCAGTGCAAAAGAGCTTTTCAGACTGAGGGAAAACCAGGAGGCAAATCCAGCAAAGGTGCCAAATAACGGACCAAAACTGCGATATATGAAAAAATAGGTACCTCCTGACTTCGGCATAGCTGTTGCCAGCTCGGCTTTGGAAAACATGGCTGGAACAACAAGAATTGCTGCTATAAAATAACTTAAGATAATTGAAGGTCCTACTGTCCGATAGAGAAGAGCCGGTAGAATAAAAAGTCCCGAGCTAATCATAGCACCACTGGCAATACTAAAAATTGCTAGTGTTCCTAATTCCTTTTTTAGTTGGCTATTCTTTTTCACTGCTGATTACTAGTTAATATTGAGCAAGTCTTTAGTCCATCGAAAGTGATCTTTTATAAATTTAAAGGAAACCGTCATTACCTTACAATGATAATTTTTTTAATGGTAGAGTTCAATGCTTTTATTAGTATCTATGGTAAGAATTGAAGAAAATTGATCAATTACCGCTCTTATTATCGATAGATATTTTGATAAATTGTACTGGAAAAGATAGCAAGTTTAATTGCCTTGATATTTTAACTCGACGTTCAAAATTCATTGGATTTCTGGATAACCTTTGTAAATTCACCCCGCCGTAAGGAAGCAGTTATGGATAAAAATTTATTGATTGTTGAATCCCCTTCAAAAGCCAGAACGATAAAGAAATATCTGGGAAAAGAATTCGCCGTTCTGGCATCGGTGGGTCATATCAAGGATTTACCGGAAAAGGAACTGGGGATTGATATATATCATGATTTTAGGCCACGCTATGTAACCATCAGGGGCAAGACCAGGATAATTCAGCAATTGAAAACCGCCGCCCAGGAAGTTGCGCAAGTATATCTGGCGCCTGATCCGGATCGCGAAGGGGAAGCGATTGCCTGGCATATTGCCAATGCGCTGGGTGTGCCGGATGATAAAATTCTGCGGGTTTTATTCAATGAAATTACCTATGGCGGAATTCAATATGGGATTCGTCATCCGCGCAAAATTGATCACAGTCTGGTTAATGCTCAGCAGGCACGGCGGATCATGGATCGCCTGGTAGGTTATCAGGTAAGTCCCTTTTTATGGAAAACATTGTACAGTGGTCTAAGTGCCGGTCGGGTTCAATCGGTGGCGCTACGGATTATCTGTGAACGTGAAGAAAAAATTGAAAACTTCGTATCGCAGGAATACTGGGAAATTGAAGTGGATTTGGAAACTCCGCGCCAGGAATATTTTACCGCGCGGTG
>Ga0315554_1000871_pt1 | contig 17884 bp, 20 predicted proteins | sample SalMarSW160370MG_FD_202114 | JGI IMG/M metagenome (GOLD analysis project Ga0315554, IMG submission 202114) | Salt marsh sediment microbial communities from the Plum Island Ecosystem LTER, Massachusetts, United States - Salt Marsh Sediment SW1603-70 ... | reverse complement strand
CCCGCCGGAACCACTAGCAAGAATGTCGATACCACCAGCGGTAGAGATGATTTCAACAGCGTCCGCTGCATTTTCAGTACTTTGTAATGAAATTTGTAGAGCTGCATCAGCATCGATGCCACCAGCAACAGAAAGAAGCGTAATAGCGTTATCTGCGGCTTCTTCACCGTTGACGATAACCCGACCAGCTGCGGATGCAAATGTAAGATCGATACCCCCTCCAGCAACAGAGAAATGAGATGCGGCATCGGCATCGAGAGAAATAGCTCCCGTTGAATCAGCTGTAAGCGTTGTAAAAGTACCAGCTGCCGGGGTCGTTCCCCCAATTGCAGAGGGAGCTGCTAACACTTCAGCAACTTTTAGCGGCGTCATCGCTGTAGCGTCATCTGTAGCACCTGTAGCCAAAGCAGACGTTGAAAGCTTTAATATACCCTTTGTTGATTCAGACGCGTCTGGCGCCCCTGCAATAGCTACGGCGGCAACACCTGCCGGAGTTACAGCTTTTGTTGTATCGGTTCCTGTTACAGTCTCTGCTGTCGTTGCAAGCTCAACGATTCCCTCGTCAGATGTCGTTGCAGAGCTAGGGCCTAGATAAGCTAGTGGACCTCTTGGCATTGTAAACCTCAAATTTAAAATTTAGGATTAAGATGCCGTTGTTATAGTTAAAAATTTAGTTGTTGTGAATAATGAAAACAGAAAATTTTACTTGGTTTCTGTTTTGCCTGATAAGTCTGTGAATATTAAGTGTTTAGAGTGTGGAAAGGAATTGATCAAAAACCAAAAAAAATATTGCTCTGTGCTTTGTTCCAATAAAAAAAATAAAGCAAGAAAGGGGAATCGGTTTCACATTAACTTTTTCTGTCTAGTATGTGGTAAGAATTACACGCGACCACGATGCCGACGCGGTAAGTCTAAATACTGTTGCAAAAAATGTTCAAATATTGCTAAAATGAAGAAACGCAATAACTTAGGTTAAATTATGAATGAATCGTGGGCGCAAGTATTTACACTACTTTTTGCGAATTTTGGAATTATATGGTGGTTTCGAAAAGAATCTCGTGAAGATTGGAAAAGATGCGATGATCAAATTCTTGCCATTAGAGAGATAGGAAATAATATAAACTTGGAAATGAAAGATTTCCATAACCGGCTATGTGAAATCGAATCGCGACGCATAGGGGATAAATAAATGTCTATCCTAATCGGCATATTTGGAAGCATTGCAGTAATTATTTTTTCATTAAAATCAGAGAGACTAAAAATAGGTCTAGACAAAGAAAGAATAAAAGACATGGAAAAAGGAGTTAAAAATCTAATAGCATGGAAAAAGAAATAATTGAATTGCTGCTGATGTTCGGCAGTGCTATTCTTATGTTTTTTACAATGGTTGGAATGGTTTGGAGTTTTTGGAAAAGCTCGCATGCAGATTGGGAAAAAGCAATTGAATACTGGAAAAAATCAGAAGAAAAGTTTAATCAACAGTTACGTGAAGACTGGAAACGATGTGATGATCAAATCTTAGCTATTAGAGAACTTACAAACAGCATTAATTTAGAAATTAGAGACTTTCACAATAGGCTTTGCGCAATTGAAGAACGCAGGCTAAAGGAGAAATGACAATGGACTTAATACAGTTTTTCACTCTATTAATCGCTGTCATTGGGGTTAGTTGGAGATTTAGAGTTGAAGCTCGCGAAGATTGGAAAACAGCTCGTGAAGACTGGAAACGATCAGATGAGCAGATAAAAGCGTTCAATGAGAAGTTTTATCAGGAGTCAAAAGAATTTCACGATAGACTATGCAAAATTGAAGAACGCAGGTTAAAAGGTGAATAATTATGGACTTAATACAATTTTTCACTCTGTTAATCGCTATCATTGGCATTAGCTGGAGATTTAGAGTTGAAGCTCGTGAAGATTGGAAAACAGCTCGTGAAGACTGGAAGCGATCGGATGAGCAAATAAAAGCGTTCAATGAGAAGTTTTACAAAATGATTGAAAGCTTCAATGAGGAACATAAGGAGTTTCATAGAAAATTGTATGAGATTGAAGAACGTAGGCTAAAGGATAAATAGCAACTTAGGTAAGTTATGATTGAATCACTTATAAAATTTATTTATATAATAAATACATGGACTTTTTGGAATTGTTTTATTATTTTTATTTTCTGCATGTTTTTAATGGAAATTTATACAGATTGGAGAAATGGAGACATTTAATCAGTAGCTACTTCATTCGCTACTCTGCTGAATGATTTAATCAAATCTCCCATTCTGTTTGGTGAAACATTTCTCTGCCCCATTTTCTTGATTAACTCCTGAACTCTCTTATTCATAATGAAGTTAATTAGATATTTTTTCCTTCCTGCCTTTAATGCATATATTCCAGCAATTCCATATAGACTTTTTCCCATGGTATAAGGTGTTAAAGCGTAAAACACTGTCCGAGATGAGTGAGAGGTAATTTTATCGAAAAACTTTTTAAATATAGATGGTTCTGCTGCTTTGAATCTCTGGAGATTCTCAGCCATGTTTTTGCCGTAGAACTCAAGCTCTCGGAAAAACTTAACTCCACTTTCTCCCATTACTTCTTTTACAATATCTCGCATATGTGGATCTGAAAGAATATCTCTGGCTTTTACAAAGTCGATTTGGCCTTCTTTCACTACTGAAGACATTAAATTCTCTACTGTCTGCTTTTGTAGGGATTTAAACATCTGACGACCTTCAGGAGATTGATTTAAGATATCTTTTACAGCCGAATATCCCTCCCTAGTTTTCATTAATTCAAGGGTTTGTGTTGGAGATGTACCAAATTCAATTTGATTTTGAAGATCCGAAATAATTTTTTTTCTAGTTAATGCATTTCTTCCAGTAGGAATCCTTTTTCCGTAATAGTCAATGTCTCGTAAAATTTTAATACCTTTATTTCCCATTACATCTTTTACAATATTTCTCAGGTGTGGATCGGATAAAATATCTCTAGCTTTTGCAAAATCGATCTTACCGTCTTTTTTAATAGAAGAAAGCAAATTTTCTACCGTCTGCTTTTTTAGCGCCTCTAACATCTGACGACCTCTTGGAGATCGATTTAGTACATCTTTTACAATTGCGTATCCTTTTTTTGTTTTCATCAAATCCAATGTATATGTAGGCGCTTTTCCAGCTTCGAAAGCTCCTTGAAGATCAGATAAAATATTTTTTCTTATCAATCCTTGATTTCCTGCTGAAGATAAGCTATCTCCAGCTTCTATCAATGTATCTATTGCTCTATTGGCTCTTGCAGATAGAAAATTTTGCATCTCATAAGCCGATTCTCTAGCAGCTTCTTTACTTTTACTTGTAATGTTTTCTGCAACCAGTCTCTCTATAGATTTTTTTAAACTTTCGCTTTTCCCTGTGGCTTCTTCTATTTTTTCTAGATTAGAGGGATGGGAAAAAAACGATGTTAATGTTTCTGGAGCTTCACTTTTTCTAAGCTTTATGATTGCATCGTTATGGAAAACTTTTTGCGTCTTTGCATAGGTTTTTTCTGCTGCTTCAAATATTTCATAATACGGAGTGCCTTCTAGACCTTTCAAAATATCTTTTTTCAAAGCGTTTCTAATTGAATGGAGAAGATCTATTGGAGCAGGTGTTAGACCTGATTTCTTTAGCAATCGACCGATGCTTCGTTTTGTCTTTATGAGTCGATCTACTGATATTAAAGGATTTTCTTTGCTGATGTTCAAAAATTCTAATGCATTCTTAAAATCTTCTCCATGTATATCAACTCCAGCTTTTTTAAATCCTTCAATTATTTCTAATGCTTCTTTGCTATATTCAGGGCGCAATTTTCTAGAAATTTTTCCAGCAGTTCCAGAAACAGATGCCTCTTCTGCAATTGTAACTAATCCACCCTTAGTTTCTCTTAATAATTTTTTTGATGCTTTAGCTGTTTCCGAAGGATAAACTTTTACTGTTCTACCACCTGCTTCAGCTTGATCATATAAATTTCTATACGTTTCTTCTGCTGAATCTAAGTTTTCATTAACGGTTTTTTGAACCGTTTGCCAAGTTTCCTTTTTTGTTTTCTTTGGAGCAATTTGATCTAAAACACTATCTTTGTTTTCTTTTAAAATATTTTTCTCGATCTCCGCTGCTTCAAAAGATGATTGACTTTCTACTTTTACTCCTTCCAATCCTTCAGCGAACACCTCAAGTCTTGATTTGCCTGCCTTTTCAGCTTGCGTCTCTAATGGTAGTTCTATAGGTTTTTCTGCTGATACTTTCCCAAGTGACTCCTCAAATCTATCAAGCATAGATCGACTTGTTTTTGCAACACGACCAGCTAAATCTTTAGAAGATAGTTCAACATCTGCAAGAGCAGCTTTTGTTCCTTTTTCGGTAAGAAATTTTGCTGTTCCTTCGGCTGATGATGGAAGATTAAGCAATCCCCTACCGAATTCAATCGCCGCTTTTAATCCACCGTATCCTTTTTTTGCTATGTATGGTACTGCTGCTAATGCCAAGCCAAGAGCAGTGGATTTCCCCTCAGATTTTCCTGATTCTTCAGCAGTTTGCTTTCCAAGTCCAAATAAACCACCGTATCCACCCATTTTAGCAGTTTTATATGTTGAGGCAACTCCAGGTAGTAAAAGCTCTAATGCTCCCCATTCTCCAGCCTCTTTTCCAACTTCTCGAGCAATTCTTGCTTGTGGTGTCTTTGCTTCTTCAAATAATGGCTTTGCTACATCAGGACGACGACCGATCTTTTGAAAGATCTCTTCATCAGGCACTCCGCTTAATTTTAATGCTTGATAATGAGCGTACCAGTCTTTTTGCTTTTCCTGCTGCTCAATTCTTGGATCTCTACCACCAAAAGATTGTGTTACAGCACTAAGAATCCCTTGAAGTAATCCAGTGCCACCCTCTTGTACGTTAGTTTTCAAGGTATTAGGAATATACTGCGCAAGCCTTGATTCTTGTTGCTGCGGTTGTTCAGACTCTTCTTCAGGATTGTATAGCTGCCAGCCTTTTTGAGCAGGAGCTGATTCTTCTTCTGCAGAGTAAATTTCCCAAGCCATTATTTTTTTGCTCCAGATTTTTGTTTAGACCATCTTTTACCATCTGTGACAAGAATTTCTCCTGTCTCTGGATTTTTAATCATTTGACCAGGAGAAAATGAAGAAGCGGGAGGGAGTTTTTCAAATGTTTGTTTTGATTCTTTTGGTTGCTCAGAAACTTGCTTAGCTTCATTTTTTTCTTTAGATAACTCATATTCTTTTCTTGCATTATCTATGAAATCATTTGCGTCTTGCCTTAATTTTAAGAATTCTTCATTAGGGATATTTTCTCCGTATTTTTCAATCAAAGTTCCCATTCTCTGAGCAAGTTCATTTGCCCCCTTTGAGATAGTTCTAATACCGTTTATCTTACCTTGAATTTGTGCTTGTGTATCATATGGAGAAATTGCAAATTCTTCATTCAACCACGCCAACTTTCCTTTTGGAAGCTGACCTGTTTTGTTGAAAATTTTGATAACACCATCAAGTATTAGTTTCCCTCTGATTCCATATTCTGTGAAAAGTTCTCCTGTGAATGGGCCATATTCAATGCCTGTAATAGCTGCTTGTTTTCCAACATTTTTAAGATTTTCTTGAAGAAAATCCAAATTTTCATTCAAAAATTTGGTTGGCGACTCTCCTCCAGTGTCTAAAAAATCAATTACAGCGTCGGCTTTTTTTTCTTCTATTTTCTTTTGAAAAATAGTTTGTTTTGTTCCATTATCCTTAAATAGCTTCATGGCATTGAAAAGGTTTCCGCCATTTGAAACGTATGAATCTACAAACTTATTTTTACCCTCTTCTGTCTTTAATGATTCATATCCACCAGATTCATCGAGAGCTTTTTCAAGAGCTGTTTGTTCTCTTTGCTGTTGATACAATCCTGTAGAAATCTGGATTTGTGCTGGTTGTATACCAGCTTTTATAGCGTTATTAGATGCTTCTATAATTCCTTGTTGATCTCCTTGTTTTAAAGCTTCATTTAATGCAGATAAAGCGCTTCCTTGACGATTTTTTTCTCCATATTCACCCAATGCTTCACCAAGAGATGATAATCCCTTATAAAGATATGGGCCTACACCCTGATTTTTAAAAACGATTGGAGCTGGCATTAAACGGCCTCCTCTAGAGATTGCAAGCGTTTGTCAAGCTGCTTTACAGCGTTGGTTAAGATGCCTATGAGGCCATACAGATTTACGTGAAGAATATCATCGTGAACTTCTGTTATCTCTGGAGGCACTTCTTCTGCAATGAGGCCGACTTGATCTTTCTTTCCACCTACATCTTCAATGTAATCGTACTGCTTTACATTCATAGATCTAACAGCATCGACTCCGGCACCATAATCGCGGATATTTTCTTTAACTTTTTCCGATGAAAAAACGTGAGGCATCCAATAGTTAGAACTTTTTCCAGCAAAATCAAAAGCACCTCCAACAGCAGGACCTAATAATCCCTGCTGTTCATGAATCATTGGAGAGAAAGTTTGCTGCGTTGAATATGGCATGAATGCACCAAGAGCGCCCAGTTGATTCGCTTGCTGTTGCTGATAGAAATTACCGAACTGCTGGCCGAGTTGCGTTGATAGATCCGTTGCGCTCTGTGCTAATGCCTGATTGAGTGCTGACGATGATCCAGCTCCCGCATCCGCGAACTGTTGTTGAATCCCAGGCAAAATCTGACGTTGTAGCGTTTGCATTGCCGGATCAACATATGCCTGCTGGAAAAGATCCTGGTAATCTTCCATATTCTGTGGCTGCAAAAAGCTTCCAAAAGCCTGAAGAAATTGAGGGCCTAGCTGAGTGATTCCCTGAGAATATAACGCTTCCTGCTCTGGCGTAAGCATGCTGACATTACCCTCGTGAGACACACCGCCAGTAAATGTTTTACCCATCTTTTTTCTCCTTGTTTTTCTTATCCGGAGAATACTCCATCATAACATTTTTTGAATCCTTAAATCCATATTTTTTGCTGTGCTTTGGAGCGGTTGTAATCCATAACACTTTATCGATCTTCATTTTCTTGATGATTGCTTCGACATTCTCCTGAAGCACGCTAACAGCCTCTCCATTGTGCCAATACTCCTTGGCTATGCTGAAGGTATTGATAAGCATATCTTTTGTTAGAGGGTCGATTACAGCCCACATATACCCCTTTACTTGATTATCGTTGCTTACCAGTGCGTAAAGATGGTTAAACGGATTTAGCGTTGGAGATCCCTTCGTATTGACCAGGCAATTTAACTCCTGAAACTTAAAAAAATCATCAACCGAGTATTCGCGATTTTTGACCTGTTCCACAAGGTATTTTGGAATTAAGGTAGGGTTAAATAGGCGCACCCATCGCAAGTCTTTTAAATCTTTATCCATTCTCTTTTCCTATATAGCGGATATGACCTCGCAATGAAGCTGCTGAAGCCATCTGCAAATTTTTCAGCGTTTGACCATCTCCAGATTCAAGAACATTGGCGATTAATGAATCCCCTCCAATACTCCACCCTGTTTGTGTGTATCCACCAGAATAAGCAATTGTGCCAGCGATCATCGCGCCCATAAATGGATCATTACTTGTTCTCGCGGATTCAAATGGAAGGCTGACTTGCATATCCCCCGTTCCAGCATGTCCAGTGAAAGATATGTCAACCCAGACATCTACCATTAAACCTTGTCGCAAATACCATCCTGTTTGTTTAGAATAGGATTCACTTCCATTTATGCCTCCTGATCCTGTAACGGTTGGCATATACTGCAATAAACCGCTTTCTTGATCGCTGCTTATATCTCCATTAACCGCATCGGCAATTTCTTCATACATATCAGTGAGTGAAAAGATAAGATCTCTAATGAAATTTTCTCTAACATTAGGATCGTCGCTATTAATTGCTTCATAATTTGATGGTAAAACTAGATTGCTATCAAGCGTCATATCATTCTTCGTCCCTTTTTACGAAACCATGGCATAAATGCATAAATCTTTACTGGCTTTCCAACACCAGAGGAAGTAATATTAATTTTATGTTGATATCCAGTGCCTCCTGCATAAACTCTTTTCCATACCTTTCTAGAGTAGGACTCAAGTTCAGTAATAACGCCGCCGTTAACATAAGCGTCAAAATCAGTACTATCAACAGAGATATCGAAGGTATTTGCATCGACAAGAGAAATTTCATACGGCCCTCCGTTGATACTTTCCATTCCATCAACACCATAAATATACCGATTATCTCCATCCGTCAATCCATGATCATGAGCGACAACTGTAATGCCAGCTGTAGCCGGAGATTTTTTGGTGATATTTGAAACTTCAGCAACCTCATTGATATCCGGCAAGCAATTTACTGTTGTCGTTTTGTATTGCGTAGGTTCATTATCTTTATAAAATTTAACTGTCAACTTTGTTTGGTCGTTTGTCTCGATAAATAGATCGATATACCCAAATTGGCATAATGTTCCCTGTTCTTTGAATGGATTCCATGCAGAGGACTCTAATTCGAACCCAATAGATGCGCCGGCATCATTATCGCCTTCTTCAAGGATATATATCGTACCGTTTCGATCACCCCCAAGGAATATCTCCTCGTTTTCATCTGTGACATAATCGTTAATCTGAATATCGCCTGCATCATCAAGGTTTAAAGGAAGTTCTGATATTGCTGCTTCTTCTTCATCATCTGGAAAATCGCTTAGCTTTAAATCAAGAGCAGCTCCGCCATACCCTAATACATTCATACCTATGTTATAGACTGAGAAAGCACCACTGTCCTCATCAAAAATTAAGGCAGCATTGTCATCATCATCTGTATCGTCATCGCCAGATGGTGTATACAACATCCAAGTTCTTTTATTTGCATAACTGCGCTTTAAGAATGTTTTGTCAAATTCATTGGCTTCAATTCTTTCTTTTACAAATAATTCGATGCGGTTATCTATTCGCTCTGTGCGAACTCCGTCCGTTGCAGTGATTCCTCTTATGCCGGAAGCTATTACCGCTCGATCATAGCCTGTTGTTGCCATCTTTCCGCCGCATGCTCGGAAATCGTTGATCTTATCCCATCGAAACGGAAGCGCTGGATTTGGAACAGGGCGCAACGTCCATATGGAGTTTGTGAAATATACGATCAGCATATCATTCATAAATTGTGCGCTGATAATATGATCACCTGTTGGAGCATCTACATAACCACCCTTTCCAGCAACGTTGTCATCCCATCCATCGGTTGCCGTCGGATTATTAATCTGACACCACCTGGCACGTTGGGGATATTGATTGGCGTCTTCAAACGTATTGAGAAGCAACATCCTTTGCTTGAATGCAAAAATTAATTTACATCCGCGGATCTCCACAGATCCATTTATATCGGGATTAAATTGCGTCGTCGTTGTCGTCGAGGAGGCAGGATCATAATAATGCATTCCATCCGTAGAACCGCCGCCATTGCTTTTACCGTTTGTAAAGTAAAGCCGGAAAAGAGTCGATGCTGTGGAACTTGATGTAGATGCCCAGTTCTCTGCCCAGATGTAGTTTGTATCACTGCCTGAAAAGATATCCGAAGTATCTAATGGATCAAATTGATCTGTGCCGGTATTGAAAATATATGCTCTTTTCGTATCGAAACAGAGTAATTCTTTAACATTTGATGAATCGATGTAATGATAGATACCCATTACTCGATTGCGTGGTATCAGATAGACTTCTCCATCTGAAGAATATCCAGGATCTGATAACCCAGTTAATACGATATTCGGAGAAGCAACAGAAGCAATAGTATAAATAGTATTATTTATATCAGTGGTAGATGAGACGTTTCTCATTACGATCTCATCGCCTTGCATTAATCCAGATGCGTCTGTAACAGTAACTGTATCTCCTGAAATATTAGAAATATCCCAATCTGAACCGTTGCTCTGTACAAGGTCGCCATACTTTCTATACCCTTCTCTCTTCTCGATAAACCCGTTGTGGATATGAGCATCATTAATAACGCTAAATGCGTCTTGCGGAGCGATCCAAGGCTCGTCATCAAGATCGAGTCCACTTCCAAAGGGCGCAATCAAAAAGGGTTGATAGCTCATGCTGTTATTCCACCTAAAACCATTACACAAAAAGAATCATCGGTTATTGATGTTCCATTTTGATTTTGAATTCCAATTTTAAAATTGCTAACAGTTGGTGAGTTCCATTTCACAGAGTGGGGGTTATTTGATGTATTAAGAGGAGTTATAAAAACAGCATAATTAGCAGATGTTACATCTGAATCAAATGAAATCGTATATAAACCGCTGCTTGGTGCAGGTGCAGAACAAGTTATTCCATATGCTGTTCCTATTGTTGCACCATTTTGATCAAAAATTCCCCAATGCGTAACAAAATTAAATTCATTAAAAACATTGGTTCCTTGATCTGGACTTATTGTATCAAAGCCAATATCTGTAACGTCTGAGCCAAGAAGACCACCCTGAGTCACTTGAATAGGATCGTTACCATCAGAATCTTGCATGAAAGCCTCTTGATTGCCTTCATCGTCTTCTTTGGCATAAATATAATGCGTTCCCTCGTTAACAGTTGGATCTGCTGAGCTAGCTACGTCGCTACGGTTAGCCAGCTGAACAGAATACTGCTCTAACATTCCTGTTACGCCATCGGTATTTTCATCGCCTTTAAGGATCGCATCCCAGTTTGCACGAATTACCGTTCCAAGATTGCGTATTTTTTCGTCATTTCCAGGCTTATCTTCATTCCAAGCCATGTTTCCCCCGAGAAATTAAAATTTAGGCATTGCTCGAACATCAAGCAAGTCTTGATGGGTACGACGCAATATATAAGCAATCTGTTCTTTGTAAAGTGCAGTTACTTGCTTGTAGGCATCCAGTTCTCCAAAATCTGCATGGATACGTCTCGCAGATCCATAGGCAATCGCTGGACCCCATTGATCTTTAAGTGGGCGATCGGTTGCAGATGTAAAGCTGCTTGACACGTTGCCACTGGAATATTGAACCGTGTTAATTGACCATGCCTTGATCTTAAAGCGATACGTACGATCAGGCACTGGATAGAAAGTAAATTGATTATTAAACTGCAATACAGAAACAGGCTGCCCAGGCTGAAAAGCTTTCCATGACGCTTCGATATTAGTCCCATCTGTTGGAGCTGTATTAAATGTTACAGAAACCGCTCCAGTCGTGTAATTGATAGTTCCTGAACCGCCCTGATCTCCAGTAAGAGTTCCATCGCTATTATCCGTGAAAACCTCGACGGTATCATCAACAATAACGCTTCCTGATTCTATGGGGAAATTGCCATTGCCCAACGTATCAGAAAATGCTGTCGTGGAATCGTCTCCCGTTCCAATGACCTTTCGGCTGATATTTTGATGGTTCTCCGCATCAAATTTATCGGGATCGGAATAGAATTTAAGCGTCTTATTATCGATTTTCGCTTCTGGATCGAAATTTGTATACGTCTCTGGAAGCGTGTAAGATTGCGTGTTTACTGTCGTATTGAACTCATAAAATGAGTAATTTCGATCCAACTTGACTTCAGCAGGAAATTCGAACTGTACGAATTGATTTATGATGTCATCCAACTGATTATTGGATAACTCAGATAAGCTCAGACGACCAGAAACTTGACGCGCCTTTTTTCGAATATCCGCTAAAGTCCATTGAGCCATTTTTACACCTTATTCAAACGCTTCTTGCAACTGGAATCTATTCTTTCTACCACTCAAGTGTTTTACCATGCTTCCCATTCCATCCGGTTTCCATCCCCAGTTGGGAGTTCCACGAGAATTTACGTGATTAGCAATAAATCTTGGTAACTTGTATTTACCACCGTGGAAAAACGTAAACTGCATCTTATTTTTTGTAGATCCATAGGGAAATGAGAGCATCAAGCCAGATTGCTCAAGATTGGTAAACTCATAAGTTTTTACCTCTCTCAGCCACTTCTCTTCTTTTTCGTTAAATTTTTTTCCTGGATTAGATGGATCAATGATTGGAAGTTTTTCCATTTTTTTCAGATCCATTTCTTTCGAGTTTGCTACTGTTGACATAATTCCTCCTAAAATGAGGAGCAACCTAGGACCCAGGTTAAACTCCTCATAAAATAATTATTAAACCACGGGTTCTTCTGCATAGCAGATTGCTACCATCGAAGCGCTATTTGCTCCAACAGCTCCAGTTCCAAGAGTTACCCCTTGAATTGCCTGGTTTTGTCGTGGAACAGCATCCCCATTCGTATCCGTCTCACGAATGACAAAACCACCAGAAACATACGTGCTATATGCCGTTGTGTTTTCAACAAGTGTAATAGTGTCCGGAGCTGTTACTGAACCGATCGTAAAATCAGCATTCAATGAAGTAGCAGATCCATCATCAGCAACACCAGCGACTTTAATCGTATCTCCAGCAGCATATCCAAATGTTGCTGTATCATTTACCGTAATAACCCCAGGGTTAGCATTGGTAAACGCTGAAATAGATGCGCCATATGCCGCACTTTGACTTAATGGTGTGACACCGTTAGATGTTGTATATGCCAGCGTTCCAAGCGTAAAATACGCCGCATCTGCCATGTCATCCGTCCACTCAAATCTATTTGGAGTGGTTAGATCCCAAATCTCAACTTTAGCCGGTGCGAATCCGCAATTTAAATTGCGAGCAACAGCTGAAGAAGGGTTAGTCCAAGCGAATCGTTTCATTTGCATGGTAATTTCTCCTTATGTGTGTGTTGCTTCAAGATTCAACATAAAGTTGTCATTGAGAATTCTAGCTACGAAGGGATGTTGCCAGCCTACACTTCCTCTTTGATGCAACGGATCGGCAGATCCAGCAGATCCAAGAGGTTCTACGTAAAATTCTCCGGTATCAGCTCCAAGATGGACGATCGCATAAGCTTCTTTTCCAAGAATGAAGTTGTTGTATACAGCAGGTGATGCGCTAGTGACACTTCCAACGGATGTGTAAAGCCAGCGAACGTTTCCTGTTGATCCCCATTCATAATCGAGAACGGGTTGCTGCGATGGATACTGTGACGAACTAACGAAGTTAGAAACAGCCTCTAGATCGTCAAGCAATGCCGTATCGATAAACGCCATAAAACTTGGACGAATCGGAGCTGTGCCAAACGCATTAGTGCCAGTGATCACCTCTGTAAGCATTTGAGCATCGTTGTTTAGCAGAGTTTGAACCGCTGCATCGATGTCAGTTTTTGTTAGTTCTGTAGGTGTGTTTCCGTTTGCACCGGATGCACACTGTAAAACTGAACTAGTCGAAGCGAGCACATCACGAGTAACCTCGTCAATTGTCTGCCCTAAGTTTTGCGCAAGCAATCGAGAAGATTCGTTCAAAACGCGATCTTCAACAGTAAGTTCGACCTGATTTGTGATCGTAACAAAATTTCCATAAAAATCGACCTGCGCTTGTATATCCGTTGCAGACAGTGCAGCTCCTGGAGGCGTTACGCCATCCTGAAGCGGTACAGGAACCGTAGATAGTCGCGAATAGCGACGGAATACGATTCTATCCCCCATCTTCTTAGGAAGTACTCTTTTTTGAGCGAATTTTGTATGGACAAGCGGTGGGTATGCCGTCATCAACAAAAGGCGATCATAGTACTCCCTAACAGCTGGAGGTAAAACGGCTGTAGTGGTTACATTAGCCATAATTTCTCCTATGAATAGCCAAGATTGCGATTCGCTAGCTCTCTAAACTCAGCGTCTGACATCTCGCGATACCTTTTAGCGGCATTGATCGGAGAATTCTGACCAACGCTAGACAGCGATCCAGCTTGATTCGCATTATTTACAATGCGTTCAGCATCGGAATTTTTCTTAAGTCTCTTATTATTAGACTTATATGCATCGCTGTTTTTAGCTAAGTAATAGGCAAGTTCAAAATCTTGAGTTTGCTGCAGCGTATTTCGCAAACCTGGGTTGGTTTTAAAAACTTCAGGTAAATACTTTGTGATGGTCTCTTGATAATCGGGATACTTCTGAGTCATCTTCAGTTCTTGCAGACTCATGTTGTACTGCTGCTCTTTCTGTGCTAGAGTTTTTTTTAACTCTCCAACAGTCAATACATCGTCATCTGAAAGACCCTCGAATTCTCCAGGAGGCTTTTGCTGTGACTGATTCGCATATTGTTGCTGCTGAGCCATCAGCAAAGACATGTTATCCTTGATCATCCTGAGTTCATCTTCTATCCCCTGTCGCTTTGCACGTTCAGCTTGCAGCGCCTCAACGGGAACATGCTGTTCCTGCTGAGTTGGCTGGCCTTCTACGTTGTCATTAACGGCAGTTTCTAGCGGAGCGGCGGCCTCCGTATGATCGCCCGAATCTTGTTGTTCGGTCATTTGGTAACCTATTTGTTATTGTGTGTTTCTTTTCGCCCTTAAGTCGGCGGCACTACTGTGTTATGTATGCTTGTGGGATGGAGGTGGTTTCGACGACTGTTTGGTTAGACAGTTCGACTCCGTGCATTCCCAGCGCATCAAAATTGAACGGTACTTGAGGCATATTTATATCCCACTCGATCGTTCCCTTTCTGTTGTCAACTTCTCCCACTATCATCCCCACTTGCGGAGATGGCTTTTTGAAGTATGGCTTTACATGCTTCATCAGTGTTGGTTTTCCATCGACGTTGATCTTTGAAGGCTTTGCGAAAATAACGATCCAATAAGGGTCATTACGCCCTTTATTGGCTTCTACAATTGCAGAAATTCGTTTCTCGTCTGCTTCAATAATCGCGTCGCGTGTTTCACCTGTTTGCTGTGTCATACGACCTCTGTAAAGCGGCTTTACATTAGTACTTGTAATTGAACGCTTCTTTTGGCGTTCCACGGTTATCCATAGGCTTCATTTTCAAACGACCAAGGTCGCTTTTTTGCGCCATGTATGGATTGCATTTTTTTGGCGGCTTATCGTGTCCCATGACACCGCCCATTTTTTTTCCCATTTTATATTCCATTGGAAGCCTCCACTGGTTGATTGTTTGGCAGTTCATTTAAAATATTTCCAATCTCTGGAACCTGTCTCGGCGCTTCATTTGCTTGATGGGATATCGATACGTCATCAGATTTCGTTTGCTCTTCTTTCACTCGATTCATTTCTTCCATCATCTGAATCAATTGGATGTATTTAACAATTCGATCATCATCAATTGACTGAAGCTCCTTAATGGCTCTTACACGCTGTAAAGCCGAGTCTGCTCGATTCTCAACAGCTTTGGATGCACGCTCATCTTCTAATCCCATATTGGCTACCGCGCGGGTAAATCTCTCTTTGCTGAGAGCTACGTCCGATAATGCTTTCGCCTGAGCCATCTGGCTTTGAGTTTGCATCACTTGCTGTTCAATTTGCTGCTGCTGCTGCGCTTGCTGTGCCTGCTGTTTTTCCATTGCAGCAAGCTCTTCTGCATAGTCGGATTTTCCTTGAATCGGAGCCGCTTTTGCTAACATCTCGCCTGTAACCGGAGCGCCGAGCTGGCGTAGGTCAACGAGCTGTCGGAAGTACATCTGCCTCTGCGTATCAGTAAGAATTCCCTCTTGAACGGTGACATCGTACTTTGTGAATTCAGCGTTGTAGAATTCTTGCGTTGGCTCTTCATTCAATATTCGCTTTACTTTTTGCGGCTTCCATTGCTGAATAAGCTTAAGAACTTTTTTGCTAATACTTTTTTGAAATAAACGCAAGTTATCGAATAAATCTTGAAGATTTATAATAGAAGCCCCCTGTCGTAGCATCATCATCACGCCAGACTCTTGCGCGTTTTCTGTAATTCCAAATGCTGCGTCATTGATTCCAGCAATTTCTATGATATCGCGATCGTATAGCTCTTGGAGTTGGAACATTGACGGAGGTATCTGCGCTGGCTGTATCTTTTCCAATGCACCTGGTTCGGCGTCTTCTCTGCGCCAAATTACACGTCCTTGCGACGATTGAAACAGGCTGCGTGGGTTTACAACGCTATTTTCGTTGGCGATCCATCCAGAGTTAATCTGCGAATCAAGCAAATCCGTCATCTGTGATCGTCGACGGTTAGCCTCTCGCTGAGGATCTACCATGCAGCGAATCAAAGATTGTACCTTTAGATCCCATAGGTCGCTTTCCGGCTCGAAAATAGCCATGCAAGGAGCAAATGGATACTCGTTTAGACCATATGGATTTTCGTCCGATCGCATTAACTCATCGTTTAAGATGATGTCTCGCTTGATGTAACGCTTAGGCTTTTTGACGATTTTTAGTTGTGGATACTGATCAAGGAAAGGTTTTATTCTTTCTGGAGGTACGTCAAATTCTGTCGTTTCACCCGTCTCCATGTCTACCAGCATTGGGATATTTCGCCACTTCTGCTGATACATCTCGTTATAGGCCATCATATCCTGACCGCCAGGCTGTCGCTGATACGGAAGCCAGGAAAACTTATCGTCGCGCTCGTGTCCGATCTTGAATAATTTGTACACTTCCTTCTCTTGACCAGGGAGCATAGAAGCAGCATGATCGACATTGAGATACTTTCGACGGAGAATGTATCCGCAATCAGAGAAATCAAGATTTGTAAAGTATGGATCTGTGATAAATGAGTTGTAAGGCTCTCTCGAAAATCGAATGTCGCCATTCACAGGATCATCGCGATAATCCACCCATATAGACGCAAGATTAAATCCTGTTTTTAATGCTCCACCAAAACAATCGCTGATTATTTGATAACCCTCTCCATAGTTCATTACATAGAGAAGTAATTGAGATAATTGATCGGCTGTTTTTTGATCTGAATCTTCAATAGGAGCGACAACAGAGGAAAGGCGGTGCTTTCTTTGATATCCAGTAATCATATTTATCGAACGGCGAATTCGATTAAAAACGAATGCAGAACGCCCTTCCTGAAATAGATCGCGCTTCTCTTGCTGATCAAATTGATCTCCCAAGTACATCTTGAGATCTCTTTCCGCTTCAGGGTAAAACGGATTCCAAGCAGAGTATGCTTCCTCGTAGAAGGTATCGAAATCCTGAACAACGGAGAGGGCTGTTGCCATATGTTATTGCGTGTACCCGTGTTAGCTCGCTATCGTGAGATAGGTGGTTCGAGCTGTAAATTTTACTTTACTATAACAAAAGGTACATTTTTACATATAACTTAATTTTTAGTTGTCACAAAAAAAGTGAATGTTGTATATACTGCAGATAGAAAAAAGCACCTATCTACTGCAATATCCCAGCTTACTTGGCGGTTAGCTGGGATTTGCTATTTCTTGCGTTTTTTCAACCAGTCTTTGTTGTTACAATATCGTCTAATGTCTGGAGTGCATTCATTAATCACTTTCCAAAATTCTGTTTCGTCTACGCAACCACTATCAAAAGAAAAAATAGCCGAGAGATGATCCATCAAAAGAGTGATAATATCGCGCCTATTATATCTAACAAGATTGGTTTCTGACGGTGTTCCTTCAAAAGATTTTATATACCAAGCCCCAATCTCTTCATGAAAACCTATTTTAATGTCCCATTCAATCGCATTCGACTGGTCACCGATAATATCGCACCATTCTGATATAAGATTTTCTGCTGTAATCTCTAAAAATTCGTTTTTGATTGTCATTTAGGGTTTTGGTTTCCTGCATTTAGGGTTTTGGTTTAGCCCATTTAGGGTTTTGTTTTTCCATATGTCTAATTTTTAGTTGTCAAAAAAAGTAAACATCGTCTATCTTAAAGTCATCGAATATTGGGGAATAGGCGATGAACTTTGCTCTTTTCTAGTAGCGTGATCGATACGCACGCTCTAGAAGCGCAGCGTCGTTTTCTGTCATTCCCTTTTCCGGTTTCTTGAAGAATTTGGTAAATAAA
>Ga0315554_1000868_pt1 | contig 17892 bp, 16 predicted proteins | sample SalMarSW160370MG_FD_202114 | JGI IMG/M metagenome (GOLD analysis project Ga0315554, IMG submission 202114) | Salt marsh sediment microbial communities from the Plum Island Ecosystem LTER, Massachusetts, United States - Salt Marsh Sediment SW1603-70 ... | reverse complement strand
TTGCGAGGGACCTTGGCATTCGAACAGCCACGGTGAGCAAGTGGCGGACACGGTTTGCGAAGGATGGATTGCAGGGGCTTGAAGACGCCCCTCGATCGGGACGGAGAAGGAAGTACGACGAGACAACCGAACGTCGAATCCTCGCTAAGCTGGATGATGCGGTACCCGATGGTGAGACGGTCTGGACAGCGAGACTTATCGCCAAGGAGGTGGAGGACGTATCGATTCACCATGTCTGGCGGATCTTCCGCAAGCACGGCATCCATCTTCAGCGCCGCCACAGCTGGTGTATCAGTACGGATCCCGAGTTTGCGACCAAGGCAGCGGACGTTGTTGGCTTGTACTTGGCTCCGCCGGAGAACGCGGTGGTGTTGTGTGTGGACGAGAAGCCGGCAATCCAAGCGCTGGAACGGGCACAGGGCTACCTTCGCCTTCCGAACGGTCGGGCATTGACCGGGTTCAGCCACCACTACAAGCGGCATGGAACCACGACCCTGTTCGCTGCGCTGGAGATCACGACGGGGTTAATTCGAGCGGGGCACTACAACCGCCGTCGCCGCCGGGAGTTCCTCGACTTCATGAACGCCGTCGTGTCACAGTACCCACCACAACAGGAACTCCACGTTATCCTCGACAACCTGAACACGCACAAGCCCAAGCGCGACCAGTGGCTCGCCCGCCACAAGAACGTGCACTTTCACTTCATCCCGACACGCGCCAGTTGGTTGAATCAAGTAGAGGTGTGGTTCAGCATTCTCACCCGCCGGGTGCTGCGCAACGGGAGCTACACGTCTCCTCGACAGGTCCGCGAGGCGATCAACCGATTCCTGGACGCCTACGATCAGGGCGCTGCCCCGTTCGAGTGGACGAAGCAGGTCGTTCACCCTGTGCCACTCAAGAATACGTACGCTGACTTATGCAGGTAGATACTAGGGCCCGCCGCCTCGTCGTCCGGGCCTTCGAAGCGCAGCGCCGGCGATGCGTAGATCGCGTTCGGCACCGGATCGCCGTCCAGGATCCCTTCGATCGCCCCGGCCAGGACCGGGTGCGTGTGCATGTCGACGTGGTCCATCCCGATGCACGCGACGTTCTCCGCCTCGGGCAGGTACGCCGAGGCCATCAGTACGACCAGGTCCGACCCCTGCCAGGCGAGGCCCGCTTCGACGCACTCGCGCAGGCACACCTCCTCGTCGAGGCGGAGCCCGCAACCGAAGCACGTCTGCCCGGCCATCGATACGTAGCGAACGTCGGGATGCAGCGACATCAGGCGACCATCGACGATCCGGTCGCGGTTCAGCAGCTCGAGGAAATCCCCCTCCGGGCTGAGTTGGCGTCCGAGGCGGCTCAGCCATTGGCCGAACGACGCGAGAAACGCCCCGTGGTGCGGTGCAGCGAGGCTGATCAGCGTGCGGACGTCGCCGCGGTACTCGGTCCCGTGGTCGGGAAAGTCCTCGGAGCCGAGGACTTCGTCGAAGTCGTCGCACTCGACGTACGCGCGAGCGACCAGCGCGCCCATGCTGTGGGCGACGATGTCGACCTGCGGGACGGAGAGCGCGGACGTGATGTGCTCGATCTCGTCGGCCAAGCGCTCGGCGTAGAAGCGAAGGTCGCGAATCGTCGGCTCGTAGGCGAGGGCGTAGTCGCTGAGGAAGACGTCGCGGTGCTCCGCGTCGCCGGCCGGAAGGAAGAAGAGGCTGTGCCCCGGCTCGATCTCGATCGTCCGTATCTTCTGGATCCCTTCCCCTGCCAGGTATTCAGCGACGACCTCCCACACCAGTGTCGCCCGGAATCCGGGAATCGGCTGGAACCCGTAGACGAGCAGGACGGGCGGTCCGGCGGCCGCGCCGACCATGGAAGTCGCGGCGAGGACGAACACGACGAACGCCAGGAAACCGAGCCGCGCCTTCATCGAGGTCCTCCACCCGTTTGCCATCGCCTTCGCCCCATTCTACACGGAGTCCCGAGGCATCGCCCCGCTCGACGCCGGCGCTCGCGGCGTTCGGTATCATCCGGAGATCGATCATCGAAGGAGGCTCGTATGAAGCGCGACATCGAGTGGGACGAAGGGGAGAAGGCCCTGCGCGAGGCCTTCGCGCAAGGGGGCGCGTTCATCGTGGCGGTCGATCCGAACGGGAAGCCGAACCCGATGACGATCGGCTGGGGGCAGGTCGGCGTCGTCTGGGGCCGCCCGGTCTTCACGGCGCTCATCCGTGCCAGCCGGTACACGAACGAGTGCCTCCGATCGTCGGGGACGTTCACGATCAACGTCCCCCGTCCGGGCGGGCTGAGGGACGAGCTCGTCTTCTGCGGGACGAAGTCCGGCCGGGACCTCGACAAGTCCGCCGGGTGCGGTCTGACCCTGGGCCCGGGCGGCGCAGTCGAGACGCCGATCGTTGAAGGATGCGGACTGCACTACGAGTGCCGGATCATCGCGCGGACTCAACAGGAGCGCTCCGACTTCGCCTCTGACGATGTGCTCGACCAGTACTACGCGAGCGGGGACCATCACCTGATCGTCCTCGGAGAGATCGTCGCGGCGTACCGGACCAACGGCTGAGCGCCCGCTCGTCGATCCCTTGTCTGCGACGGAGGGGAGCCTACACTCTCCCCGGAGGCGAAGATGACGCACATGCGGCTCGACGGACTGACGAAGCGGTTCCGCGACGTCGTCGCCGTTGATCGATTGAGCCTCGAGGTCGCCTCCGGTGAGCTGCTCGCCGTCGTCGGCCCGACCGGCTGCGGGAAGACGACCCTCCTCAAGCTGATCGCGGGGCTGTTGAAGGCGAGCGAGGGGACCATCTCGTTCGACGGGGAGCCGGTCGATCGGGTCCCGGCGGGCGAGCGCCGCGTCCGGATGGTCTTCCAGGACTGCGCCCTCTATCCCCACCTGAGGGTCTTCGCGGACCGGGGTTACTCGAATCTGGGGTTTCCGCTGAACGTCCGCCGGACGAAGCCCGATCGGCTGCGACGCCTCGTCGGAGGGATCGCTCGGCGGATCGGGATCGACGAGCGGCTCTTCCCGCGGCGCCCCGCGCAGCTCTCGGAGGGCGAGAAGCAACGGGTCGCGTTCGGCCGCGCCGTGGCCCTCCCGCCGCGGTTGCTCCTCCTCGACGAGCCGTTCTCGAACCTCGATTCGATCAGCCGGGCGACCGCCCGTAAGGAGCTCCGCGCCCGACACGAGGAGGACCGGATCACGACGATCTTCGTCACGCACAACCTGGTCGACGCGTTCGCCCTCGCCGATCGCGTCGCGGTGATGGACGAAGGACGACTCGTCCAGGTCGGGACGCCGGAGGAGATCCGCGAGCGGCCGGCAACCGGGCTCGTTCGCGCCCTTGTCGAGAGCGGCTAGGACTCACTCCTCTCCGTCCGGAGGCGATCCGTCCGCGCGCTCGTCGTCGCGGAGGACGGAGATGACGACCTCCTCGCGGACGCTCGCCCGCGCCGGGACCGACCGACGGAGCGTCACGCACGCCCCGATCCGCGCGTCGTCGCCGATCGTGATCGGGCCGAGGAGGGTTGCGTTCGCCCCGAGCATCACGCGGTCTCCGACCGTCGGATGTCTCTTGCCTCCGTTCCGCTTCACGCCGCCGAGGGTGACCCCCTGGTAGATGAGGACGTCGTCGCCGATGACGGCCGTCTCGCCGATCACGACGCCCATCCCGTGGTCGATGACGATCCGCCGTCCGAGCCGCGCGCCGGGGTGGATCTCGATCCCCGTCCGGCGTCGGACGACGTGCGACAGGTACCGGGCGAGGAGCTTGGCCCGATGAAGCCAGAGCCAATGGCTGATCCGATGCATCCAGAGCGCCCAGACGCCTGGGGTCGCGAGCACGATCTCGAGCGTGTTGCGAGCGGCCGGGTCCTTCTCTTTCACCGCGCGGATGTCCTCTCGGATCCGTCTAGGCATCGCCCACCTCCCACAGATCGCTCGAAAGGTACTTCTCGCCCCCGTCCGGGAGGACGACGACGATCACCGCGCCCTCCGAGGCGGGCCGGCGCGCGACCTCGACGGCCGCGGCGAGCGCCGCGCCGGACGAGATCCCGGCGAAGATCCCCTCGAATCGAGCCAGGCGGCGCGTCCACTCCGCCGCCTCCTCGTCCGTCACCGTGACGACCTCGTCGAGCCGTTCGAGTTCGAGAATCGCCGGTCGGAAGCCGGCGCCGATCCCCTGGATCGCGTGCTTCCCGGCCCGACCCTCGGTCAGGAACGGAGAGCCGGCCGGCTCGACGCCGATCACCCGGACGGCCGGCTTCTCGCGTTTCAACCCCCTCGCAATTCCCGTTGCCGTCCCGCCGGTTCCGATCCCGGCGACGACGATGTCGACCGCGCCATCGGTGTCTCGCCAGATCTCTTGGGCCGTCGTCTCCTCGTGGATCCGAGGGTTCGCCGGGTTGTCGAATTGACCGAGGACGATCGCGTCGGGGATTCCGGCCGCGATCCGCTCGGCCTCGGCGATCGCGCCCCGCATCCCCTCGGATCCGGGCGTGAGGACGACCTCGGCTCCGAGCGCCGCGAGCAGGCGCCGCCGTTCGACGCTCATCGTCTCTGGCATCGTCAGGATCACGCGATAGCCCTTGACCGCACCGACCATCGCCAGGGCGATCCCCGTGTTGCCGGACGTCGGCTCGACGAGGACGCCTCCTTCCACGAGCGCGCCCTGTGCCTCGGCGTCGTCGACCATCGCGAGCGCGATTCGCTCCTTCACGCTTCCGAGCGGGTTGAACCGCTCGAGCTTCGCGTAGATCGCCTCGGCGCGCCCGCGCTCCGTCGCGCGGAGCCGGACGAGCGGCGTATTGCCGACCAGATCGAGAACGGAATCAGCACGGTTCATTTTGCCTCCTTCGAGGGAAAGGGGCACGGCCGCCGGGCTCGGTGAATGGAATCGCCGACCCGACGATGTTCGGACCGATACTTGGGAGTTGTGCGAAGCGGGATCTTGCTAACCGATCGCGGCGGGGGTGAGCGGAGGACAAACGCAATCACCCGGGATTCGATGTCGCTGCTGCATGTCGCTCACCTCCAGATAGGACCAGACTTGAGATGCGGCCAGCGTACTACGGGGCGTCCGCCTCGTCAAGGGGTTCGAGGCATCGCGCACGGGGCAAAAGGGATTGAGGGCAGCGTTGAAGCTCGTCTCCGATGTGCTCCTCACCCTCGACGGGTTGTCAGGGGACCCGCCTCGAGAAGCTGGCGATCTCCGGCTGGACGAGCTGCTCGTAGTCGGCGAAGGCGAGGCGGATCAGTTCCGAGTGCGAGCCGGCGCTGAACGCGATCTCGAGGTCCTCGCTGAGGGCGGTGGCGCAGTAGACGTTCATATCGTAGAGGTTCCCGAACGGCGGCATCGCGCCGACGTCGCATGCGGGGAAGAAGCCCTTGAACTCGCTCTCGCTGGCGAGCTCGACCTTCTGTGCGCCGGCGACCTCGCGAAGCCGCTCGAAGTCGATCTGGTGTGACGCCGGCACGACGGCCATCGCCATCTTCCCGTCGATCTTGACCATCACCGTCTTCGCCAACTCCTCGCCGGGGATGTGAGCGAGCGCTGCGATCTCCTGCGCGGTGTAGGCGGCGGAGTGCTGAATCGAGACGAACTTGATCCCGTTGCCATCGAGGAACTCCTTCAGCTTCTGGATCGGCATGTCGACCTCCTTCACGACGGTCCGAACGCGCTGATTCGACTGTCAAGATAGCGATCCTTGAGGCTTCCGCCAACTCCCGGCCATCGACCGGGCGCTTGCCGGCGGGGCGGATCGCCTGGATGATGTGCGCGAGGAGGCAGCGATGGGAGTCAGTTCGGAGCCGTGGAGCGCTCGCGAGGCCCGGGCTCGCATCCGCGCCGGCGAGTGGACCGGTCCGACGGCCGGTCTCGCTCCGGGCTACGTCCAGGCGAATCTCGTCGTCCTTCCGGAAGCTCTGGCGGACGATTTCGAGCGGTTCTGCCGCGCCAATCCGCAGGCGCTCCCGCTCCTCGACGTCACGGACGCCGGATCTCCGGTCCCGATGTGCGTTGCGCCGGAGGCCGACGTGCGCCTCGATCTGCCGCGATACCGCGTCTACCGCGACGGCAGGCTGGACGAGGAACCGACCGACATCATGACGCTCTGGCACGACGACTTCGTCGCCTTCTTGATCGGTTGCAGCTTCACCTTCGACGAGGTGCTGCGGGAAAACGGGATTCCGGTTCGTCACGTCGAGCGCGGCGCCAACGTCCCGATGTACGTCACGAACCGGGAGACGGTGCCTGCGGGTTCCTTCTCCGGGCCGCTGGTCGTCTCGATGCGCCCGATCCGGCGGGACGAAGTCGACCGCGTCGTTGCACTGACGCGCGACCTCCCTCTCGCGCACGGCGAGCCGATCCAGATTGGTTCGCCCAAGGGACTGGGGATCTCGGATCTCCAGTCCCCGGACTACGGCGACGCCGTCCCCGTCCGCGACGGCGAAGTACCGGCCTTCTGGGCCTGCGGCGTCACCGCCCAGGCGGCAGCGGAGCGGAGCCGCGTTCCGCTGATGATCACCCACGCCCCGGGCCACATGCTCATCACCGACCGGACCGTCCGGGGATTGTCTGTGCCCCGTGCGTGAACGAAAGGGCGCGGGCGTGCGAACCGTCGGTCGATCCGACGGTCGCCGGTTGTGCCTGCATCCGGCGGTATCTATACTCACGCGTCAGATCCGATAAGGTTTCTTGGCTAGGGAGGACGTGTGGGCGGAGTCGGCCGATACATCATCCAGCGCGTTCTGTTGACGATCCCGATGGTTTTCATCCTCCTCACCGTCGTCTTTCTGTTGTTGCGCGTCATGCCGGGCAATCCGGTCATGGCGATCCTGGGCGGCCGCAACGTCTCCGCAGAGGTCATCGCCGAGTATGAGCACCGCTACGGCTTCGATCAGCCGATCTACATGCAGTATGCGCAGTATCTCAGCGGTGTGATTCGCGGCGACTTCGGAAGGTCCTATCGAACGGGGAAACCGGTGCTTCAAGAGCTATTTCTCCGATTCCCGGCGACGGTCGAGCTCGGCGTGTTCGGGATTCTCGTCGCGGCCTTGTTCGGATTCACCACCGGCCTGATCGCCGCGACCCGGGCCGATCGGCCCGTCGATCACGCCGTCCGGGTCTTCCACATCGCGTCGTTCGCCATGCCTCTGTTCTGGCTGGGGCTGATGTTCCAGGTGTTCTTCGCCGTCAAGCTAGGCTGGCTACCTGTGGCGAGCCGCCTCAGCGGCCGCATGGCGTTCACGTTCGAACCGATCACGGGATTCTACGTTCTCGACGCGATTCTCCGATGGGACGGCAAGGCGCTCGCCGACATCGCGAAGCATCTCGTCCTTCCGTCGATCACCCTCGGCATCGCGCTCACGGGGCTGCAGGGACGGATCACCCGGGCGAGCATGCTCGAGGTCCTGGGGATGGACTACATCACCACCGCACGGGCGAAGGGCGTCCGGGAGCGGATCGTGATCCTTCGGCACGCGTTGCGGAACGCGCTCATTCCGATCGTCACCGTCTTCGGGCTCCAGTTCGCCGTGCTCATGGGCGGAGCGGTCCTCACCGAAACGGTCTTCTCGTGGCCGGGGATCGCGAGCTACTTGGTTCGCTCGATCGAGGCCAGGGACTACTACGCGATCCAGGGGAGCGTGGTGTTCATCGCCCTGTTCATCTCGACGATCAACCTGATCGTGGACATCTTCTATTCCACGATCGATCCGCGGGTGAGGTACTGACATGCCGGATACGACGAAACCTCGATACCCCGTCCGACGGCACGGGCTGGTGGCGGCGGTCTTCTGGATCCTGCGGAAAGCGAGTCGAGGCCGCATCGCTCTGCGAGGGCAACATGTCCTGACGGTTGGCATTCTCATCGTCATTGCGTTCATCGTGATGACCGTGCTCGCGAACATCTTTCCCTCACTGAACGGGTATGATCCAACCCTCTACCGTGACGCACCTCGACTGCAAGGCCCTACTGCCTCGCACTGGATGGGGACGGACCAGCTGCAGCGCGACGTGTTCAGCCGTATCTTGAGCGGAGGCAGAGCCTCGCTCATCGTGGCGTTTGCCGCGGTCGCGCTGAGCATGACGGCCGGGTCCATTCTCGGGTGGATCTCCGGATTCGCCGGCGGGTGGCTGGACCGGGTCCTCTCGCTCACGATGGACGCGATCTACTCCTTCCCGTCGATGATCCTCGCGATCGTCCTGGTCGCGATGTTTGGGTCAGGTATCGGACCGATGATCTGGGCGGTCGGGTTTGTGTATATCCCGACGTACTTCCGCGTGACGCGGGCCGAGGTCCTCCAGGTACGGGAGACCTCCTACATCGAAGCGATCCGGGCCGTCGGGGCGAGCAACACGAGGATCGTCTTGCGGCACGTCGCGCCGAATACCGTCAATGCGATCATGGCGGTCTCCTCGTTCAATCTGGCGGACGCGATCCTCACCGTTGCAGCGCTGTCGTTCCTCGGCTTCGGACTGCCGCCGCCGGCCCCCGATTGGGGATTCGATATCCAGAACGGGCAGAAGTACCTGCAGTCCGGTGCGTGGTGGCTCATCACGTTCCCCGGTCTGATGATCATCACCCTGTCTCTCGGGTTCGGCCTGATCGGAGAAGGGGTCAGCGACCTCGTCAATCCCAGGAGAAAAAGAAAGCACGTTTGACTTCTCAGCGGCTTTGGTGCTAGGTTGTATATCGAAGCGCCCCTGCATTGGATCCGACAGGGTAGACCCGCTCTCACGGTCAGCGGGGTGACTTCCCATAAGGAGGTATCGCCATGCGAAAAGTGTTGTTGGGCATTCTGGCGCTGGTCTTGGTCTCGGCGGCCGGTCTCGTCTCCGCCGCGGCGGACGAGCCCCTGATCATCGGAACGACGGATCGGGTGACCGAGCTCTCGTTCGCGAACTGCTATGATCACTGGACCTGGCACGTCCTTCGAAATTGCACGGACGCGCTGACGAAGTTCGATCCTGAGACGGGTACGTTTGTCGGGGCGATCGCCCAGTCGTGGGACGTTTCGGAGGACGCACTCGAGTGGACGTTCTACCTCCGCCCCGGGATCACGTTCTGGGACGGCGAGCCGTGCGACGCAGCTGCGGTCAAGTACTCTCTCGATCGCACGATCCGTCTCGACGGTCCGGAAGGCGGCGTCGGCCTGATCAAGGTCATCGACCGCATCGAGGTCGTCGATCCCCTGACGGTCAAGATCTACTTGGTGCAGCCGGACGTCGTGTTCGACCAACGAATGTCCGACCAAATCGGGCCAGCGATGATCTACTCGCCGACGTCGGTCCCGGACGACGACTTCGCCAACGGCCAGTTCGCCGGAACCGGCCCGTACATCCTCGTCGAGTATGTGCCGGACCAGCACGTCATCTACCAAGCGTACGACGGCTACTACGGCGAGGCGCCGAAGACGGCTAATGTCATCGAGCAGATGTACTCGGATGCCGCCACCCTTCGCGCGGCGATCGAAGCCGGCGACGTCGACGTGGCGTTCCGGATGCTGGCCCCTCAGGATGTGGCGGACCTCGAAGCGAACCCCAACGTGGAGGTCAAGGTCTTCTCGCCGAGCCCGGGGGTCCGCTACCTGCTGTTCAACGTGACGCAGCCGCCGGTCGACGTAGCGCAGGTCCGTCAGGCGATCTGCTACGCGGTCGATCGCGCCGCCATCGCGGCTCAGGTGTTCAGCGGCGTAGTGACTCCTATCTACACCATGGTCCCCGCCGTCGATCCTCCGTTCTTCGGCGCTCTGCCGACGTTCCCGGAGCGCGATCTAGAGATGGCGAAGGCGCTCCTCGCCCAGGTGGGATACACCGAGGCCAACCCGCTGGAGCTCAACCTCTGGTACACGCCGAAGCACTACGGCACGTTCGAGGCCGACGTCGCGGCCGTCCTCAAGGGGAGCCTTGAGGAGACGGGCGTGATCAAGATTACGATCCAGTCGCTCGAGTGGGGCGCGTATACCGAGCGGATGGGAGCCGGCGGGTTCGACATGTTCCTGCTCGGTTGGCATCCGGACTACTTCGAGCCGTCCAACTTCCTTGCGCCGTGGACGACCGAGTCGCCGGAGCCGATGGGGACCTACTTCAACCATCATCCGAACTTCGAGGCGTACAAGAACATCATGGACGTCGCGACCACGACGCTGGACAAGGGCGTCCGTGCGAAGTTGTACGAGGCGATCCAGGTCCTCAGCGCGCAGGACGTGATGTGGATTCCGCTCTGGTCGATGGCCGAGGAGATGATCGCCGCGTGGCTGCCTGACGTACACGGCGTTCAGGTCGACATCACGATGGACATCACGGTCGCGAACATCTACAAGGAATAGGTAGGTAGAGCCAAACGCGCTGCAATGGATCAGGCGGGGCCCGAGCGGCCCCGCCTTCTTCTTGCCGCAGAATCGGTGGATTGCTCGAGGACCCCGTGGATCATCCCCGGCCGCTCGACGCCCGACAGGCTCGGTGACGGGGTGAGGCGGAGGGCGATCGACCTTGCGGCCAGCCTGATCGGCTACGCGTCGTACGACTCCCACATCCGACGGACCCGCTCGGCGATGTCGAGTTCGACGTCGAACGGCGGCTCGGTCCGGCCCGATGCGTTGTCCGGCCCCTCGGCGACCGCATTCACCTGCTCGAGCGTCCGAGTGACTTCGCTCGTGAAGAAGCGGGAGAGCTGAGCGTACGTGTGTCCGTCCGACAGCGCGCGCCACTTGTGGTAGTAGCGGAGCGGCCACGTCACGTAGAGGAAGTCCTTCGCCCGCGTCAGCGCGACGTAGGTCAGCCTCCTCTCCTCCTCGATCTCCTCCTCGGAACCGGTCGAGAGGTCGGACGGTAGGAACCCGTCGGCCGCGTGGATGAGGTAGACCGCGTCCCACTCGCATCCCTTGGCGGAGTGGATCGTCGACAGGACCAGCCAATCCTCGTCCTTGTGCGAGGCACCGGCCAGGTCGGCCGTCGACGTCGGCGGATCGAGCTGCAGATCGGCGAGGAACTGCCGCCGCGATTCGTAGCCGGACGCGATCTGCTCGAGGCTGATCAGGTCGCGCGTGCGGACGAACGGGTTGTCGTAGACCTTCGGGAGGAACGGATCGTAGAACGTCCGGATCCGCTCGATCTGGGCCGCGGGATCCTGCCCTCCCATCGGGACGACCCGTTCGAGGAGCTCCGCCAGAGACGAGAACGCCTCCCGCGCCGCCGGGGGCGGGGCGAACGATGCGATCGACCGCGGGTCGCCCCGATGCTCCGCGACGTGGTCGATGATCCGCGAAGCGGTCGCCGGGCCGATCCCGTCCATCAGTTGCAGCACGCGGAACCATGCCAGCTCGTCGCGCGGGTTCTCGAGCAGTCGGAGGAACGCGACCAGGTCCTTGACGTGCGCCGCCTCGAGGAACCGGAGACCGCCGTACTTGTGGTACGGGACGTTCCGCCGCGTCAGCTCGATCTCGAGCGAATCGGAGAGGTGCGCGGCGCGGAACAGGACGGCCTGTCTGCGGAGCGGGACCCCCTGTTCGTAGTGCTCCAGAACCCGGTCGATGACGTACTCGTCCTGTTCCGCCTCGTCGGTGCAGGTGACGAGTTGCGGAATCTGCCCGGACTCCTTCACCGACCAAAGGTCCTTGGTGTAGCGTTCGCGCGCCCGGGCGATCACCCGGTTCGCCGTGTCGAGGATCGGGACGGTCGAGCGGTAGTTCTGTTCCAAGGTGACGATCGTCGTCCCGGGGAACTGCTCCGGGAAGTCGAGGATGTTCCGGACCGTCGCCCCACGGAAGCGATAGATGCTCTGAGCGTCGTCGCCGACGACCATGATGTTGTCGTTGTCGGTCCGCATCCCGCGCAGGATCTTCGCCTGCAGGATGTTCGTGTCCTGGTACTCGTCCACGAGGACGGACCCGAACATCCTCGACAGCCCTCTCGCGGCGGATTCGTCCTCGAGGAGGAGACCCCAGTAGAGGAGGAGGTCGTCGAAGTCGAGGACGTTTCGCTTCTGCTTGCGGGAGACGTAGCCCTTGAAGAGCTCGCGAAGATCGTCCGTCCACCCGTCGCACCAGGGGTAGTCGCGACTCACCACGCGATCGAGGCTCTCGGCGGTGTTGACACATCGGGAATAGACGGCCAGGCAGGTCGCCTTGCGCGGGAACCGCTTCTCCTGCTTGTGCAATCCGAGGTCGTGGCGGACGAGGTTGATTAGGTCCTCGGCGTCGCCCTGGTCGAGGACGGTGTAGTCGCGGCGGAGTCCGATCGCCTTCGCGTGCGTCCGCAGGATCCGGTTCGCCACCGAGTGGAACGTCCCGCCCCAGACGCGCCCGGTGGCCGACGTCCCGCGGGCGACGACGCTCCCCGCCCGCCGGAGCATCTCCTGCGCGGCCCGGCGCGTGAACGTGAGGAGCAGGATCCGTCCCGGATCGGTCCCCTGCGAGATCAGATAGGCGACGCGGTAGGCGAGCGTCTTCGTCTTGCCCGTTCCGGCGCCGGCGACGACGAGGAGCGGCCCGGTCCCGTGGGTCACCGCTTCGCGCTGCTGCCGATTCAACTCATCGAGCCATGGATAGGCTCCACCACCCGGCGCCATGGCCCCACGATAATCGATCGGTCGCGCGACAGCCATCCCGCGTGCTGGGCCGCGCGCGGTGACCGGCGTCCCCCGTCGGCGAGCGCTCAGCTCGTCGTATAGACGAACTCGCCCCCCTCTACCCGCTTCACGTAGATCGGTTTGATGCAGTCGCCGTTTTCGTCGAACGAGATCGTTCCGGAGGCACCTCGGTACGCTTGCGTCGCGTACAGCCCGTCTCGGATTGCGTCCGCCGTGTCCCCTCTCGCTCGGATGGCTTCGATCAGCAGATTGGCGGCGTCGTACGACTCGGCCCCGAAGATCCCAGGCGCCGCAGCGTACTTCACTCGATACGCGTTCTCGAACGCCGCCAGCTCCGGAGAGGGGTCCGCCGGATCGGGGGTCCAGGTGGTGAACAGGACCCCTTCGGCCGCGGCGCCCGCCGTCGCGAGAATCGCGGGATTGTCGAACATGACGCTGCTCAGAACCTGCTGAGTCAATCCGGCGCTTCTTGCCTCGATCAGGATCTCACCCATCTGTGCGTAGCCGATGAGGACGATCACGTCGGGCTGGGCGGCCGCGATCCGCGCGAGCGGCTCGGAGAAATCCGTCGCATCCTCTGCGAACGTCTCACGCGCCACCAACATGCCCCCTCGCCGCTCGTAGGCCTCGGCGAAGACATCGGCCAGGCCGTGGCCGTACGCGTTGTCGATGTAGAACAGGGCGCCCGTCTCGTACCCAAGTGTGTCCAAAGCGAGGCCGGCGAGCGCGACGCCCTCGTACTCGTCGGAAAGGCAATCGCGGAAGACGTAGTCCCCCGCCTCGGTGAGGTCAGGGGTGGAAGCGGACGGCGAAAGGATGACGGTCTTCATCTCTTCGGCGAGCGGGGCGACGGCCATCGCGACCGGGCTCGACATCGGACCGATCGCCGCCGCGACCGGCTCGGTCGCGACGAGCCTCTCGAACGCGCCGACGCCTACGCTCGGCGTCGCCTCGGTGTCCTCGTAGACGATGCGGATCCTTTTTCCGTCGATTCCTCCGGAGTCGTTGGCTTGTTCGACCGCAAGATCGATCGCGCTTCGCGCGTTCTCGCCGTAGGAACCCGTGCTCCCACTCAGCGGGAGAAGCGCCCCGATCACGATCTCCGCTGGCTCCGCGGCGCCCCTCTTCTCCGTCCGAAGCGGACAGCTTCCTTGCCACAGGCCCGTTCCGGACAGGACGAGAATGGCCATCACCGCCGCCAACAGGATCCATTTCTCCCTCATCGGTCGTCCCTCCTTGTCGTCCGAACCTCGAAGGACGGAATCGCGCCGCGCAACCGGAGCGACCGCCCGCGGTCGAACGTCAGTATACGAGGCCGTGAAGATGGAAGGGAAGGACCTTCCCTCTGCTGTGCGGGGCCGAGCCTCCGAACCGATCGACCGCGGGACGGTCATCCCACACGCTGCGACGATCGCGGGGATCGGCACCCCGTGCTATGATCGGACATGGGGCGAAAGATCCGCGTCGGCACGTCCGGCTACGCGTTCGACGATTGGAAGGGCCTCGTCTATCCAGGAAACCTCAAGGGGAGCGCCCTTCCGCACTACGCGAGGCTATTCGATTGCGTCGAAATCAACGCGACCTTCTATCGAGTTCCTCCACCGCGTTCGTTCGAGGGGATGCTCCGGTACGTCCCCGAGGATTTCGTCTTCCTCGTCAAGGTCCCGAAGGAGATGACGCACGATCGGGCCGGGTTCGAGCGGGTGGCGATCCCGTTCGCCGAGTCCGTGACGCCGTTGATCCGCGCGGGTCGGCTCGGCGGGCTGCTGGTTCAGTTCCCGTTCTCGTTCCGGCTGGAGGATGCGTCGCTCGCCCACCTGGCGAAGATCGCCGACACGTTCGCGGGGCGCGGAATCCCGGTGAACGTCGAGTTCCGACACGACAGCTGGCTCGACGACGCGGCCTACCGGTTTCTCGAGAGGCACGGTCTCGGGTTCGTCAACGTCGATCTGCCCGAGCTGGACGGCCTCCCCGGCCGGACGAACGTCGTGACCTCGGGCGTCGCCTACTACCGGCTCCACGGCCGCAACCGAACGGACTGGTGGAGGCGGAACGGGAGCCCGCGCGGTCGCTACGACTACCTCTACACCGAGGAGCAGCTCGACGAGTGGGTCGACAAAGCGAAGAGCGTCGCCCCCAAGGTGGATGCCGCTTACATCCTCACCAACAACTGCCGCCTCGGCCAGAGCGTGATCAGCGCCCTGATGTTGGCGAAGAAGCTCGACCTGCCGCCGCCGACCCCCCCGGCCGGCCGGCCGGAGGAGATGTTTGAGCCGTCGCGCGACGAGCTGATCGAGCGGCTGACCCGCGGAGTCGCGGCCGTCCGCGCGGAGACGGCCGCCGCCGACTAACCGATCCGAATCCGGAGGTTCCCGTGCGCGACATGAGCGTGGTCGACTGCGACCCGAGCTGGCCGGAGGGGTGCGAAGGGCAGGTCTCAGAGCTCCACGCGGTTCTCGACGACGAGGCGGTCCGCACGGAGTCCGTCAGCGATCCGCACATCGCCGAACACCTCGCATCTTGCGACCACCTGCGAGTGCATCCCCGCGTCGCGCCCGACTCCGCCACATCGAGCGGCAAGCGGTCGCCGGGCACCGCCGAAATCCGGGTGGCTCCATGGCGTTCGAGCAGCGGATCGTTCGTCGGATCCTGCGGGACGCTCTCGTTGGGACCGGTCGGCGCTGGGCCTGACCTACGGCCGTCCTCCGGAGGGCACGAGTGTCCCCTCCTTGAGGCGCCGGATCGCATGCAGACATGCGCGCCGTTGGGTAACATGAGCGTCGTCTCGGGCTCCAGCTGGGGTGAGTGAACGCAAGATGAGGAATCCAGCCGTCGCAATCCATGAGCGCCTAGCACACCGCGAGGCTTCACGAGTGCTCCGGTTTCTCTACTGGATCACTCGCCCCATGGCCCGCCTCTGGCGGGTCGCCGAGGAACACGGCCTGAACCCGTGGTTCTTCATCGCGATGTCGATCGCCGGGTACGCGGTCCAGTCGCTGATCTACCTGCCGCCGTTCCAGTCCCAGGCGTGGCGACTTGTGTTCCTCGTCCTTCTGCGCGTTGTGGCGCTGGTCATCCCGACCTACATCCTGCTCAAGGGGAAGGGGATCGCCCATGCGTTCAGCGGCTCGATCGCCGCGATGTTCGTCGTCAACACCGCGTGGCACGTCTGTTACTACGTGTACCTGTAGGTTCCAACCGTCGGTTCTGCCGAACCGTAGGGTATCGGTCCGTTTCGATGGATGAGGTCGGGGTCGCCTGCCACCCTGTCCGCCGGCGTGGAACCGAACCCTGATCCGCAACCGGCCGGCCGAAGGCGAGCGATCCCCCTTGCGGCGTCGGTCTTCTTCATGGCGACGTCCGTCGGCGGCCTCGGCCTCGTCGTGCAGCTGTACCTGAAGTCGCTCGACGTTTCTGATCGGCCTCGTGGCGACGTTCAACTCGGTCGGTCTCCTCATCGGTGCATGGCTGTGGGGAACGGTCTCCGACTACGTGAAGCGACGCCGGTTGCTCGCGTTCCTCTCCCTCGGCTTCGCCTCTCTCATCGGGATCCTGACGCTCCTTCCACCGACGGGCGTCGTCCTCGGGACGGCGCTGCTTCGATTCCTCTTCTACTCGGGGTTCGGGGCCGTGGCGATCGCGATCATCTCCGCCGCGAGTCGGATCGAACGCCGCGGAAAGAACATGTCCTACATCTCGTCGGCCAGGGCGTTCGGCCTCGCAATCGGGAACATCGTCGCCGGCGTGGTCCTGGAGCTGCTCGGGTACCGGACGGCGTTCGCCCTCTGCGCGACGCTGCCGATCTTCGCGCTCGCTCTGCTCGGGCTCCTCCCGTCGGAGAACCCGGTGCAGCCGAGGGAGAAGGTGGGCGCCTGGAAGGCCATCTTCTCGGCCGGCGTGACCGACCTCTTCGTCGCCACGATGCTCCGGCAGATGTCGACCTTCGGCACCTTCGCGCTCCTGTACGTCTACATGGACTCGATCGGCATCTCGCCCGGCGTCATGGGCGCGATCAGCGCGACGAACACGGCGACGCAGGTCCTTGCGCTCCTCCTGTTCGGTTGGTTGGCCGACCGCGTCGGGCGTCGGCCGATCTTCATGCTGGGATTCACGCTGTCCGTGTTGAATCCGCTCGTTTTCGTCCTCGCCGCGAACCTCTACGGGATGATCGTCGGATACGTCACGCTCGGGTTCGCGTTCAGCTCGATGTACGTCGGCGCGACGACGCACATCGGCGATCGCGTGCCGCACGAGCGCCACGGCCAGATGATGGGCTTGTACGAGTCGTCTCGAGGGCTCGGCGGCCTGTTCGGACCGCTGATCGCCGGGGCGACCGTCCCGGCGATCGGGTTTCAGGGCATGTTCCTCGTCATGGCCGGGATCGCGGCGCTCGGCCTGGTCGTGATGCTCGCCGGGAGGTTCGCCCGCCGCGGGCAGTGCTAGACGTTCTCCTCGAGGAAGCGAGCGATCGTTCGATCCGTTCCGATCCTGTCCCCGATGTCGGACGAGCCGTGGCCGATCCTGTCCAGCTCCACGTACTCGAAGTCGGCTCCCGCTTCGTAGCCGAGCTCGAGCAGACGATCGCGGAACGCGCGCGCCTGTCCGACCGGGCATCGCGCGTCGTTGACGCCGTGGATCATCAGCAGCTTCGCCTTCAGGTCCCCCGCGAAATGGATCGCGCTCCGATCCCGCCAGAGCGCCTCGTTCTCCGCGGGATCGCCCATCATCAGGCGGAGGATGTACCGGAGGCTGGGCGGGCTCGCCTCGTACATCGCCAGCAGGTCCGTGACGCCGTTCCGAGCCACCCCGGCCTTCCACAGATCGGGCGCCTTCACGAGCGCGATGTACGTGAGGTAACCGCCGTACGAGCCGCCGTACGCCGCGATCCGTTCGGGGTCGGCCTTCTCTTCCCGAACGAGGTACTCAACGCCCGCGATCACGTCCTCCAGGTCGCCGCCGCCCCAGTCCATATAGTTGAGATCGGTGAACGCCCTGCCGTAGCCGGTGCTCCCGCGAAAATCCGGCTGGAGGACGACGAACCCCCGCGAGACCAGATACTGGACGATGTCGTAGAAGGCCAGGTAGGACTGCCCCCACGGGCCGCCGTGGAGGTGGACGATTGCTGGTGGCGGCGTCTCGCGCCGGTCGGGCGGCTCGTAGAGGATCGCCGCGATCTCCAGCCCGTCGGGCGAGACGTACCTGGTCCGCTGAGGCTCGACGAACTCGTCCGGATCGATCGTCCCGTAGTCGATCGGAGTCAGCGACCGGGACTCGCGCCCGTCGACGGGCACGACGAACAGCTCGCCCGTC
>Ga0315554_1000867_pt1 | contig 17892 bp, 11 predicted proteins | sample SalMarSW160370MG_FD_202114 | JGI IMG/M metagenome (GOLD analysis project Ga0315554, IMG submission 202114) | Salt marsh sediment microbial communities from the Plum Island Ecosystem LTER, Massachusetts, United States - Salt Marsh Sediment SW1603-70 ... | reverse complement strand
TTGTCACCGTAGCATTAGTCATATCTTTATCCGGGCGTGGCTCGGTGGTCACTTTCCCAGACCCAAATCTAGAGACAGCAATAAGAGAAGCCCTGAATAAACCGTCGGGACCTATTCATGTCTCTGAGCTTGCCGGGTTGGCAAACCTCACGGCCTCTGATAGTGAAATCGAGCATTTATCAGGGCTCCAGTACTGTACCAATCTGACAGAGCTCGACCTCTGGCATAACCAGATAAGTGATATCTCCCCTCTGGCCGACCTCACCAATCTGACATACCTCGAGCTCGGGGATAACGGGATAAGCGATATCTCCCCTCTGGGCAACCTCACCAATCTGAAATACCTGTACCTCTATTCTAACCAGATAGGCGATATCTCCCCTCTGGCCAACCTCACCAACTTGAGAGGCCTCTCCCTCCAGTATGACCAGATAAATAATATCTCCCCTCTGGCCAATCTCACCAACCTGACAGACCTCGACCTCTGGCATAACCAGATAAGTGATATCTCCAGTCTGGCCAACCTCACCAGCCTGACATACCTCTACCTTCCGCGGAACCAGATAAGCGATATCTCGGTTCTGGCCAACCTCACCAACCTGACAGAAATCCTCCTCTATTCTAACCAGATAGGCGACATATTCCCGTTGGTGGACAATCCTGGGTTGGGAGAAGGAGACTATGTTTCTCTAGCGAACAATCCGCTGAGCTCAGATTCCATCGATACATACATGCCTCAACTTAGGGCGAGAGGTGTGGCAGTTGATTACTAGAACTCAGGCAGATGGGTCAAAAGTGGGATGTTCCTAAGGGCGAGATTGCACATCAGCCTGTTTCGTTACCTCACTACACAAACTGACGTCATGTGTTGCCACTGAACACCACGTGATACAATCAACGGCAAGGAAGAGGGATGGAAAAATTGCGTATTGCAATAAGATTCCTCCTGCTTGCGCTCGCCTTGGTGTCGGTTATTCCTCTGTCGGGGTGTGACGCAGTAGCTAATCAGCCTGGTTCTACACCTGCCTCAGAGTTGACACCGCCCGTCCCGGAAGAGTATCAAGCGGTCTACGACGAGCTTGAGGCTGAGATGGCTCATTTCGAAGTGACTCTCAACGAAACGTGGGACCACAGCCTTGCACAGACAACAATAGCTACCGAACTGGCTTATGCTAATGGCAATATCGGCGAAGGGCTTCTCAGCGCAAACATCATGAACTATAATCGTATGTTGCTTGATATGCTCCAAGCAACGGGTGTCAAAGGTGTAGTGTTGGCCATCAAATTCCCCTTGCTCAAACCAGACTTTCCACTTTCTTCCGAATACCTACAATTCTTCAAGAATATAATGGCTGAATGTCGTCAGCGCGGCATGAAAGTGCTTGTTGAGTGTGGGGCAATCTTCGCCGGCACTCCTTATTCTCCAGTCGAGGTTGACTGGTCGAATTATACGACCGGAACCTTCCTTCAGGGCCTAGAGGACCAACTCCTGCTTATCGCAGAGGAAATCAAACCTGATTATCTCACTCTGGCTAACGAGCCTCAGACTCAAGAGGCTTTGACCAAACTCACGATAACCCCCACGGTGTGGAGTGATTTCATTGCTTCTACACTGCAAAATATTGACCGCTCCAGCGGGTTATTAGTCGGAGCGGGCACGGGCACATGGGAGAGTCCGAGCTACATTAACGAGCTTTTTGACATGCAGAACCTTGATTACATCGACCTACATATTTACCCGATGAATAGTAATGCCATTTATCTTGACCGTGCCTTGAACTATGCTATAGAAGCTCGCGCCTCAGGAAAGCGTGTTACCGTGAGTGAGTCATGGTTGTGGAAAGCCACGCCAGCGGAACTGGGTAACTTCCTTGGCGATACAGAGAAAATCATGAACCGGGATGTCTACAGTTTCTGGTATCCTCTGGATGCGCGTTTCATTCGGGCCATTATGGACCTCGCCGACGCGACCGATATGGATTTTGTCTCGTTCTTCTGGACCCGCAACCTTTTGTCATATCTCGATTATGATAGCACGCCTCATAGTCTTACTACCGCCGAATACAACCGTTTGATAAATCAGGCTTCTCTCGGCAATCTTCAGAAAGGCGAATTGAGTCAATTGGGCCAATATCTTCGAGAGGCACTGAATAGCCGCACCAACTCATAATTGATAAGTCACGTCTGCCTATATTATTGGTCAAAGGAACTTTATAGCGAAAAGTGCCCCAACAATTCTGATAATTGTGCAGTCCCTCCATCGTAATGCGAATTCCAGGAGCACCATACCAATTAGGCCCACTACAAATCAGGTATTACATTTCCAGATTACCTCTTGCAAATATTGTTGATTCGCAGTACAAATAATGTCAGTTTCCATAGCATGCATGGGCTGAACAGATTGTAGGCCCAAAAACATAGAAGGAGGTAATAATAACGATGGCAACAGAAGCGCCCCCAACCCCGCCCGCGTATCCAGCTAGTTTGGCAATCGACTACCCGGACAGACCACTTAATCGGCTAACCACGTTCTTCAGGATCTTCACGATGATTCCAATCGCTATTATCATGGCTTTGGTAAATTCCGGGACACTTGATTTCAGGCATATGAATAGCTGGGACTGGCAATATGCTGCGGGAGGCATCCTGTTTATGGCGACCTTACTCATGATTCTTTTCCGGCAGAAGTACCCCAGGTGGTGGTTTGATTGGAATATAGCGTTGGTCAAGTTCATCACACGTGTCGGCGCTTACATTGGTCTGCTTACAGACGTGTATCCGTCAACTGACGAGGAGCAGTCGGTCCACATCGAGATCCCCTATCCGGATGTCCGGAAAGACCTTAACCGCTGGCTACCGCTGGTGAAGTGGTTTCTGGCTATCCCACACTACATCGTCCTGTTCTTCCTGGGGATTGCAGCCTTCGTTTCCGTGGTGATAGCCTGGTTTGCCATCTTGTTTACTGGCCGCTATCCCAGAGGTTTCTTTGACTTCGTGGTGGGTGTAGCCCGCTGGTCCCTGAGAGTGGCTGCCTACGCTTATTTGCTGACAACGGACCGCTATCCTCTCTTCAGTCTGGACTAGCAGGGTCCGAGGGCAACGTCCCTCACAAGGTGAAGGATCAGGCCTGCCAGAAGTCAGGTATTCTGTCCCTGGATTGCTTGGTCGCCCCGATTGATCTGGATTCATCGGGGTCCCTCACCATGACACGAAAAAGAAGGCTCCTTCTGAATGACACAGAGTAGACTATTTTCGTTCGGATGGTTCAGGCTGGGCCCTGGCCTGGGTCCTCACCGGTAAGCCCCAGATATGGATGAAGCCGGGTGAGGCAGTATGGTCGAAGACATCGCCCTTATCATAAGTAGCCAGACTATAGTCGTAAAGAGAATAGGGCGACTTTCTGCCCACCACATGGCAGTTGCCTTTGAAGAGCTTTACCCTTATCGTGCCGGTGACATACCTCTGCGTGCTTTCCACATAGGCGGCTAAGTCCTGACGCATGCCGGTGAACCACAACCCGTTGTAGATGAGGTCGGCATATTCGGAGGCGACCCTGGTTTTGAAGCGGAGTTGCTCTTTGGTCAGTACCAGATCCTCAAGGGCCTGATGAGCTTTCAGCAAAACCACGGCAGCCGGCGCCTCATAAATCTCCCTGGACTTTATGCCCACAAGTCTGTTTTCCACGTGGTCAATCCGGCCCACACCGTGCCTGCCAGCCAGGTCATGAACCTTCTGGACAAGCGTAACGGGCTCTACCTTCCGGCCGTTAAGGCTTACAGGTATACCTTTTTCAAACCCAATCTCCAGATAAGCAGGCCGGGCCGGTGTCTTTTCCGGTGGCCTTGTCCACAGGAAGATATGCTCGGGTGGTTCGTTCCAGGTATCTTCGAGCACACCGCATTCAATGCCACGGCCCCACAGGTTCTCGTCGATGGAATAGGGTCTGGCTTTGGTGATTGGTACGGGGATATTGTGAGCCTGGGCATATTTAATTGTCTGCTCCCGGGTCATCTTCCATTCCCGAGCCGGAGCTATTACCTTCAGCTCGGGGGCCAAAGCCGCTACACCGACATCAAGCCTCACCTGGTCATTGCCCTTGCTCGTGCAGCCGTGAGCGACCATCCTGGCCTTTTCCTGTTTAGCCGTTTTCACCAGGAGCCGGGCGATGAGAGGACGCGCCAGGGCTGTAGATAATGGATACTGCCCTTCATAAACGGCATCCGCCTGGATGGACGGGAAAACATACGACTTAATGAAGGTCTCTTTGGCGTCGATGACCAGCGCCCTTATGGCTCCGACTTTGAGGGCTTTCTGTCTGATAGCTTCGAGGTCGGGCACACCACCGACATCCACGGTAAGAGTGATAACCTTCAAGTTATATTTTTCTTTAAGCCATCTTATGGCCACGGAGGTGTCGAGGCCGCCACTATAAGCCAATATCACTTTGTCTGCCATTGCATAACCTCCTTTGAAGAAATCTCAAATCCTAATATCTAAATCCTAAACAAATTCGAAATCCCAATGTCCAAATTTCGTATTTTCAATTTTGACCATTTGACATTGTTTATGATTTCGAATTTCGTGCTTAGAGCTTCTCTCCCAGTGCCTCCCTCACAATGCCGACTGCCTTGTCCACTTCCTTCTCGGTGATGATAAGAGGCGGCATGAAGCGCACGGCATTGGGCTTCAGTCTGTTGACCAATAAGCCTCTGTTAAGGCAACCGAGTAGCAACTTGTCACCGATCTCCTGGTTAAACTCCAAAGCTATCAGGAGCCCTCGACCTCTCACGTCCGTAATAAAATCAAACTGCTGCTTCAGGCTTTCCAGTTGGGTCAGGAGATAGTCTCCGACTCGTTTAGCCTGTGCCGGTATGTTGTGATCAATCATGTACTTCAGCGCGGCATGAGCAGCGGCGCAAACCAGCGGGTTGCCGCCGAAGGTGGAGCCGTGTTCGCCCGGGGAAAAGACGGAGCACTCTTCCTTGGCCAGGAAAGCACCAATGGGCACGCCACTGCCGAGCCCCTTGGCCAGAGTCATTATGTCTGGCTCGACCCCGTACTGCTCGTAGGCGAAGAGCGTACCGGTCCGACCGGCCCCCGTCTGGACTTCGTCCAGAATGAAAAGGATGCCCTTCTCCCGGCACCAGCTTTGCACCTTCTGGAGATAGTCGTCGTCGGGTATATTCACCCCGCCTTCTGCCTGGATTGGTTCCAGGACTACAGCGCAGGTCTTTTCGCTGGTGGCCCGCTTGATTGCCTCAATATTGTTGTATTCCACGTTGATGAAGCCGATGGGCAGAGGTGTGTAAGGTTCCTGAAATTTACTTTGCCCTGTGGCGGCAGTCATGGCCAGAGTTCGCCCGTGAAAAGAGTTATAGGTGGTAATGGCCTCGTAGGCGCCGTTGAGTCGAAGCTTGCCATACCGGCGCGCCAGTTTGATTGCCCCTTCGTTAGCTTCAGCGCCGCTGTTACAAAAGAAAACTCTGTCCAGGCAGCTATGCTCAACCAGAAGCTGTGCCAGCTCTAGCTGTGGCACGGTATAAAACTGGCTGGATGTATGGATCAAAGTTCTAGCTTGCTTTTCCAGTGCCTTGACGACCACCGGAGGGCAATGCCCCAGGCTATTTGTTGCCCAGCCACTGGTAAAGTCGAGGTATTCGCGGCCCTGATCATCCCAGGCTTTTGCCCCTTCGCCACGGACCAGGGTCACAGGAGCCCTTTTGATCGTTTGAAGGAATAGCTTCTTCTCTAGTTCTTGCCAATCATTCTGAGACAATTGTTGTACCTCCTGATTTAATTTGCCGAGCCCGTCTGGAAACGTCATCACGTAAGGCGTGCGCAGCTCGGCCATCTATGATGCGCACGACCTTGGTGGTAGTCAAAGCTCTAAGGCTGGCTTCTATTTTGGGAACCATGCCACCGGAAGCTACGCCCGAGGCGAGCATATCTTTGGCCTCGGCCAGGTTGAGCTTGTGAACTATCTGTTGCGAACCATCGCGGACGCCATCAACGTCGGTCAGGAATAGCAGTTTTTCCGCGGCTAAGGCTGCAGCGATTTCTCCCGCCGCGGTATCTCCGTTAACGTTCAGCAGCATTACCCTGCCTTCAACCGAGCCGAAGCTCACTGGCGCGACCACGGGCATATAGCCAGCCTTCAGCAACAGCTTCAACGGGGCGGGGTCAACGGCGACAATTTCGCCGACATAGCCCATCTCGGGGCTCTTGATGCTCGCCCAGAGCAGGTTGCCGTCGCAGCCGCTCAGCCCCACTGCCTTTCCCCCCAGGGCCTGAATAGCCACCACCAGTTCCTTGTTGACCAGACCTCCCAATGCCGCCGCCACCACCTTCATGGTCTCGGCATCAGTGACCCTCAACCCGTTTACAAAGCTGGTGGGAATGCCCAGCCGGGCCAGCCACTCGGAACTCACCTTGGCGCCGCCATGAACCACCACTAGGGACTTACCCCGCTTCTGAAGCTCCACCAGGTCTTCCAGGGTGGTGTCATGGTTACCGAGGGTGCTGCCACCAATCTTAACGACAATGACTTTCTTCTGCATTATGTTGTATACGCGCTGTTTATCCTAACATATCCCTCAGAGAGGTCGCAGCCCCAGCCGGTGGCTCTACCGTCTCCCAAATTGAGGCATAGCTTTATAAACACATTATCGGTGTTGCCCAGAGCCGATATCATATCCGCTTTGTTGAAGAGGGAAGGGGAACCCTGCTTCATGACACAAACCTCATTCAAATAGACATCCAATCTCTCTTCTCTGACCCTGGCTCCGCTTCGACCCAGGGCGGCAACGATACGCCCCCAGTTCGGGTCATTGCCATGGATGGCTGCTTTCACCAGCGGTGAGCTAGCGACGGCCCTGGCTGCCTGGCGAGCCCAAACCTCGTCCTCTGCCCCTTCTACCGTGACTTCAATAAGTTTTGTGGCTCCCTCGCCGTCCCGGGCTATTGATTTAGCCAGATGAGTACAAACTGCGTTCAAAGCTTCCTGAAAAGCTTCGCCGTTATCGAAGTCAATAGGTTCGTTGGCTGCTAAGCCATTGGCCAATAGAAATGTGCAATCACTGGGGCTGGTATCGCCATCAATGCTGATCATGTTGAAGGAACCATCCACCGCTGTGTGTAATGCTGCCGGCAGAAGATCGGCACTCACCAGGGCATCGGTGGCGATGAAACAAAGGATAGTAGCCATGTTGGGATGGATCATACCGGCCCCTTTGGCCACTCCGCCAACGGTGAACTTGCCCTCTTTTGAATCTACCTGGACGGCTATTTCTTTGGGTCTGGTATCCGTGGTCATTATGGCCCGGCAAAAATCATGGCCACCTTCATTGGTCGGCTTTATCTTAGGAATTCCGGCCCTGATTTTATCCATGGGCAGGGGCACGCCAATGACACCGGTGCTGGCGGCAAGGACTTTGTCAAGAGATATGTCTAGCTTCTCGGCTGTTAGCTTTGCCATTTCTACGGCGTCTGCCAGTCCTTGCTCGCCCACGCAAGCATTGGCACAACCGGCATTGACCACTATAGCCTGCGCCCGCCCCTTTGACATGTGTCTCTGAGATAAAATAACAGGTGCTGATTTAATCTGGTTGGTAGTAAAAGTGCCGGCAGCCTTGCAGGTCGCTTCGGAGCAAAGGATAGCCAAATCAAGCTCGTCTTTGCTCTTTATTCCAGCGCGTACGGCCCCAGCCAGGAATCCCGAAGCCGAAGTAATATTGCCTGAAGGGATTAAGCCAAACATGAGATTCAAATATAGCAAGAAACAGGGACACCGTCTATTTACGTGACCTCACAGCCCGGTCAATTGCCCTTTGCACTGCCTGGCAGTCCAGACTTGACCTATGGTTCAAGCCTGAGGTTGCCTTCACCTACTATTTCAGTCAATTCTCCGTCTAATTCGGGGCAATAATTGACCGTTATGTTGGGCATCTCGAGATCAGTTATTTCACCGTCGCCGAGCACAATCAAAGAAACTCTATCCTGGCCGGGATAACTCTTCAGAATATCCACAATTCTGTGAAGACATTCGACGTCTTTCTCGGCGTCGCCCGACTGGTTGACATCTATCATGAGATGGCGACGCTGGGGCTCTTTGAGCACTTCCTGTCTCACAGGGAGGAGCATCGCATCTTGACAGTTTAGCTGCACTTCGCCATCCCTGACCTTCACTACGCCGTTGATGCTGAGGATGTTGCCCTCCTGCCATATCCCTTGGGTGCTCTCGTAGAGTCTGGGCCAGGCGATAACTTCGATACTGGCGTCCAGGTCTTCAATTGAGGCGACGACAAAGGGGCGATTGTCTCGGGTGTGGGCTTGCCGTACCGACACCACCATTCCGTTAACAGTCACCGTTTCATCAACCATATCTCGATTGATTTCACCGCAGGAAACAGTGCCTGGTGATGACGCTTTCCTGGAAAGGAAGTCCAATGGTTGGGAGAAATAAACCCCCAGCAGTTCCCTTTCCCACATAAGCTTTTGCTTGGCGGATACCTCTTCCTCGCCTTGGGAGTAGTGAACCTTGGCGGTGGCGGAGCTCTGACCCCATAGGTCAAACATGCTAACTTGTCCAGATTCCTTGGCCCTTTGTTTGGTTTGAGATAAGGAGATGATTTTGTTCATGGAATCGAGTAGCGTCTTACGGCTGCCCAGCGAGTCAAAGACACCGACTTTGATCAAGCTTTCCAGTACCTTCTTATTGGTGTTGCGAAGGTCGGTTCGATAACAGAAGTCTTCTATGGACTTAAAATCTCCCTCTATATTACGGCCAGACAGGATATGCTCAATCGGAGAAAAGCCGACATTCTTAATAGAAGCCAGTCCAAACCGGATGGCGACCTCACCCCTTCTCTCTCCATTTACTGGAGAGGGAGCCGAGGGTGAGGTCTCAATAGTAAAGCTAGCATTGCTCCTATTAATGTCTGGCGGGAGCACCTTGATGCCCAACCTTCGGCATTCAGCAATCGCAGAACGGACTCTTTCCATGTTGTCCGAATAAGTGTTGAGAAAGGCAACCATGTACTCTATCGAGTAGTTTGCCTTAAGATAGGCAGTGCGGTAGGCAATGAGGCCATAGCTGACACTGTGGGCTTTATTGAAAGCATAACCGGCGAAGGGTTCGATCAGGGAAAATACTTGCTGAGCTAATTCGGGCGATATGCCATTTTTTTTGGCTCCGGCGATGAAATTGCGCTCTTCCTTCTTCATCACCGCAGGTATCTTCTTGCCCATAGCTTTGCGAAGAATGTCAGCCTGGCCTAGGCTGTAGCCGGCCAGAGCCTGGGCGATAAATATCACCTGCTCCTGATAAACGATGACTCCATAGGTTTCTTTTAGGATCTCCTTCAGAATGGGATGAGGATAGTGAATGGGAGCAACGCCCTGCTTGGCTTTGATGAAAGTGGGAATTTGTTCCATGGGGCCGGGGCGATAGAGCGCCACCATAGCTGAGATATCGCTAAAGTTGGTGGGCTTGAGTTCCTTGATATAGCGACGCATCCCCGCACTCTCCAGCTGGAAGATGCCTTTGGTTTCTCCAGAGGCAAGCAGCTCGAAGGTGCTAGTATCGTCGAGAGGAATATGCTGCAAATCCAGGGAGATTCCACGATTTTGGGCAATAATTTCTTTGACCTTAGTCAGAATGGTCAAGTTAGATAATCCCAGGAAATCCATTTTCAACAGTCCCAGACGGGCGATGTTCTCCATATGGAACTGGGTCATGACAGTGTGTTGCTCACGCTTCCCCAGCAGCTGTAGCGGCACGTATTCGATTAAGGGTTCATGTGAGATAACCACGCCGGCGGCATGGGTGCTGAAGTGTCTGACCATTCCCTCCAATTTCTTGGCCGAGTCAATCAGGTTACGTATTGCGGCATCCTGGTGATAGATGTCATGAAGCTCCCGGCTCTGTTCTAGGGCTCTATCCAGCGTTATGGTCAGCTCCAGAGGAATGAGTCGAGCCACCCGGTCAACCTGAGCATAAGGCATGCCTAAAGCCCGCCCCGTGTCTCTTATCGCAGCTCTGGCTCCCATGGTGCCAAAGGTAATGATTTGAGCTACGTGGTCGGAGCCGTATTTCTGGTTAACATAAGCCAGGACTTCATCACGGCGGTCATCCTGGAAATCAAGGTCAATATCAGGGAGCTCGCGGCGCTCGACATTAAGAAATCGTTCAAAAACAAGCCCGTATGCCAGCGGGTCAACGTCAGTGATGCCCAGACAGTAGAGAGCCAGGCTGGCGGCAGCACTTCCCCGAACGCCGAAGTAGATACCCTGTTCTCGAGTAAAGGAGATTATGTCCCAAACAACGAGGAAGTAGTGGGCAAATTTGGTCTTCTGGATGACATCAAGCTCGTAGGTAAGCCGTTCCCTGATCTCCGACCCAGGCTCCGGGTAACGTTTTTCCAGGCCCTCCCAGCAGAGCTCAGCTAGGAAATCATCGGCTTTCCGGCCCCGGGGCAGTTCCAAATGCGGCAGATGTAGCTTGGTGAAATCCAGTTCCAGCTGGCACATATCGGCAATGGCCTGAGTATTTTCCACGGCCTGAGGCAAATCAGCAAACAGTTGTGCCACTTCCTCGGGGCTTTTCAGGTAGAAGAAATCGCCAGCCAGCTTGAGCCTCTTCTCGTCGTACACAGAGGTATTGGTCTGTATACACAAAAGAAGTTCATGGGCTGGAGCGTCTTGTTTATCAATGTAATGTACATCAAATGTGGCTACCGGTGGTATATTGAGTTTGGTGGATAGCGAAACAAGCTCATTGTTGATTTGCTCCAATTCAGGGATAGGATGCCTTTGAATCTCCAGGTAGTAATCACCGAAAACTTCCTTGTACCACGAAGCCACTCTGACAAGTTCGTCGTTTCGCCCGTCGAGGATCAGTCGAGCCAGTTCCCCGTGAGCACACCCAGAGAGGGCAATAAGCCCATCATGGTGGAGCTTGAGAAGCTGCTTGTCTACCCTGGGCTTATAGTAGAATCCCTCAAGGTGACTCTTAGTGACCAGTTGGAGCAAATTGCGATAGCCCTTCTCGTTCTTGGCCAGTAAAGTAAGATGGTGGTGGGCCTTGTGGGCTGGCTCTCGGCTACGGCAATCGGTCTCGGCGACGTAGACTTCGCAGCCAATGATTGGTTTTATACCTGCTTCCTTAGCGGCTACGTAAAAATCGATAACGCCATACATCGCACCGTGGTCAGTGATAGCCAGGCTGTCCATGCCCAACTCTTTGGTTCGGGCAATGAGTTGAGATATGCGACACATACCATCGAGCAAGCTATATTCGGTGTGGACGTGAAGGTGGGCAAACCTCTGTGGCATTAGCTAGATTATAGCATTTGCGCCAAGAGCCCCAAACGAGAGATTTCTGACCATCAAAAATTTCTTTGCCATCATAATGAACATCGCTATCTACCTGCACTTTTACCTGGATCACCCCTCGGCTTTGAGGCTGGGATGATAACAGCGCATAAAAGCAGATTGAGACCCACAGGTGCGGACGGCGGATTCTGGGTCATTGTGATAAACTTGGGAGAAGTGCAATACGATTCGTAAACGAGGAGAGGAGCCAGCGATGATTGCAAATCGATACAGGAAGATTTTTGAGCCAACGAGCATAGGCCAGATGAAACTGAAGAATCGCATAGTCATGCCGCCGATGGGAACAAACTATGCCGAAGCAGGCGGTGCAGTCAGTCAGCGAATGCTCGACTACTATGAAGCAAGGGCTAGAGGTGGAACAGGATTGATTATTGTGGAAGGAAGCGCCCCCAGCGTGCGATGCAACATATCTTTCCAAGGATCTCCATCCTACCAGGCATCTCTGGGAGATGACAAGTTTGTTCCCGGATGGAAAAAGCTCACGGATGCCGCTCACAAATACGATGCCAGGATAGCCATCCAGATAATGCATGGCACCCTGGAGAACTGGGATGGAAAGGTAGTGCAAGTGAGCCCATCCCCGCTAATAGTACCTGCCAGGGTTATGGGTATTCTGGGAGGACCTCCTCATGAACTAACTGTGGACGAAATTGCAGAGAGAGTAGAATGGTTTGCCTCGGCTGCCAGACGGGCCAGGGAGGCTGGCTTTGATGGGGTCGAGATTCACGGTGCTCACCAGTACATTGTCGCTGCATTTCTCTCCTCGGCTACTAACCAGCGCAAAGATAAATACGGTGGCTCGGTCGAGAATAAGGCCAGATTCTTGGTGGAGATACTTCAGGCTGTCAGGAGGGAGGTCGGCCCCGATTTTCCTGTCTGGGTCAGGTTCAATGCCCAGGAATGGGGAGTCGAGAACGGCATCACCATTGAGGAGACCAAACAGATGGTACCTCTGGTGGTGGCGGCGGGGGCTCAGGCGCTTCACGTATCGGGTTATGGCGTGGGATCTTACATAACAACCGCTCCTATTCCAGATACAGCGGGCTTTCTGGTGCCTCTGGCTGAGGAGGTCAAGAAGCTAACCAAGGTGCCGGTGATTGCAGTGGGTAGACTGGACCTTGAGCTTGGCGAGAAGATTCTGGAAGAAGGCAAAGCTGACCTGATAGCCATAGGCAGGCGCCTCTTAGCCGACCCGGATTTACCCAATAAGGCATCTGAAGGAAGGTTTAATGAGATCGTCCCGTGCATAGGCTGTATGGAGTGTATTGAAAGGCTGGCCTTCGATGAACGTGGCGAGGGTGTAACCTGCGTCGTCAACCCCGCTTTGGGCAAGGAGAAGGCGTATCAGATAAAGCCCGCGAGAAAGGTCAAAAATGTGGTTGTAGTCGGTGGCGGTCCGACTGGCACGCAGGCTGCCATTGTCGCAGCAAAGCGAGGCCACGAAGTTACTCTGTTCGAAAAGGATGCGAAGCTGGGTGGGCAATTGAATATAGCTGCTCTGCCTCCCTTTAAGGGTGATATCTTCCCCTGGATAGACTACCTCGTCAATGAAGTTAAAAAAGCTCGAGTGGAAGTTGAGCTTAGTACAGATGCCAGTACTGAAATCGTTACCAGGGAGAAACCAGATGCCGTTATCATAGCCACAGGGGGTACTCCAGTCATGCCGGATATACCTGGCATTGATGAACCAAATGTAGTTACTGCTCAGGATGTGCTCTCGGGCAAAGCCAAGGCCGGGCAGAATGTGGTCATCATCGGTGGGGGGATGGTCGGCTGTGAGACGGGACACTATCTGGCGAAACAGGGAAAGACAGTGACCATCATCGAAATATTGAAGCGAATGGCTAACGACATGTTGCCCATGACAAGACGCCGGCTCATGGATGGACTGAGGAGCAAAAGGGTGACTCTGCTGACCAGCGCGACCTGTGAAGAGATAAGGGGAGGCAGTGTCCATGTAACTACTGCGGATGGTAAGAAGGAAACTGTTCCAGCCGACACAGTCATTATAGCAGCCGGCTACAAGGCGAATGATCGCCTGTACAAAGCTCTGGAAGGCAAAGCCCCTGAAATACACTGCATAGGCAATTCTTCTGAACCGCGGAGAATACTGGAAGCTACCAGCGAGGGATACCAGGCCGGGTTGGCTTTATGAAGGTTTCACGCAGGCTGACTATCTGGGCGATCGGGCGGTCAGGAAGAGGTTTGGAGTATGCCTGAGGACGGGATTGCACATTTGCTTGGTTCGCAAACATGGTAATGTCTTGATATAGGATGCGAAAAGCCAATAGTATGGAAGGCAAAGAAGGAAGGAGTGGGGAATGAAGCTGGTGACTTTCGGGGTTGCCACACTAGTCGGCCAGATACAGCGCATCGGAGCCATACACCAGAATCAGATTATCGACCTCAATATGGGCTATACACGCTACCTGGCTGATAAATATGGTAGCAGTGAAGCTTACGAACTGGCAGCGGCAATCCTGCCGACTGACATGATTGGCTTCTTCAGGAGGGGAGAAGAGGGGAAAGACAAGGCTGAACTAAGTATCGATTATGTGGCAAAGTGTCAGGCCAAAGACGGCTTGCTTGGTCCTCGAGGAGAGAAGATAGTCTATGAGATGGGTGAAGTCAAGCTGAAAGCACCGGTGCTGCGGCCGAATTCCCTTCGGGATTATCTCTCCTTCGAGGGCCACGCCAGCTTTTCTGGGAAGAGGCAACTTGACAAAGGCTGGTATGAGATACCGGTATGTTATAAGGGGAATCCAGACACTGTCATTGGTCCCGACGAAGTCATTCCCTGGCCCGCCTTCACCGATTTGCTGGATTACGAGTTGGAATACGGTATCTATATTAGCAAAGAGGGCAAAAATATCCCGAGAGAACGAGCAGAGCAATATATTGCCGGCTATACTATATTCAACGATATCAGTGCCCGTGATATCCAACTACAAGAGATGGTGGCAGGCGGGCTCGGTCCGGCTAAGGGTAAAGATACCTGTAGTATCATGGGGCCTTGCCTGGTGACTCCTGACGAGGTGAACCCTGAGAACCTGCGTATGACGGCCCGTGTTAACGGTGAATTGTGGTCGGATAATAACACCAGCACAGCTTATTGGACCTGGCCTCAGATTATTGAGTTTGCTTCCATGGAGGAGACGCTGTATCCCGGTGATTTCTTAGGCTCGGGAACGGTGGAGCGTGGTTGTGGTATGGAGCTCAACCGCTGGGTTAAGTCCGGCGATGTCATCGAACTGGAGGTGGAAGGTATCGGCATCCTCAGAAATTGCGTCGGAGAAAAGCCGCCCAAGCGCATGTTCACACGGTAATATCTCTGTCTGCGTGGTGTTTTGCACAGTGTTGGGCATTTATTCTCGATGATTGAAACTAAGCACAGCTAGAAAGAAGGGGACGCTATTATGAACAAGGAATATACAGTCCCGAGCTGGGAACCGGGGGTCAAGCAATTGGCTCCCAATATTTACGCCTATATTCAAGCAAAGGCTACCTGGTACTGGAGCAATGCTGGATTCATTGTGGGCAAGGATTGCGTGGTGGTTGTGGATTCGCTGGCTACCGTTGGCCTGACCCAGAGATTCAGAGACGAGATCAGGAAGGTCACCGATAAGCCGATTCGCTATCTAATCAACACTCATCACCATGGAGACCATACCTATGGAAACCATGTATTTGCCGGGGCTACCGTAATCTCGCATGATTACTGCCGCCACGAGGTGATAGAGACAGGCACGATGGACCCCAACCTGCTGAATAGCATCTTCCCTGAATTCGATTTCCGGGGCATCGCGGCTACACCAGCTCATATCACCTTTGACAAGCATCTTACACTGTATATGGATGGGCGGGAGGTCAGGCTGGTGCACTTTGGGCCTGGCCATACTATAGGCGACATAATTGTGTGTTTACCCGAAGAAGGTATTATCTTTGCCGGCGACTTCATTTTCTTGTATTCCACCCCGCTGGGCATGGAAGGGTCCTTTGCTGGCTGGCTCAAGAACCTGGATGCCATGGCGAAGCTGCATGCTCAGACTTACGTTCCCGGCCATGGACCGGTGTGCGGAGAGGAAGGGGTGAATCTGTGTCGTGATTATCTGGTCTTTGTCCAGGGCGAGGCCAAGAAACGATTCGACAAAGGCATGACCGTTGATGAAGCTGCCAAAGACATCGACTTGGGGCAATTCAAGCAATGGCCCAACCGCGAGCGCATCTTGGCCAACGTGGAACGCCTATGGCGCGAGTTCCGCGGCGAAGACCCGACCACCTCTAAGCTGAATGTTGCCGAAGTCTTCTTACGGATGGCCACCATGGCAGAAGCAGGAGAATTGTAGCACACGATTGTGACCGGTTGACGATGACAGATAGCCTAATCTGTTCAGGGTCCGACAAAATCTTGTTTCGTTAACAGGCGAGTTTTTCCAAAAGCCCTAAGAATTTCCCAGCCTATCATCTTGCCACCATTTCTCGGCTTGAGACCTGGCGCTCAGCCCTCATCATTCAATTTACCGATCTTCCACCAGTCAGACGAGAATCCGGAAAGAACAAGAAGAAAGCTTGACAGTACGGCGGGTGGTGAGGCAGTATGGACTGAGGTCTTGGGGGAAACTGAATTATCACCAGTGGGTTACGCTAATTGTGTACACCCTTCTTCCCCGGTGATTGATATGGATTTAAGCGAAGAAAAGAAACTCGTCAGACAAGCACAAAAATCCCCCGATGCTTTTGCCGAGCTTTACGAGCAGTATTATCCCAAAATCTTTGGCTATGTCCTGAGGCGAAGTGCCAATATTGAAGCCGCCCAGGATATTACTTCGGAGACATTTCTGAAGGCATTGGGGAAGCTCTGGCAATTTCAATGGCGCAATGTCTCTTTTTCTTCGTGGCTATACAAAATCGCCACCAATGAGGTCAATCAGTACTTTAGAAAAGCCGAATACAGAAAATCCGTGTCGCTGGAGGAATTACAGGAACAGGGTTTTGAACTCCTATCACCCTATGACCCCGAAAGTGAACTGACGGAAGCGCAGGAGAAACTGAAACAATATCAGGACTTCTTGGAAATTCAGGCAAAAATCGTTCACCTCCCTGCTAAATACCAGGAGGTCATTACTCTAAGATTCTTTGAGAAGAAGCAGATTAGAGAAATCGCTGAAATTCTGGGGAAAAGAGAAGGAACGATAAAATCCTTGCTTCATCGGGCAGTGGAGAAACTTAGAGGAACAGACTAAACCACCCACGGGAATCCGCAGGGTTTCTTGAGTCAAATAATGCAACCTTTTTCGGCATTGTGCATTTACACTAGTGGAAGGAGACACCATTTATGAAATACGAGGACTTAATTAGGAAACTGGAAAACCTTAAAACTCCGGATATCGAGCTTCCTGGACACAGACAGGCATTAAAAATCGCCTTGCTCAACTCCGGGCGTTTCAGGGAGAGGACGATTATGAATTGGGCAAAAGTGTTAGCCCCCATAGCTGCTGCTGTGCTTCTAATAGCGCTTGTGGGACTTTTCCCGGTGGATAGGCCCGGGCCTCTGTATCTGGGAGTGAATGAGATCAGCAAGTTCTCTTCTTATGAGCAATTGCAGAATTTCATAGAAACGAACGCAGGATACAAACAATTGTATTGGGGACCTTCGAGGGGAGGCATCATCCTTGCACCAGGGGGTGCAGAAGGTTTCGCCCCTGCACCTTCTGTCACAGACCACTCTGCTGAAGAATACTCTGCCACCAATATTCAGGTTGCTGGGGTGGACGAGGCAGATATTGTTAAGACCGATGGTGACTATATTTACCTCGTTTCAGGGAACAGGACCATCATTGTCAAGGCGTATCCTCCTGAGCAGGGTCAAATCGTGTCTCAAATTGAGTTAGAAGGAACCATCATAGGGATATTCATCAACGGAGACAGGCTGGTCGTGTTTGGGGAGGAAACACCTTATTATCCCTATTATGATATTGGGCAGGACTCTGTAGAGAAATTCTACATGCCTTACAGATCACCTACTCTATCTACCAGAGTATATGATGTCTCAGACAGGGAAAGCCCCCGGTTACAGAGGGAGGTTTCCAGCGATGGTCAATATGTCAGTTCACGGATGATCGGCGATTACGCTTATGTGGTGATAAATGAGCCTGTTTATGAAGAGAATGATGAAGTGAACCTTCCCAAGGTTTCTTCTGGCGGCAACGAGACGGAAATACCGGCCACAGATATCTACTATTCCGATGTGACTGACTACTATTATATGTATACGAATATCATAGCCATAAACACGCAGAACGACGGCCAGGAGCCAGCATATGAAACGATCCTGCTGGGAGCCTCTAGCAACCTGTATGTATCTCTGAACAACATCTACCTGACCTTCCCGGTGTGGGGGACCGACATATTGGGGAGGGAGGTCTGGGATTCCCCAAGAACCTCTATCCACCGGCTTCATATAGAAGGTGACGCAATCGAGTATGTCGCCAGTGGCGAGGT
>Ga0315554_1000866_pt1 | contig 17911 bp, 17 predicted proteins | sample SalMarSW160370MG_FD_202114 | JGI IMG/M metagenome (GOLD analysis project Ga0315554, IMG submission 202114) | Salt marsh sediment microbial communities from the Plum Island Ecosystem LTER, Massachusetts, United States - Salt Marsh Sediment SW1603-70 ... | reverse complement strand
CACGTGGAGGCTTTCCGGGAGGAGTATCGGCAGAAGCGGGACATCCTCTGTTCGGCTCTTGCCGCAGCGGGGCTGGAGGACTGCAGTCCGACCGCCACCCTGTACGTCTGGCAGAAGGTCCCCGAAGGGACGAGCTCCCTCGATTTCGCTACCCGATTACTGGAGGAGAAGATCGCCATCGTCACCACCCCGGGGAACTGGATCTCAGAACCTACCGCCGGCGGTGAAAACCCCGGGGAAGGATACGTTCGTTTCGCCCTGGTTCCTTCGATCCAGGACACCCGCCTGGCCGCGGAGCGGATCTCCGCCCTGCGACTCTGAGGCTACAGTCGAAGGCAATTGATGGACAAGTTTTTCGACAGGCTCGGAGATCTGCTTCAGTCTCTCCTGGGAGGTGATCTCACCCGCAGCGGCGGCTACGATCCGCGGGATCCCGATATGCGGGAGGCCATCGAAGAGCTGGATGCCTTTCTAGAATCAGGGGTGCCCGGCCCAGGGGGGTCCGCCTCAGGGGGGTCGCAGCGGCGCACCGCCGACTCAGGGGGGTACGACTCGGAGGAATCCCGGGACCGCCGCTACGAGCCGGAGTTCGCGGACCAGTCCCTGCGGAAAGAATATGCAACCCTGGAGGTCGCCTTTGCCGCCCCGTTCGCCGATGTGCGGAGGTCCTATAAAAGGCTGCTTCACAAATACCATCCGGACCGCTTCAGCGGGGATGCGGAAAAACAAACATTGGCAAATGAGGTCACCCAGCGTCTGAACGAGGCTTTCGCCCGTATAGAGCGACAGAACAGGAGGCGGCCGGAATGATGCAAACACCGGGATGCCAAATTAGAAACTCTGTGATATAATAAATAATAGGAAGAATGATTGTTCCCGCCATTATCGCCACAACGGTTGCATTTGGTCTGGCCCTGCTGCTGATTCCCACGATTCGCCGGATGGCGCATCGATTCAAATGGTACGATCTGCCGAACAAGCGGAAGATCCACACGGGTTTGATTCCCAGGCTCGGCGGACCAGGCATGTATCTGTCATTTGTCATCGCCGCCGTGCTGAGTCCGCTGCTGGTATCCCTGGTCTCCGGCGGCACCACCAACGTGCGCTACGGTCTGCGCTTCATCCCCTTCTTCCTCGGAATCACCCTGATCCACACCGTCGGGCTGATAGACGATTTTCACAATCTCAAGGCTCTGCTGAAATTCTTCCTCCAGATTCTGGCCGCCGCTATCATCACCTCCGGGGGATTTCTGATTCGTTCCCTGACCCTGCCCTATCTGGGCACCGTATCTCTGGGTCTGCTGGGCTATCCGGTTACCATATTGTGGATCGTGGGCATCAGCAATGCGATCAACCTGATAGACGGTATGGATGGTTTGGCCGGCGGGATCAGCGGTTTCGCCGCGCTGTCCATGGGAATCATCTCCCTGCTACAGGGAGCGGTGCTCACCTCGGTGCTCTGTTTTTCTCTGTTCGGCGCCATCGCCGGTTTTCTGCTGTTCAACTATCCCCCGGCAAAGATCTTCATGGGGGATTCGGGCAGCCTGTTTCTGGGGGCCTGCCTGGCCAGCATCCCGCTTGCCGGAGGCATTTCCAAGATCTCCGCCTTCGGGACTCTGCTGGTTCCGGTCACCCTGCTCACCATCCCAATCCTGGATTTGCTCACCTCCGTAATTCGGCGGGTGCGCAACAAGGTACCGATCACCCATCCGGACAAGGAGCACATCCACCACAAGCTGCTCGATATGGGACTGAACCAACGGCAGATCCTCGGCGTTCTCTACGGCTTCAGCGTCTACCTGAGTATCGTGGCCGTCACTTCGGTGATTCTGCCGAAGGAGGTCAACGTCTACCTGATCCTGGTCGTTTGGGCCGGAAGTCTTCTCGGGTATGGCCTGCTGTACTTCATGAACACGCGGAAACGTTCCGTCGGATCGGCGAACGCGGATTTGGAGGACAGCGGGGATGAGCGCTCAGCCCGAGGTTTTCCTAAGAGCGGGTAGCTGCAATCTGCGCTCCGATCCAATTCCCTCGACAACGCTCGTCAACCGCTCGGCACTCTCCCGCAGGCGTTTAAAAGTCCGAACGATGCTGTCCGTGTTGTTCAAACTTTCCAGGCTGAGATTCATGATCGAATCTATAGAGTTGTTAACCCGGTCCACACTGCCCGCCGCGCTCTCCGCCTTGCGGACTACTTCCCCGGTCGTGTCGGCAATGTTCAGGATACCCCGCTGGATCGATCCGATCGCCAGATTGTTCTCATTGCTGCGCAGGGAGATCTGTCCCACGGTTTGCCGTATCGACTGTACCAATTCGGAGATCTCCGCCGCGGCACGGGAGCTGCGGTCGGCCAACTTCTGAACTTCCGCGGCGACTACGCTGAAACCGCGGCCGAACTCGCCCGCCCTGGCCGCCTCTATAGAGGCGTTCAAGGCCAGAAGGTCGGTTTGATCGGCGATGTCGCCGATCAGGGCGGTGATCTCCTCCACCCGGGTGGTCTTCTCCTCCAGGAGCTTGACGTCGTCGGCTCCCTTGTAGATCGAAGCAGAGGAGCTCTGGATGTCGCTTCCACTATCCGTGGCCGCCTGATGGTTGTTGCGGGCGTGGTCGCAGATATTTTGAATAGCCGAAACGATTTCGCTGAATTTGGAGGTGGCATCCTCCAAAAGATCGGCCTGCCGGTTCTCCGATTCATACACCAGATTCGTGATCCCCTCCATTTCCACGCAGGAGTGGAGGATGCCGATGGCCTGATCTTCGATCTGCGCCAAAGCGGTCTTCAGGACATCCAGCTGTGACAGCTGATCGGCGATCTCTCCCAGCTCGTCGTCCCGATCCGCCGGTACGGTGCTTTCCCCCTGGGAAGCGCCCTGCTGGATCGACCGGCTGAAACTGATGAGCGCCTTGTAGTCCTTGGCCAGGCTGGGAAGGTAGAAGAAGAAATAAACAACGATCACCGCTGTTCCGGACAGAACCAGGACGGCGAAGAAAACTATCAGAAGCGTAACCAGGCGCCCCCGGAAGCGCTCGACCTGGAAGCTGTAGTCATACAAATCGCCGAAAAAGCGGAAGCCACTGTCGATGTACTCCTGCAGGACCTGCACATCCGTTCCTGCTCCCTGCTGCACCCTCAGGAATATCCCGTCGCTGCGCTCGAGAAACCGGGAGCGGATATCCGAGTAACCCAGGCTAAGGTCCTCGGGAAGAAAAAAACTACCCAGCGTCTCCGGCTCCTCTCTGAGCAGCTCGTCCAGCTCCTGATGAAGGAGTTGCAGCCTGGCGAGATTTTCCGCCGAGGGGTTCACCATCTGAGTGTTGGCTGTCTGGATCAGGCGCTCGGCCGCGACCTGCATCGCACCGATCCGCAAATTCTGGGCATTGCTGAACTTGTCTACGGTTATGTTCACGATAAAGGCAAGGATCATGAGGATGAGAATCAGGATCAGGATGCCGTATCCCCAGACGACGCGGCTCAAAATGGATTTACTCATAATCCGTACTCCTGTAGCTTGCGGTGCAGGGTCTTTCTCCCGATCCCGAGCAGCTCGGCAGCCCGGGTTTTATTGCCGTTCTGCTGGACCAGTGTCGCCCGGATCGCCTCTCTCTCGACGTCGGCCAGGGTGGAGCCGGCTACGATCTTCAGGTATTCCTGGTCGGAATCGTGGTGTATGTGGGGGGGAAGGTCATCCACGGTTATGATGTTGGATTTGCTCATCACCACCGCACTCTCTATACAGTTGCGTAGTTCCCGCACGTTCCCCGGCCAGGGATAGTTGTACAGCACCATGCGGGCCTTTGGTTCGATGGCCTCGATGTTCTTCCCGTTTTCCTCCGAGAACTCTTTGACAAACGCCGCCATGAGCAGGGGGATATCCTCCTTGCGCTCACGCAGCGGTGAGAGGTGTATATTCACGACGTTTAGGCGGTAGTAGAGATCCTCCCGGAAATCCCCCTCCTCAATGGCGGATTTGAGCTCCCTGTTGGTGGCGGCGATGACCCGAACATTCACTTCGATGGTTTCCTCCCCCCCTACCCGTTCGAAGGTTTTGTCCTCCAGCACCCGCAGCAGCTTGATCTGCACGTTCTGACTCATCTCCCCGATTTCATCCAGGAAGATCGTCCCCATGTGGGCCAGCTCGAAGCGCCCCCGTTTGCGGGCTACCGCCCCGGTGAAGGCTCCCCGTTCATGGCCGAACAGCTCGCTCTCCAGAAGCGTTTCGGTCAGGGCGGCGCAGTGCACCTTTATCAGTGGTTTGTCCCTGCGGGGTGAGTTGTAGTGCAGGGCGTCGGCGATCTTCTCTTTCCCCACTCCGCTCTCACCGGTTATCAGAACCGAAGCGCGACTGGGTGCCACCTGCTGCACGACCTCGAAGATCTTCTTCATCGCTTCGCTCTTGCCGATGATGTTGGAAAACTGGTTCCGCTTCTGCAGCTCCTCCTGCAGAGCCCGGTGCTGCAGCATCAACTCCCTGGCGGAGAGGGCCCGCTGCACCAGGAGAGAGAGACGATCCATGTTCACCGGTTTGGTGAGGTAGTCATAAGCGCCGTTCTTCATGGCCTGGACCGCGTTCTCGATCGTCCCGTGTCCTGTCAGGATAATTACCGGCAGGTTGGCAGAGGTGCTGGTAGCTTTCTGCAGCACCTCCTCTCCGGAGAGATTCGGCATCTTCAGATCCGTGATCACCAGATCGATGTCACCCCGATCCAAGGTCTGGATCGCCTCTTTTCCGTCGCAGGCCAGCAGTACCTTGTAGCCGTCCAGCTCCAGCACCTTGCCCAGACCCTCCCGGATGTTTTTCTCGTCGTCGACCACCAGGATGTTGTAGGTCATTGCGCCTCCTCGCTGAAACCGATCAGCCGCTTCTCTTTCTGCGGGATGGGGAAACTCAAGGCAATGGTGGTGCCCTCCCCCACCTTTGAGTTGACCTCTATGTCCCCGAGGTGTTCCTTGACGATTTTGTACACCAGGGTGAGTCCCAGACCGGAGCCGAAGTCTTTGGTCGTGAAGTAGGGCTCGAAAATCTTGTCCATGTTTTCCTCAGGGATCCCCTCTCCGGTGTCGCTGATCTTCAGGCATACCTCGTTTCCCTGGTGCAAGGTCTGTACCCGGAGTTTTCCCCCGGCCGGCATGGCGGAGATCGCGTTCTTCAGCAGGTTGAGAACCGCCTGCTTCATGTAGCGCTCGTCCATGAGGATCTGCGGGCTCGGCTTCATGAGCTCCGTTTCCAGCATGATCCCGGCCTCGGCAAGCTCGAATCTCATGAACTCCAGCAGCTCCTGGACCACCCGGTTCAGATCATCATAGCTCAGCTCGGCGTTCATCGGGCGGACCGTGAACAGAAAATCCATGACGATCCGATTGAGCCGGTCGACCTCCTCCTTGATGATCAGGAGATTCTCCATGACCTTACGCGTTCCTATCTGCCGCTTCCCGCTCATCTCCTTCTTCATCAGCTCCAAATGGATGCCGATGGAACCCAGTGGATTCTTGATCTCATGGGCCACCCCGGCGGTCAGGGTGGTGAGGGCGGCCAGGCTCTCCGCACGCCGCAGACGGGCCTCCCTGGCCCGCTTCTCCGTGACATCCTCTATGTGGATGACATTGCCGGTTATCCATCCCTGGCGCACCAGGGGCATGATGCTCAGAGAGAGGGTCCGGCTGTAGCCGTTTCCCAGGGTGAACTCCCGATCCAGCACCCGATCCAGACCGCGGAGATTCGCCGTGAAGAACTCCCTGATCTCCTCATCCCCGATCGCCTCCTCCAGAGACTTCTCGATGAGCTCGTCGGTGGTGAAGGGCAACATCCGTTCGGCGGATTTGTTGACCATAAGGATCTTGTCCTCCCTGTCGGTTACCAGGACGCCGTCGCTCATCGATTCCATCACCATCTCCAGCAGCTCATTTTCCCCGGCGATGTCGGAAACAAGCCTGCGGATCTGGGTTCGATCCATCTTCTCGATCTTTTCCAGCGCCCTCTGCAGAAAGCGTCTCACCGCAGAGTCCTCAAGGAGTAGTACAAGCTCTCCAGGGTAAGGCCGGGCTGCTGGTTGAAGGTAAGAAAGGCCTGCTGGTGCCGCCGGATCGTCGCGTTCCATCGCTTCAGAACAAAGGGATTCAGAGCCTGCTCGCGCAGCAGGATCAACAGCTGCCGCAGGATCTCCTCCAAAAAGGAACTGACGAAGCCCCGAGCCGTTTTGGGCGCAAGGTTTTCCTCCAATTCCACCAGCACGTCCTCCGAGAGCGCGAGCTCCGTGTTGTCCAGCGCGGTCTGGACAAAGCGGCGGGCCAGCTTTTCCAGCTGGGCGGGATTGACATCCTTCCAGTAGAGGAAGTACTCCCGAAGGTCCCGATAGTCCTCCCTCTGTTCATGGAAAACCCGCTGGAGCACCTCCGCCTGCTCGGCCGGCTTTCGTTCGACGAACAGGTAGGGACGAAGGCGGGAACGGACCGTGGGGATCACCGCACTCCTGCGGGTCGTGATGAGGATGAGGAAGCTGTCCGAGGGCGGTTCCTCCAGGAGCTTGAGCAGGTAGTTGCTGGAGGAATCGTGCATCCGGTCGGCGCTCTCCAGAATTACGATTTTGGTTCCAGAAGCGGACGCCGAATGGGTTCCGGAAGCGGTATCGGGGGCGGAACCGGCCAGGGCCGTCATGTGCAGCCAGGAGGAGGCCCGTCTAAGCTGGTTGATCGGCACGTTGTCGGAGCTCAAAGCCTTGGACAGAGTCTGGCTCAAGCCGACCACCCTGTCCAGACGCTTGGCCAGCCTGTCGTAGTCCATGACCTGATCTCCTGGGAATACCGGTTCGAAGGTGTCCAGATGCTCCTCTATTTCGACGATCACCGATTCGACCTTGCGGATCTTGGACTCCTCCCCCTCCCAGAGGATGGGATCGAAGCGGCGGGTCAGCTTGCGAACGGCCCTGACGAACAGGTACTGGGCGGAGAGCCGGCGGGTTCGCCGTAAAACGTCCGCCGCGGCGGCGATCTCCAGATCGAAATAGCGCCAGCCCAGCAGCAGGGTAGCGGGGTGAATCAGCAGGCGCTGTTTTCGGCAGGCGGCGCAGGTGCAGCTCCACTTGCCCTCCCGGCCGCAGGTCAGTAGCCGGGCCACCTCCAAAGCGGTGGACAGCTTGCCGCTGAACTGAGATCCGTAGAACAGAACAGCCGAGGGGAAGGCGCGGGCTTCCAGCTCCTGACGAAGGGTTTGAACCACGGTGGTCTGGCCGATTATGTTTTCAAACATTTTCAACAAACACTCTTGGTCCGAAAATGCGCTCCGGCGAGGGGAGCACGGGAAAGAGCATCCGGGCAAAAAAGCTCGATCCCAGCAGACTCTTGGGATCGAAGAAGGGCTGCCAGTTGATGATGAACAGAGCCACCGCGACCACGAGCAATCCCTCGGCCAGCCCTAAGAAAAAACCCAAGGCGCTGTCCAGACGATCGAGATTGAGCCGCTCGATAATGTTCTGCAGCATCCGCTGGACCAGTTTCACCAGCAGATATCCCAGGAGAAAGAGGATCAGAAAGGCGATGAGCTGATTCCAAATGGACGGCCCGAACCGCTTGTCCAGGAGAAGCGCTACGGGTTTGTACAGCACGATCGCGGCCCCGAAACCGAGGATCAACGCCGCCATGCTTCCCACCTCTGTTACGAATCCCCGGAACGCCCCCCTGATCGCGGCGATGATCACCAGAAGGGCGAACACGATGTCGATGACTTCAAAACTCAAAACGCGACTACCCCGCTGCGTTCGCTCGCAATATGAGCTGGGCTATCCGGCTTGCGGCATCGGGCCGGCTGAGCTGCGACGCGCGCCTGCCCATGCGCTCAAGCTTATCGGCATTACCGAGAAGATGCAACACGACCTCACTGAGATCATCCGGACTAAGTCCCTCCTGCTGGAGGACGACTGCGGCTCCTCTCTCCGCGAAGAACCCGGCGTTCTCGATCTGGTCTCCCCGGCTGGATTCCCGCGGCAGCGGAACCAGAACCGAGGGCTTGCCCAGGGCGGCCAGCTCCCAGAGGGTGTTGGCGCCGGCCCGGCAAAGCACCAGATCCGCGGCAGCCAGGACGTCGGGCAGCTCCTCGTGAAAATAGGCAACCGGATAGTAGTTCGATTGCACCCAGCTTTCATCGAAGTGGGCGCTGCCCAGCTGATGGACCACGAAGCAGGTCAGGCGCAGGCTGTCCAGTGCCTGCAACAACAGGCGATTGATCGGCGCGGAGCCCTGGCTGCCGCCCAGTACAAGCAGCAGCGGCAGGTTTGCAGGACAGCCGAACATGGCCCTGCCCTTCTGGGGATCTCCGCTCAGCAGCACCTTGCGGATCGGATTGCCGGTTTGGATCAATTTGGATCGAACGCGCTCGTCGAAGTACCTGTCGCTGGTGGGGAAAGAGACCAGCACGCGATCGGCGAAGCGGGTGTTGATCCGGGTTGCCAGGCCCGGCTGCAGATCCGACTCGTGGGTTATCGAGGGGATCCCCAGCAGGCGGGCGGCGGCCACCGGAGGCACGGAAACATAGCCGCCCTTGGAAAAGACCAGCCTCGGCTTCTCCCTGAGCAGGATCAACGCCGAAGCGAGGAAGCCCGCAGCGATCTTGAAGAGATCGATGATGTTCTGCAGGGAAAAATAGCGGCGCAGCTTGCCCGTGGGGATCCCGTAGTAGCGCAGCTGCCGTCCCTGGAGGATCCGGCGTTCCAGCTGCGAACCCGACCCGATCCAGACAACCCGGATCGGAGGCAGCTCATCAAGGACCGCTAATACCGGATAGACATGGCCTCCGGTTCCCCCTCCCGTAACTACTATACATTCTCTCATCAGCCAAAGGCACCTTGAAGCACGGTTCACCCTCGTACTACAGTGATCTTACCATGAGGAAACTGGCCTGTTCAACGATTGCCCTGCTGCTGCTCTCAAGCGGGCTCTGCCCGGCGGATTCTGCCGTCGAACCCCTGCTCCAGCCGCAGCTGTACAACCGACTCCTGACCGAGGGAGAGCTGAGAAACAGCCTGCACGGCGACAGCCCGCCGCAACTGATCCCCGATGTACCGGCGCGAAAGGCTATCGAGGCCAGGATCCGGGAGCTGGAGCTCAGTGTAGGCACCGAAGTGCTCTCTGTGTATACGAACGAAGCTGCGGATTTCGACTCGGCGGAATCCCGGCTGCGGATCTACAATATCCTCCGCTCGATCAGCACCATGCAGGGGATCCAGTACTATTCGGCCAGCCGGGAGCGGTTGCGTACCCTGTTTGCCGAATCCTACGTGGTCGATGGACCGGACGGCGAAAAACGGCTTCCCGATCCCGTGGTCCGGGAGATCCCCCCCCACAGCAGGCTCTACGTGTTGCAGGAGGACCTTACTTTTGGTAAAAATCTCTACGCTATGGAGTTCCGCTATTCCGGTGATTATTTCCTCATGGACAGTACAAACCTCACAACGATGCACTACTTCTTCTTTCCCATGGTAAGGCCCGAAAACAGCGTTACCCTGATCCTGCTGATCCCCGCCGGAGAGCAGTTGCTGTTCTACGGAGCGGTCGGAGCCCGCACGATGCGCCTGCTGGGGTTGGAACGCTCCAGAGAGGATTCCTTCTACAATCGTTTGAAGGCGATCTACGGCTGGTTCACCGAGAGAGTGGGCGCCACCTTTTAAGATTCGGGCTTGAGATTCAGGTCACGACAACCTGGTTACGGCCCCGCTGTTTGGCCTGGTACATGGCGCCGTCGGCGTGGCTGATCCAGCGGTCCGGCAACTCTCCCGCGTTGTACTGGGCGACCCCTATGGACACCGTGACGTTGAACACCTGCTCGCCGCAGGTGAACTGAGTCTCTTCCATCTCCATACGGAAGCGCTCGGCGATGCTATGGGCGGTATCCGCAGTGGTGTTGGAGAAGATCACGAAGAACTCCTCTCCTCCGTAACGGCCGGCGTAGTCGTACTTCCGCAGGCTCATGTTCAACCTGGCGCCGATCTCCTGGATAACCATGTCCCCGCACTGGTGACCGTAGTTGTCATTTACCCGTTTGAAATGGTCGATATCGATCATGATCCCGGTAAGGGGCCAATCGAGTCTGTTTGTACGTTCTATCTCGATCTCGATGCGCTTGAACAGGGTTCGGCGATTGAGCAAACCGGAGAGGGTATCCAAAGAAGCCAGCTGCTCCAGCTGATGGCAACTTTCCTGGAGCTCTTCGTTGATGCGCCGCACCTTATGGTATTCCTGCCTCAGCTGGATGTTCTCCGCCACCAGGGTCGAGAGATTCTTGCCTTCCGGCTGGGGTTCCCCCTGAAGGGCTCCATAGACCTCGGTCTGGTCCCTCAGGCGGATAAGAGCCGCTTTGAGCCGGGCCTGGAACTCCAAGGCCGTGATCGGCTTGCCGATAAAATCATCCGCCCCGAGCTCCAGCAGTTCATCCAGGTCGTTCTTGTGATTGAACCCGGAGATCAGTACGATCTGAATGGGCTTGAGTCTGTACTTCCTGCGGATCTGTCGGCAAACCTCGTAGCCGTCCATGCCGGGCATCACCACATCCAGGATCACGATCTGGATGTCGTTGTTCGCCATCACCTCCATGGCTTCTTCCCCTGAAAGCGCTTGAAACAGAGTGTATCGTTTATCTTCCTTGAGGATCTCGACCATCAGGTCCAGATGTACCTCGTTGTCATCAACGATTAGAAGATTAGCAGGCACAAATGACTCCCGGTACAGAGGTTGACCCATAGTAAACGAAATCCGCGGCTCCGGTCAATCTCAGGTCAGTAACCGCAGAACGAGCTGGGAGAAGCCGATAAGGGCGCCCAGAAAACCGCCGAAGACGTTGATCCAGCGCAGGTGTTTTTGGATGACCATGAGAAGCAGCTTCTCCACCTGTGCGACATCCAGCCCATTGATCTTGTCCACAACCAGCTGACGCACATCGAAGCTCTCGATAAACCCGGGAAGTCTGGCGTCGATGATCCGGATCAGCTGGGCCGACAGATAGGCGCTGGCTCGCTTCTGCAGTGCCGGCTCGATATGCAGCAGCTCGGCGATGTTGTCCTGCCGGTGTTCCTCCATGAACTTGCGGGAGAATGAAACCACCTCCGCGGCGATCGCCTGGGAGGTCTCCTTCCTGGACAGGAAGGCCAACACCTTGTTGGAAACATAGTCGACGGTCTCCTGCTCCGGAATACTCAGGTAGCGGGTCAGAATCTCCCCGATTGTACGGTTCTTCACCTTCGCCAACAGCCGGTCGATCCCGGCGGCTACACGCCTGCGGGTTTCCTCTTCGCCCGCCCGCATAAGAAGCCGGTCCACCAGCTCCGCGGCCAAACCCGGACGAATCCGGGTGAACAGATCGGCTGCGGGTCTGTCTCTCCACCGGGAAAAAGCCCTCTCAAGGACCTCCTTCAAGCCTTTGAGAGTATCCTCCTCATAGGCGTAGGCGCGCAGCGTGGAAACGCCTTCCTCTACGATCTCCGGCATCTTCTGTTCCAGCGTGCGGTCGAACTGACCGGCGGAGATCAGAAAGCGCTGCAGCACGTTCAGCTTCTCCAGTATGGTCCGCAGCAACCGTTTTCCGCGGTGATTCATCTGCTCCCGAATCTCCTCCTGATCCAGCCAGCGAAACAGGGAGTCGAAAATCGAGGGGAGAAGGGTTGCCAACAGATCCGTCAGAACCTGGGTGAGCTCCTCGGAGAGCAGGCTCGCGAGCCGCTCGTTTCCCCGGCGCCGCTGTTCCAGCCAACCCTCCAACGCTCTGGTAATCTTGCCGCGGCTCTCCGGCCGGGAAACAAGGGGGATGAGCCTTTCGACCACCAGGGTGCCTAACTGGGTCTCCCCCACGAGCTGGCCCACCCGCTTCTCCCCGACGGAGCGGACAACCCGGCCGAGGATGCCGCGCACACCGTGAATAAAGCTGCGGGAGGAGAAGAAGCTGTACAACCCTTCGGAGAGAAAACCCTCCACGGAGGTGAAAACCAGCTCCTGGTTCCCCTTCCGCAGCTCCGCCAGGGGCGTGGAGATGATCTCTCCGATCAGAGAATCGATGTTCTGCTCCAGCTTTATCTGGAAGTTCTCCGTAGCCAGCTGCCGTCGGACCGCCTCCTCCGTCAGGAGCTCTCGAGATACCATCTGGCCGATGCTCTCGGCCAGTTGAGTGCGTTGCTTGGGGATGATCCCCGGGGTAAGGGGAAGCCGCACCCCCAGGACCCGGATTTCGGTGAGGGGACGGAAGAGCATGCGGATGGCGATGGCATTGGTCACGTAGCCGATGATCGCTCCGAGGAGCGGCGGCAGAACCCAGGGCAGTACTTCGGTCAGCTGGATTTCACTTAGAAATGCGAAGTCCATGGGGCGGGAGCTACTCGAGATCCCGGGCGAAGCGTTCGGCCTCGGATTTGGAATCCAGCACCTCGAGGAAGGCTCCGAACACCCATCCCCGCAAGCCGCCGTAGTTGACCTGGTACCAGTAAGCCGTCGACTCGTCGATCGTCTCCTTGGCCTCGGTCCTGCTGATGATCTCCAGTACCGATCCCCGCCGCAGGTGGGCGGTGATTTTCGCCTTCTGCAGGGGTTCGGCCCGCAGGCGCAGGAAGGGCGAGCGGATCACCCCCCAGTCGGTGCTCAAGGTGAGCACGGGCGTAGGAGGCAAATCGATCCGTTCCACGGGCTGCTCCTTTTTACAGGATACCAGGGTGATAGGTGCTATACTAAGTACCAGAACCATGAAGGATAAGATTGTGGTCGCCGATCGCCTCATAATTCGTAATATTAACAACAATATGGCGAGAAAGACTACACTTATTGTCCTGCTGCTCATCGCCGTGGTCCTTCCTCTGGCGGCGGTCGACGCCGACGAGCGGCCGGAGCGGCCGGCCCTGGGATTCGGGATCCTGGCCGCCGTGGCCGTGGCCGGCGACCCCGTCGGTTACCCCCCCCAATACTCCGAGTTTTTCACACCCAAAGCCCAGGCCGTGGGCGCCCTCAGCGGGCTGCTGGATATCCCCCTGTTCGCCTCACTCTCCCTCGGCATCGGTTTTCAACTTCACGGGACCACGATCTCGAACTACTCCGGCGGCTGGGTTTACCGATCCCACTGGGGCGGGGCCTTGAGGGTCTCCGCGGCCTACGGTTTCGAGCTTACCCGGCCCTCCCGGCCGCTGCGACTGAAGCTGGGGGCCTCAGCCGGGGGATCCTTCAATTTCGATCTGGAAAGCCTGACCACCCTTTTTTTCTTCTACCCGGGGATCTTTCTCGAGCCGTATCTGCTGCTCGACAATCCCGAACGTGAAAGGCGCAGCATCGCCCTGGTGATGCCTGTCGACTACTACTTCCGCCGCGACCTTGGGTTTTACGGCTCGATTGGTATCGGCGTCGTTCGGAGGTACACCCTGCGGTGAGCATGATCCAACGCCGCATCGCTGCAGCCCTCCTTCCCCTCCTGCCGGCCCTCGTCCTGGCCGCCTCTCTGGCGGTGCTTCCCTCCTGCACCCTCGACCTGGACTACGACAGGTACGCGATCGTCTACGGGATTTCCGATTACTTTCCGCCAGGGACTTCGAGTGACGATCTGACCAGCGCCCATCTGGACGCACAGGCGATGCGCGATCTGTTTGAAGATCAGGGATTCCAGGTAACATTGCAGATCGACGATAGCGCTACAAAGGCTCAGCTGGCGACCGATTTTAGCTCTTTGGAGGCAGCCGCGACAATCGATGACCTGTTTGTATTCTACTTTTCCGGACACGGCGGACAAACCATCGCCGGTACAAACGGGGGCACCGAAAACACTCCCGACAGCGACAGCGAAGAAGAGTATATCGCACTTTACGACGCGGATCTCACCGACGACGAGCTGGCGACCCTGGTGCGAACCATCCCCTGCGTCCGCAAGGTCGTGATCCTGGACGCCTGCTTTTCCGGCGGTTTTATCGGCAATTCCCTGGAGGCGGACGCGATTCCGCCGAACTACTCGGAGGAGGGGTCGAACGGTCTGTTCGAAGCCCTGGACAACGCGATCTATCTGTACGCCAACTTCCAGGATTACGGCAGCGACATCCCGCCAGGCGAGGCCCTGGTGATTGCCGCCTCCGGGGAGCAGGATTATGCCTATGAAACCGATGATAATGGGGTAATGACCGGCTACCTGCTCGAATCCGCCACCTTGGGGGATTTGAACCGGGACGGCTACATCACGGTTTCTGAATCCTACTTCTACATTTACAGAAATATAAACAAGTACTTCAATAAGTTATACGGACCCAGTGGAGATGCGTTCTTCCCTCACGTTTCCGGAGGCCCGGTAGACTACGTCCTCTTCACCAAATAACAAGCCCCTCACATCTCGCGGATTCGCTTCAGTTCGTCCCGCAGGACAGCGGCCCGCTCGAACTCCAGATTCTTGGCCAGCTCCAGCATCTCCTGCTCCAGCCGCTTGATCAGGGCCTGCCGCTGCTTGGGCACCAGGATGTTGTACTGACGCTCCATCAGCTCCAGGTCGAACTTCTCCAGGCTCCGCTTCTCCTCCTTCTTGCGGATCAGAAGGTCCTGGATCGACTTGGAGATCGAGGTGGGGGTGATACCGTGCTTCCGGTTGAACTCCTCCTGGATGGTGCGGCGGCGCTCGGTCTCTTCGATCGCCTTCCGCATGGCCTCGGAGGTGCGATCCGCGTACATGATGACCCTGCCGTCGACGTGCCGGGCCGCCCTGCCTATAGTCTGGATCAGGGAGGTGGCCGAGCGCAGGAACCCGATCTTGTCCGCATCCAGGATGGCGATCAGGGAAACTTCAGGCAGATCCAGCCCTTCCCGCAGCAGATTGATCCCCACCAGGACGTCGAACTCACCGGTGCGCAGGCTCTTGAGGATCTCCACCCGCTCGATCGTCTCGATCTCCGAGTGCAGGTAGCGCACGTTGAGCCCCAGCTCGGACAGGTACTCCGCCAGATCCTCGGCCATGCGCTTGGTCAGGGTGGTCACCAGGGTGCGTTGGTTGGCGGCTATGCGCTGCTTGATCTCTGCGTACAGATCCTCGATCTGCCCCTCCGTGGGGCGCACCTCCAGCTGAGGATCCAGCAGGCCCGTCGGCCGGATTACCTGCTCCACCAGCTGCTCGGACTTGTCCAGCTCCTCCTGGCTGGGGGTGGCGGATACGTAGATCACGCGATTGAGCAGCTGCTCGAACTCGGCGAAGTAGAGGGGACGGTTGTCCAGGGCCGAGGGCAGGCGGAATCCGAAGCGCACCAGGGATAGCTTGCGGGAGAAAATTGTCCGGGAAGAAGTCCAGCAGCACCGCCGGGCGCTCGCCCTCCCGGCGACCGGACAGATGGCGGGAGTAGTTCTCGATGCCCGGACAGTAGCCCATCTCCTGCAGCATCTCCAGGTCGTACTCGGTGCGGGATTTGAGCCGCTCCGCCTCCACGATCTTCCCCGCCTCGGCTAACTCACCGTGGCGCTGCGACAGCTCGCTGCGGATGCGCTCCAGAGCCTCGGGAATCCGTTCCTCCGGGGTGACGAAGTGCTTGGCCGGATATACGATGTAGAACTCCACGTCCCCCAGGTTCTCTCCGGTCAAAGGATGGATCTTGCGGATCCGCTCGATTTCATCCCCGAAAAACTCCACCCGCAGGGCGTCGGTGGTGTAGGAGGGAAAGATCTCCAGGACATCCCCCCGCACCCGAAAACGGCCCCGTTCCAGAACCGCGTCGTTGCGTTCGTATAGAAGCTTGACCAGGTGCAGCCTGATCTCGTCCCTGCCGATCTCCTGACCCAGGTTAAGCTCCAGGCGCATGTCCCTGTAGTCCCGGGGATTGCCGATGCCGTAGATGCAGGAAACCGTGGCCACCACGATCACGTCCCGACGTTCCAGCAGCGCGGCGGTGGCGGCCAGACGCAGCCTGTCGATCTCTTCGTTGATCGAGGCGTCCTTCTCGATATACAGATCCTTGCCCGGGACGTAGGCTTCCGGTTGATAGTAGTCGTAGTAGGAAACGAAATACTCCACCGCGTTATCGGGGAAAAAATCTCGAAACTCCCTGTACAGCTGGGCCGCCAGGGTCTTGTTGTGGGACAGGACCAGGGTGGGAAGCTGCACCTGCTCGATGATCTTGGCCATGGTGTAGGTCTTTCCCGAGCCGGTCACCCCTTTGAGGGTCTGGTAGCGACAGCCCTGAGAAATGCCTTTGGACAACAGGGCGATCGCCTGACCTTGATCACCCGCCGGTTCAAACGAAGAAACGACCTTGAACCTGTTCATCCCTCAAAATCGGATGTTTTCAGAACGAGTGGACAGCTTCACGTAGAGGGTCTGCTCCCGTCGTCCCCGGATGACCTTGACCTCCACGGTCTCTCCCGGCTTGTTGTCCTCCAAAGCGCCGAGGAGGTCCATCAAAGTAGCGACGGGCGTTCCGTCCACATCCACGATGATATCCCCGCCCAGATTGATGATCGAACGCCCGTAACGTACCGCCTGCTGCCCCGCCTTCAGGCCGGCTGCCTCCGCATTGGAGCCGGGCTCGACCTCTGAGACCAGGATCCCTTCGGACACGTTCAGATCGGCGTAGCGGACCAGGGCCGGAAACAGCTGCACCGGTACGATGTCTATCCAGCCGCGCTGCACCTTTCCGTAACGCAGCAGATCCGGTATGACCCGCCTGGCCGTATCCACGGGAACGGCAAATCCGATCCCTACCGAACCGCCCGAGGGCGAGTAGATCATCGTGTTGATCCCGATCATCTCCCCTTTGGAGTTCAGCAGGGGGCCCCCGGAGTTTCCCGGGTTGATCGAGGCATCGGTTTGGATCATCTCCTTGATCACCAGACCCGAATCGGTTCGCACCGGCCGCCCCAACCCGGATACGATTCCCGTTGTGAGGGTCCGATCCAGGGCAAAGGGATTTCCGATGGCCAGGACCTTCTGGCCAACCCGCAGATTGGCAGAGCTGCCGAAAGAAATCGTGGCCAGTCGCCGGCCCTGCGGGTCGAATTTGATGACCGCCAGATCGTTCTCCGGATCCACACCCACGATGTCTCCCCGGTAGTTCGAACCGTCGGCCAGGGTGACGCTCAACTCATTGGCGCTCTTGATCACGTGATAGTTTGTCAGCACATATCCCTTCTGATCGATGATCGAACCGGAACCGGTTCCCTCTTTGGGAATCGGCTCCAGGAACCAGTTGTATTCGAAACTGACCGAGGTCACGTTGACGACCGCCTCATTAAGCTTTTCATAGATCTGGATGTTGTTGGCCTCATCGTCGGAGATCGATCCGCTGAATTGAACAGATTGGCCCGTAAGCGGGGCCGATTCAGAGGGCGGTTCCAGAATCCCTCCGGTCACCACCTCCGCTGTAGGGGAAGCGTCCCCCTCCCCCCGGGCGGGAACCTGGAGAACGCCCGTCCCCCAGGTCACCAGGAGGGTCAGAACGATACCCGCCAGTGTAAATAGCATCACCTGCCAACGCGTATAGAGCTTCACACCTATCCCTCCTCTGCGATGAATATACCCAGAATGGAGGCGAATATCCAAGCGGCTCGGCGCCGGTTCATCCTTCTATATATCATTGGAGCACAGCCCGATTCGTGATATGCTGACCGGGAACCGGAATCGGTGAGAACGGCCAATCGGTTTCCAGGCTCTATCTGCTCTCCCTACAAATCCAAGAGGGCGAATCGAACGGCTTCAGGGCGTTGCCTAAAACAGTGCAAGGGAGGAAATTTATGGGAAAAAAATGGATGCTCATCCTGGCTGCCGCTGCGGCTTTGGTGATCGGTTCCTGCAGTTGGGAGATCCCGCAGGAGGTCGTTTTTCGCGGGCAGCCGGAGCTGTGGATCCCAACGGGCGGCGCGGTATTCGAGCTGGACATTGCCGAGGATATCATCGACGAGTTCACCCAGAGCATAACCGATCCAAATCTCTCCGTAGGA